>ORJL011614477.1_pt1 | contig 23264 bp, 17 predicted proteins | sample 1779941 | NCBI WGS metagenome assembly ORJL01 (sample SAMEA104232317, study PRJEB22302) | groundwater metagenome | biome: forest; feature: aquifer; material: groundwater | place: USA | collected 2011-08-07 | depth 5.8 m
CAGGCGGTCATCGCGCAGGTGCAGGACCCGAAGCTCCGCGATATGCTCGTCCTGAAGCTCGTCGACCAGGACCTCCAGGGCCTCTCGCCCGGCGAGCTGGCCGAGGCGGTCGGGAAGTGGGGCGACGAGCTGGTCAACACGGTCGGGCGGTTCTTCACGTCGCTCGCGCCGGAGGACCAGGACACGAAGGACGACCTCCCCGCCGAGAAGGCGGAGGAGGTCTACCTCGCGGCGGGGAACCTCGCGATCTCGTTCGATCCCGCGGACCCGTCGAAGCCGAAGCGCGAGATCCGGTTCGAGGAGTCGCTCCGCTCGGTGCGCGTGCAGGAGACCCCCTCGGGGCGCGCGGTCCTCGCGGGGACGAAGCGGGGGATCTTCATTGCGGACCCCGCCGGCGGCTCGCAGCCGCGGTTCTACCCGTTCCCGAGCGACGTGAAGCCGCGCGGCGGCGCGAACGCCTCGGCGATCCAGGGGAAGTGGCTCTTCGCGACGCACAGCGAGTTCGGCATCGCGCGGTGGGACGTCGAGCGGCCGGGCCAGCCCGGCGCGCTCCTCTACCACGAGATGACGCGCGAGGCGCGCACGGTCCGCGCGGTGATGCCCGGAGGGGACGGGCTCGTCTACTTCGCCGCGGGGAACGGCGTCTTCCGCCTCGACCCCGCGGACCCCGGCCCCGCCCCGACGCCTCTCCTCCCTGCCAGCCGGCTTCCCGTGACCGGCCTCGCTGTCGGGAAGGACAACCTCTACGCGAGCACGGGGAGCGACGACCGCTTCCCGCGGAAGGAAGGCGCGATCCTCGTCTGGCGGAAGAACGAGCCGATGAAGGGGCGCGAGGTTGTCCGCCGCAACGACCCGATCCTCGCCCTTCACCTCGCGAAGATCGGCAGCATCCCGTTCCTCCTGTACGCGACGAAGGACCACTGCGTGCAGTCGCGCGTGATCGGCCAGAACCTGGAGTGGCCCTACGAGGCGGGCGCCTATTCGGTGACGCTGGTGGCCGCGGCGAGCGACCTGATCTGCGGGATTGATCGGAGCGGTCGCTATCTCCTCTTCTGGAAGGCGGCGAACCGGAATCGTCCTGATGTTGTCGTGGACGTGGGTCGCTTCACTCCTCACGAAGTGTACGACCTCTTCCTGGTGAGCCAGCCGTTGTAGTTGTCGAATCTTTCGTGTGTCTTCGTGTGTCTTCGTGTGTCTTCGTGGACCGTTATGCCTGACGAAACCCTCGCCAACGACCCGACCGCGACGAACACCTGTCGCGTCTGCCAGACGACGTACATGAGCGTCGCGGGCACCTTCCTCCCGACCTGGAAGTGCTCCATCTGCGGCGCGCCGATCTGCCGCCTCTGCTGGCGCCGCGGGAAGCGGGAGTGCGCAGACCACGCGGAGGGGGCCTCCCCCGCACCCGCCGGCGACGGCCCCGCCGCCGCGCAGGAGCCGAAGCCGCTGCCCGAGGGGGCCATCACCCGCGCCAACGCGCGGGAGCTGGAGCAGGCCTTCATCGGCCGCCTCCAGCGGAACGTCCTCGCCCTCTACGGCATCTTCAGCCCGCTCGAGAACCGCTGGTTCGACGCGGACGAGAAGAACCGCGAGAGCCACGTGATGGAGCCTGGGCAGGAGGCGGTCCGCCGCGCGGTGAACGAGCACATCACGCGCGGGCACAAGCGGGTCTTCGAGGAGATGCCGACGAACCGGACGTTCCTCTGCGAGGTCTTCACGCGCGAGCTGCTCGGCGGGAAGACGCCGCGCGTCATCGTGCTCGGCCTCGCGGTGAACCCGCTCGAGGACCTCGTGAAGGACGGCGGCTCCGCGCGGAAGCTCGGCTACCAGGACCTCCTCGACGCGATGAACCCGTGGGTTCACCACCCGCAGGTCTTCTACTACGTCTCCGCCTTCTCGACGACGGGGTGGAGCGACGACGCGAAGGCGCGCGCCTCGAATTCGGCGAACGCGCTCGTCACGCTCGTCGACTACCGCGACAAGAGCTGGATCCTCTCCCCGGCCCCCGACCAGCGGTGGGGCGACTCGCTCCGGATGTTCGACCTCAACTCCACGGAGGAGCTGGTCGGGCGGGTCTCGCAGTTCGTGGATGCGCACACCTTCGAGCTGCTCATGGACCAGATGACCGACCGCTACGTCGCGGGCGCGCTCGGCGTCGACGCGGTGTCGGTGCGGAAGGCGTTCGAGGGGATCCCCCCGAAAGACAAGTTCGTCCGCCTCCTCGGGAGCGGGAACGACGCCCGCCTGGTGCGGGACTACGGCCAGGGCGCGGACGTGACGGAGTAGACAGGAATGTTCGAGGAAATCAGGCTCTTCGGCGGGCCCAATCGAATTGCCCTGCAGACTCGAAAGAAGCGGGACATCCCAAACCTCATCGAATCCGAGCCTGGCCCAGAGCAGATTGCGAAATTCCAGCGACTGGCGGCCTCATTTGGAGCGCAATGGGAGGTTCGAAAGCCACCTGCGGGAGGCTACAATTGCGCGGGGCACGTCTGGGCGTCGCGGAGAACGTCGATTCTCGAACCGGCACAGTGCTGGTCGATTCTCGACGACGACGGGTACCGTCACCTGACGCCGCATGATGTCCCGTTCCCTGGTGACTTGGCCCTGTACCTGGACTTGGATCGGAGCAGGAGCGAATCGCTGCTGCACGTTAGCGAGGTGGTCTCCATGGTTGCAGGTGTGGCGAACGGCGCCCCGCCGATCGCGCGCGTGCTGAGCAAGTGGGATTCGACATCGGGCGAAGTATTGCATCTGGTTCATCACGTGCCGTTTCGTCGGCAGGGCTTCCGATACGATTGGGAATTTTGGACGGACCGTCCTCATGTTCGAGTCGGCGCATGACACCGCTCAATAGGCTGTTGGCAGACGAATTCGAGGACGCCGTCGGGTTCGTCACATTTGCCGATGCCCTGCGCTCCCTCCTGGCTCGACGCACGGAGGTCTCAGCGATTCGTGAAGCGCTCGCTGGAGGGCTTTTGACCGAGGATCAGATCCGGGCCTTCGTTTCTTCGCTCGTGCGACGGATCCGCTGGGGAACCAAGTTCGCCCATGAAAATGCCCTCGCAGCCATCGCGGTGGCGTTGGAACCCCGCCCGACCGCGTTCGCAGAGGAGTTCCTAGGCGATCTCTCACGCATCCAGGCGGCGGAGTTCGCACTGTGCAGTCGAGTTGCGAGGCAGGTGCTTGAGCGACGCGCAGGGATGACACGCAATCAGTATCGGCATACAGGTGGACCGGTCCCACTGCGCGCGGCGTTGTGTTCAATCAGGGCGGCTAGGAGTTCTGTCTCGTGGGATCGATTGGATGGTTCCGCACTCAACTGCTATTCATCTGCAGGAATCGGCATGGAGACCGTGCAGTGCCAAGGTTAGAGTACTTCTTGGTCGCGCTGGGGGTATCCGTCGACCAGACCACGAACTTGGTGTCGATCTTCAATGTTCTTGAGGATGTCAGACCCGGAGCCCTACCCGCGTCGATTCCATCAGTGTTTCTCATCGCCTCGTGGAATGAGGAGGAGGGTGATCGGGGAAGGGACTTTCAGGCGGAGGTTCGGGCGGAAGATCCCACAGGTGAGTCTCTTCGACACGTGGCCAATTTTACGTTCACCGGGAGGCGGCATCGGCTGTTCTTGGAAGTCGGAATGTTGCCTTTGCGCGTCCCTGGCAACATGAAACTCTCGCTCCACCTGAACGGCACCTACCAAGCCAGCCACCTGCTTGTGGTTCACACACCCTCCGAGCCAGAAGGGGTAGCCTGACGGATGACTGTTTCCAAGCGTACTCGCAGGCCAGGATAGGACATGTCGCTGAACTGGATCAAGCGGATGCTCGGGATGGACCCCACGGGGGACCCGAACGACTTCCTCAAGGGGAAGGACCCCGGCGAGGCCCTCTCGGAGCTGCAGGAGTTCCGCCGCCAGGACGAGGAGCGCCGCGGGCGCGCCCTGATGGACGTAGACGTCCTCGCCGCGAAGGAGAAGGAGATCTTCGAGGCGGCGAAGGGGGAGACGTCGGAGGCGAAGAAGCTGATCCTCGTGAAGAGGATCAAGGACGTCCGCTCCAAGGTCGGCGACATCAACAACAAGGTCGCGATCTACGACAAGCGGATCAAGATCTACGGGACCCACATCCAGAACCTGGAGATCATCCGCGAGTCGCAGATCGAGAACCTCCCCGACCGGGCCGCCCTCGAGCAGGGCGCCCTCGTCGCCCGGACGGAGATGGACAAGCTCGACGAGGCGGCGATGGCCGCGGAGGGGCTCGGCGTGAAGCTCGAGACGCCGACGATGGACTCCGCGGAGCAGGAGATCCTCTCCGAGATCAACCAGGCGGTGGAGCACGAGATCGACGCGAACGACCCGCTCCTCGCCGAGATCGAGGCCGCAAAGGCCCAGGACGAGAAGAAGCCGAAGGAGGCCCCGGCGAAGGAGGCCCCGAAGACCGAAGAGCAGGCCAAGGACGACCTCGAGAAGATGCTGGAAGGGTAACCGATGCTCGACTTCCTCAAGGAAATGTTCGGCCACAAGAAGGGGATCATGGAGATCCCGATGGAGGAGATCCGCCTCGAGGAGCGGAGGAAGGAGATCCGCGAGAGCCAGCTCATCGCGCAGGTCGAGAAGTTCGACAAGGAGAAGGAGGACATCTTCCGCGACGGGGCGAAGTCGAAGTCGGCGGAGCGGAGGAAGATCTACGCGCGCCGATTCAACGACCTCATGACGCGGATCAAGTTCGTCGACCGCGACCTCAACATGATCTCGAAGGAGCTGATGCTCCTCGGCCGCATCCGCGCGATCCGCGAGCGCGCGAGCACGCAGACCTCGTCGATCCTCTCGAACCTGAACGAGAAGAACATGACGGAGATCGCGAAGCTCCTGGAAAACGAGAAGATCACCGAGGAGATGTTCCTCACGAAGTGCGACGAGCTGCTCGGCATCGCGAACGACCCCGCCTACGCGATGGAGGACCTCGGCAAGGAGGGGAACTCCGTCATGAAGGCCTGGGAGGCGATGGACGGGGGGGAGCTCGACTTCGAGGCGGGCATGAAGGAGGCCGAGGGGAAGCCGAAGGAGAAGGAGAAGCCGGAACAGGCGTAGCGTGTGCTTGCCCGCAACCGGGGCCGGATGCGAGCGGTCAAGATGCAAGACTCAACCGTCAACCACAAGGGACTTTCAATCATCAACAACAACATCAACTTGGACCGACGTGGCTTGACGTTGAGGGTTGGTGGTTGACGTTGGGATTCCTCGACTGGTTCCGGAAAGAGCGCTCGCTCGCCGACGTCTCCCTCGAGGAGGTGAAGGGCGAGGAGCTGCGCCTCGGCATCCGCGAGAAGCAGGTGATTTCGAAGATCGAGAACCTCGACGCGCAGAAGAAGGACATCTTCGGCCAGGGGGCGAAGGAGAAGAGCCCGTGGAGGCGGCGCCAGATGGCGCGGCGCTTCCAGATCGCGGGGTTCGAGCTGAAGATGGCGAACTCCGACTTCGCGCGCCTCTCGAAGGAGCTGCTCACCCTCCAGGCGATCCGTCACGCCGTCGAGCGGCGCGAGCAGGACGCGGAGGGGAAGCTCTCGGTGATGAACCTCCTCAAGGACACCGAGCTCGTGAAGCTCCTCGAGGACGACAAGATCACGAGCGAGGTCTACCTCCAGAAGCTGAACGACACACTGTCGGTGGCGGAGGGGACGCAGGTCGACCTCGCGCAGGAGGTCGGCAAGGAGGGGAGCGAGCTCCTCGACATCTGGAGCCGGATGGACGAGGGTGAGATCCCCGACGTCGAGGAGGGGATGAAGCACGCGGAGAAGGCGGTCACGAAGAGGTTCGAGAAGGAGCTGGAGTAGAAGTTGGACTACACGCCGCAAATCAAGGACGCCGTGGAGAAGGCGAAGGCGGCCTTCGAGAAGAAGGAGTACGGGAAGGCGGCGACCTTCTACGACACCGCGGCGAAGCTCGCCACGCTCTACGCGGACGACGCGCCCGGGCGGGACGCGGAGGTCCGGTGGAAGGACCGCGCGCTCAAGTGGCGCGCGTACGCGCAGAGGCTGCGCGCCGGGGACACGCAGATCTCCGAGATCGCGGCGAGCGACAGCGGGAACGGGGCCGCGGCGCCGTCCTCGACGACGGCGGGGGGCGGAAAGGGGGCCGTGCAGCCCGAGGGGGGCGAGAGCGAGCTGCGCCAGGCGGTGAAGCAGACGATCACGGCGTCGCCCGTGATGTGGAAGGACATCGGCGGCCTGGAGGAGACGAAGCAGGACATCAAGTACGCCCTTGGCATCACGCTCGCGATGCAGCCTGAGGGGGTGACGCTCTCGGGGTTCAAGAACATCCTCTTCTACGGCCCGCCGGGGACGGGGAAGACGCTCCTCGCCGCGGCGACCTCGAACGCGGTCATGAACAGCGAGGGCGTGCGATCGGTCTTCTTCAACGTGAAGGTCTCGAGCGTCGTCTCGAAGTACTTCGGCGAGTCGTCGAAGCTGATCAGCGAGCTGTACGGCGTCGCGAGGGACGCCTCGCCCTCGGTCGTCTTCCTCGACGAGTTCGAGAGCCTCTGCCCGAGCCGCGACTCGAACGAGAGCGGGCCCGAGAGGCGGATCCTCTCGACGCTCCTCTCCGAGCTGGACGGCCTCGACCAGAAGGGGCGGCGGGACGTCTATGTCCTGACGATCGCGGCGACGAACCGCCCGTGGGACCTCGACGCGGCGATCCTGTCGCGGTTCGAGAAGAAGATCCTGATCCCGCTCCCGGACGAAAAGGCGCGGGCGGAGATCCTCAAGATCCACCTCGACAAGCGCGGCTTCCGCACCGCGGTCGACTACGAGACCCTCTCGAACATGACGAAGGGGTACAGCGGCCGCGAGATCGAGCGGTTCTCGAAGGAGGTGACGAGCCGGATGGTCGCGGAGATGAACCGCGACATCCCGCGCCTCATCGACGAGGGGCTCGACGAGGTGAAGAAGTACAAGATCCAGGTCCGCGACCTGGCGCTGCGGGACTTCGAGACGGCGCGGGCGCGGGTCAACCCGCAGACGACGGACGAGTCGATGAAGAAGTACCTCGACTGGAAAGAGTCGACGGTCGATTAGGGGAGAGCGCGATGGGCTGGTTCAAGAGCGACGACGAGAAGCGACTCGAGCGCGAGATCGAGATGAAGCGCACGATCGCCCAGATCAAGAAGAACATCCGCGAGCAGATCGAATTCACGAAGTCGTACGTCGAGCAGGCGAAGCGGGCGAAGCGGATCGGCGACCTCGCGACGCTGACGCAGCTCAAGAGCCTGATCAAGAAGACCGCGACCGTGGTGAAGATGCGCGAGCGGCAGCTCCTCTCGCTCGAGATGACGCTCCAGATCAAGAAGCAGGCGGAGAGCGACAGCGAGTTCGCGAAGGCGATGAGCACGTTCGCGCAGTCGATTGCGTCGGTGTACAAGTCGGTCGACTACGTCCAGGTCGCGAAGCAGACGGAGGAAGCGTTCCAGCGGGCGAACACGATCCAGGAGCGGATGCAGCTCATGCTGGACATGACGCAGGACTCCATCAACACGAACATGGAGGGGGCGGGGGACCTCGTGACCGACAAGGACATCGACAAGATGATCGACGAGCAGGTGATGGCCGAGGACGGCCAGAAGCTCGATGCCGAGATCTCCAAGGGCATCAAGCAGATCGAAGACGAACTCAAGGGCTAACCCCCTCTCTGTAGGGGCGGCCCTTGTGGCCGCCCGCTCTCTCAGGTCGTTTCCATGGCCCTCGAATTCAACCTGAAGCAGTCCGAGGACTACGAGAAGCAGGCCTTCGACGCCTACTCCTCGAACGACCTCAAGAAGTCCCAGTACTGCCTCATGAAGGCCGCGGAGTACCTCGCCGAGGTCGCCAAGGAAACGAAGGACTCGCAGCTCGCGGAGCTTCGCCGCGAGAAGGTAAGGAAGCTCCTCGACAAGGCGAAGCGCCTCCCCGAGCTCGCCGAGCAGGCGAAGGCGAAGCCGCCCAAGGAGGAAAAGGCGGCGCAGCCGCCGTCCTCCGCGGCCCCCGCGGACGGCCCGCAGAAGGCCGCGGGCGACCCCGAGATCCGCGGCGCGGTTGAGGCCCTCATCCACACCTCGAAGGTCGTCTGGGACGAGATCGGCGGCCTGCTCGAGACGAAGCAGGAGCTGAAGTACGCCCTCGGGATGACGCTCGCGAAGCGGCCGGTCGGCGTTACGCTCACCGGGTGGTCGAACTTCCTGCTCTACGGCCCCCCGGGCACGGGGAAGACGCTCCTCGCGGCGGCGATCTCGAACGCGGTGAAGCGCACGGACGGCGGGTCGTCCTGCTTCTTCAACGCGAAGATCGCGGGGATCCTCTCGAAGTACTTCGGCGAGTCGGCGAAGCTGATCACGGGGCTCTACTCGATCGCGCGCGAGAAGTCGCCCGCGGTCGTGTTCCTGGACGAGTTCGAGGCGCTGACCTCCTCGCGCGACAAGGGGGAGCAGACGGGGGCGGAGCGGCAGGTCCTCTCGACGTTCCTCTCCGAGCTCGACGGCCTCGACAAGAAGGGAACGGAGGGGGTCTACGTCCTCACGATCCTCGCGACGAACCGCCCGTGGGACCTGGACGCGGCGATCCTCTCGCGCTTCGAGAAGAAGATCCTGATCCCGCTCCCGGACCTCGCCGCTCGCCGCGAGATTCTGGAGATCCACCTCGCGCGGAAGGGGTTCCAGATCGAGATCGACCTCGCGAGGGTGGCCGAGATGACCGACGGCTACAGCGGCCGCGAGATCGAGGCCTTCGCGAAGGAAGTGACGAACCGGATGATCGTCGACATGAACCAGGCGATCCCGGAGCTCGTCACGAAGGGGATCGAGCAGGCGATGGGGTACGAAATCAAGCTGCGGGCGCTCACGCTCGCCGACTTCGAGCGCGCACGCCAGCGCGTCCAGCCGCAGACCACGCCCGCCACGGTGAAGCGCTACACCGACTGGCGCGACAGCGTCACGCGCTGAGGATACTCGGTCAACACGTGCGCGGGTAGAACCCGACGAAACGATGCAAAGAGGGCGGCGTGCAACCCTACCTTGTCTTGGGCGCGGTCATCGTCGTCGGCGTCGTCTTCACGCTCCTTCTCGTCCGGTGGTCCCAGTATCGGGAGACTCGCCGTTGGGCCGCGACGTCTTGTCCCTGGTGCGGGGCGCGGTACGTGTTGCGATCGTGGGACGATCTTCATTCCTGGGGCTGGCTGAGGATGGACTCGGGCCGCGTTTGCCATCCGGACTCCGGCGTCGAACTTCTCTGTCAGAACTGCAGAAGGGCGACACGGTTTCGCGACGACGGCAAACAGGTTGGGGACCATGAACCCTAGCGTGGATGATCGAGGCGATTCCACCGGCGCTCGAGGCAGCCAAGGGTGCGATGGATGGGCAACGATCGAACCCGAAGCCCCATCTCCAGTGCCCCGCGATGAAGGCTCACGCGGCGTCGCTTCGGGCGGGGCTGGACATCGTAGCGCTGCATCAGGTCGTGGCCGACGAGTGCCTCGTATTCCGAATCAAGAACGTCGTTCGGAACGACATAGCAGACGTGGGGGCACCAAATCCCGAGGAAACGGAACTCCAGCTCCACGAGGTGCGTGGCCTGGAACTGTCCATTCCCCAGCCCGCCGAAGGCACGCGGCTTCGGCAATTCCATCAGTCCACCGAGCGTACGAGCGGACGACTCCTTCACGAGGGTCACCGGGGAGCCCGTGTCGAACAGGAGCCGGAGCGGTCTTGCCGTGCGGCGTCCCGAAGAGCGAACCTGGAACCGTTGGATGATATCGCCCATCGAACCCAGTATACGTCGAGGCGAGGCGGTCCTCAAGGGAGCCCTTGGTCCCATCAGCGCTCGTAGACGACCTGTCCGTCGAAGATCGTCATGTCGACCTTTGCCTCCAGGATCCGTCGCGGCGGGCCGGCGAAGATGTCGTGCGACAGCACGACCAGGTCGGCGACCTTCCCCGGCGTGATCGACCCCTTCCGGTCCTCCTCGTGCGAGGCGTACGCCCCTCCCATCGTGTAGGCCCAGACCGCCTCCTCGACCGTGAGGGCCTCCTCGGGGTGCCATCCCCCGCGCGGCGACCCGTCCATCCGCGCCCGCGCCACGGCGGCATAGATCCCTGGCAGCGGCGCGACGTCCTCGACGGGGCAGTCCGAGCCGAAGGCGACGATCGCCTCCGACTGCCACAGGGAGCGGAACGGGAAGGCGCGGGCGCAGCGCTTCGGCCCCCACAGCTTCTCCGCGGTGGAGATGTCGGCGAAGATCTGGTTCGGCTGCATGCTGGCGATGACGCCGAGCCGCTGGAACCGCCTCACGTCCGACGGCGCGATCACCTCCGCGTGCTCCACGCGGTTCCGGAGGTCCCACCGCCGGGTGTCGGGGAGCGCCGCCGCGTAGGCGTCGAGCGTCGCCCGCACCGCGCGGTCGCCGATCGCGTGCATCATCACCGAGAGCCCCGCTCGGTTCACCTCCCGCGCGACCCGCGCGAGCTCCCGCGGCGGCAGGTGGAGCATGCCGTGGTCTCTCGTCCCCACGTACGGGGCCACCATCGCCGCCGTCTGCGAGGAGAGGGTCCCGTCCGCGAAGACCTTCACGCCGCCGATGCGGAACCGGTCCTCGGGGAGCTGCGTCCGCCTTCCGTGCCGCGTCGTTTTCTTCCACGACTCGAGCGGGACGAAGAACGCCACGCGCAGCGGCAGGCGCCCATCCTCGGCGAGGTCGAGGAGGGTGGTGAGCGAGTCGTCCGCCTCGATCACCTGCGCGCTCGTGATCCCGTGGGCGTGGAGGAGCGGGAGGAGCTCCGAGATCGCCTGGCGCCGGACCGCCGCGGTCGGCGCGGGGATCCTCCCGCTCATCAGCTCGATCGCATGCTCGAAGAGGACCCCCGTCGGCGCGCCGGCGGCGTCGCGGACGATCCTCCCGTTCGGCGGGTCCTTCCGCATCCGGTCGACCGCCGCGGTCTCGAGCGCCCGCGTGTTCGCCCAGATCGCGTGGCCGTCGTGCGACACGAGCGACACGGGGTGGCCCGGGGCGACGCGGTCGAGGTCGTGGCGGTCCGGGAGGACCTTCGGCGCCCAGAGGTTGTGGTTCCACCCGCGGCCGAGGATCCAGGTCCCCCGCGGCTGGTGCCGCGCCGCGTCGGAGACGCCCCGCAGCACCATGTCCTTCCCCATCCGATCGAGGCGGAGGCGCTTCCGCCCGAGGGCGTATCCGAGGATGTGCGCGTGCGCGTCGTTGATGCCCGGGATCACCGTGCGGCCGCGGAGCTTCACGACGACGTCGCCGCGCTCCTTCCACGAGAGGACCTCGCGCGTGGTGCCGACGGCGACGATGGTGCTCCCGCGGACGGCGACCGCCTCCATCCGCGGCCGCCGCGGGTCCATCGTGCGCACGTCGCCATCGACGAGGAGGAGCTGCTTCATGCCACCCCCGGAACGCCGGGGGGCCCGGAGGGCACCCCGCCTTCGGAGAGGACCCGGGCGAGGACGGCGGGGAAGTCGGTCATGATCCCGACCACGCCGAGCGAGGCGCACCTCCGCATCTCGTCCTCCTCGTCGACCGTCCAGACGAAGAGAGGCAAGCGCCGGGCGTGGACCGCCTTCACCGTCTCGGGGGTGATCCAGACGTGCCCTGCGGAGACGACGTCGAACCCGCCGGTCTCGGCGAGGAAGGCGTCGAGCCCGCGGAGGTCCTCGAGGATCCCTCCGACGGAAATGCCCCGGGCCTGCTCTCGCGCGCGCGCGACGGTCTGCGCGTTGAACGAGCCGACCATGACCTCCTCGGCCATCTCCTCTTCGCGGGCCTCGGTAAGGACGGCCTGTTCGATCCCCGGGTAGTCGACCTTGTTGGTCTTGAGCTCGAGGAAGAGCTTCATCTTGCCTCGCGCCCAGCGGAGGGTCTCGCGGAGGGTCGGGATCCGCTCGCCTCGGAAACGGCGGTCGAACCACATCCCGGCGTCGAGGTGTTTGAGCTCCTGCAGCGTCCAATCGGCCACGGGACCGACGCCGTTCGTGGTGCGGTCGACGCGCTCGTCGTGGATGACGACGGGGACGCCGTCCTTCGTGAGGTGGACGTCGAGCTCGATCATCCGCGCGCCCTGCTCGAGGGCCTTCTGGAAGGCGGCGATCGTGTTCTCGGGCGCGACGCCCGAGGCGCCGCGGTGGCCGATGACCCAGGGGAGGGGAGCGCTCATAGCGGGTGGAATGTAGTCAGCGCGGGCCGGGCACGCAATGTGTAATGTGATCTGCCCACTGCCAACTGTGATATGAGCGTCGTTCCTTCCGTGCGGAGGGATCATCCGGGCTCCGCCGCAGTGCTGTGCCAGCGTCCATAGTACAGTTGGCAGTGGGCAGATCACATTACACATTGCGGACCGGACCGCCGCTTGACGCGAGCTCCTGGGCGGGGGAAGATGCACATCCGCATCGAGGCATGAACGACCGCATGACCATCTTCCGAGGCCGTGGAACCGCCGCCGGGACCATCCTCTCCGCGGTCATCCTCCTTTCGCTGATCGGCCTCGTCCACTTCAGCCTGCTGCGCGGGTTCCATGCCCTCCTCCTCCCCGAGGCGCGCCTCACCTTCGCCGCGCTCATCCTCCTGTCGTACGGCTTCATCGCGACGACCCGCCTGGCTGCCGCGGTGCGCCAGGCGCAGGCCTCGCGGCGCCGCTGGGTCGGCGTCCGCGACGACGGCCTCGAGTGGACCGACGGCCGCCGCGCCCTCCGCGTCGCCTGGGAGGAGATCGAGGAGGTCCGCGTCAACTTCCTCCGCCTCCAGGAGCGGGTCGTCAGCTACGTGACGGCCACGACGAAGTCGGGCGACCGCTTCTCCCTCTCGCACCACTTCCAGGGGCGCGTGCAGGACGATCGGGGCGGCATCCCGACCGAGCACGCCGTCCTCGACGTCGAGATGACCCCCTTCCTCCTCTGGATGCTCAAGGAGCGCGCGGGGCTCTCCGAGGTCGAGCCGTACGTCTGGCGCCGCGGCGCCCCCGCCGTCGTCGTCGTCGAGGAGCCGAGCGGCGAGGAGCCAAGCGAGACTCCGTTCATCGAACCCTCGAGGTGGGTCGTTCCGCCACTCCAGTGGATCCTCGCGCTCGTGTCCCTCCTCCTGTACTGCCTGATGTCTCACAGCCTCCTGATCGGCCTCGGAATCTGCTCGCTCCTCCTGGTCCATGAGCTCGGGCACGCGTGGGCCATGCGTCGCTCGGGAATGAAGGTGAAGGGGATCTACTTCATTCCCGTCCTCGGCGCAGTAACCGTGCCCGACACGCTGTGGAGGGATCGCGACGCCCGGGCATACACCTCCATCTCGGGGCCGCTGTGGGGAGTGCTCGCCTCGCTGCCGATCCTCCTGCTCGACCGAGTGGTCGGCGGGCACACGGAGTTCCTCGTCACCATCGTGCTCGTCAATGCCATCCTCAATCTCGTGAACCTGCTCCCCCTGCCGCCGCTGGATGGGGCGCGGGTCCTCCTGTCGGCCCTCGACTCCGTCTCTCCCCGCCTCGGGCTCATCGTCGGAGGAGGATGTCTCGTCGCCCTGTTGATCGCCGCTATCGTCCTTGGGTGGGTCATCCTCTGGCTCCTTGCCATCATCTGCGGCATCCTCGGCGGGTTCGAGCTCATCTCCCAGTACTCCGCCGCGATGGAGGCCGAAAAGGTGCGGCACCTCGGCCTGGTCGCGGATCGGCGCTGGAGCATGGAAGTCGCGCGCCTCGGGGACATGCTGTCACTTCAGACGCTCGAGGAGTACGCTTGGATCCGCACCGGGGGCGCCCCGCGTCGGCAGGGGAAGTGGATGCGCTGGCAGCAGATCCTCGCGTGCGAACCCATGAGCAGCGGGAGGGTCGCGCTCTACCTCGGCGTCTACTTCTCCCTCGCGGCTGCGCTCGTCGGCGGACTTGTCGCGGCGCGCGACACGCAGTTCATCCAGCTCCTCGGCGAGCTGTTTCACTAGTCCTTCGTCGCCTCCTGGCGGAATGCACCATGCGTTGGGCGGAATGGGGTTGGTGCCGTCGGACGGGTGTCGTACAATGCTTTCGAAATCATCAGGGAGATGCAGAGTGGGTATTCGACGCCAGAACGCGACCGCTCGGACAGGGCCCAGGGCGCCTCGCGCCGTTGCCGAACCGGCGTCCCCGATCCTCATGCGAACCTCGCCCTATCCCTTCGTCGCCTCATCCGCCTGGCGCATCCCCTCGAGCAGGAGCGCCATCGTGTCGCCCGTGACGTTCGCCTCCCCCTTCGGCTCGCCCGGCTCGAAGCGGAACACGCCCCGGCGCCACTTGAGGAACGCGAAGAACGCCTTCGGCCCCGACTTCTCCCCGAACCTGGCCGAGACCACCTGCCCCGCGTTGATCCCGACCTGCAGGTCCTCCCCCTCCTTCCGAGCCACGATGGTCCCCGTGCGCCCCGATAGCGAGAGCGCCTGCACCAGGTCCGCAGGCTCGATCATGTCGAGCTTCCCGATGATCCCCGTGTCGAGCTCGCGCACTACCCGCTGGCTCGTCGACGCCAGGCGCCTCGCCAGGAGCTTCGCGAGCGCCTGCGCCACCGCCGGGAACCGCGCGATCAGGTGGCGGAAGTCCTGCGGCTCGACGAACAGGTACTGCACCTCCGTTCGCGTGCGAACCGTCGCCGTGCACGGCTCCCCCGTGATGAGCGACATCTCCCCGAAACACTCCCCCGATCCGCGCTCCGCGATCACCTGCTCCTGCCCCGTGGCGTCCTTCTGCAGCACCTCCGCCTCCCCGACCGCGAGCAGAAAGAGCCCCCGCGCGACGCCTCCCTGCGACAGGATCACCGTCCCCGAAGGGACCGTCCGCTCCTTGATCAGCGGCAGGAGCGAGTCGTAGTGCATGGGCGAGATCGCCCCGAAGATCGGGTTTCGCTGCAGCACCTCCTTGATCGTCTCGACCCTCTGCAGGTAGACCTGCGTATTCTCCGCCTCCAGCTTTTGCGTGATCGACTCCACCTTGAAGGTCGCCGTGCAGTGCGTCCCGCACCCGGGGCACTTCACGATGGGCGGCTCCACCAAGGCCGCCTCGCCGATCGACTTCGCGCCGAGCTCCGCCGCCACGGGGACGAGGTTCACCAGCGCGAGCGCGCAGACCGCCGACGTCTCCGTGAGAATCACGCCCGGGAGCGAGAGGGTGATCCCGTCCCCCCGCACGTACATCGGGCAGGCCTGCTCCTCGATGACGGTCGCTAGGACCCGCCGCTGTTCCACTACTTCACCTCGATCTGCACCTGGGCCTCGCCGGTGTTCCCCGCCGTGTCCTTCGCCACCGCCTTCACGACGTGCTTCCCCTTCAAGGCCTTGGTGTCGGGCGCCCAGGGGACGGTCCACGGCGCCGCCGTGACCGGGCCGCCGAACGCCTGGTTGTCGATGTACCACTGCACCGAGGCGACCGCGACGTCGTCTCCGACCCGCGCGAGGAGGTCGATCTTCTGCCTCACCGTGTCGCCCGACCTCGGGCTCGAGATCTGCACCGCGGGAGGCGTCTTGTCGACGACCACCGTGATCGGCTGCGGCTTCGTCGCGGTGCGGTTCCCCGAGAGGTCTTCGACTTCGACCACGAGCTGATGCGACCCTGGGGCGATCGAGTTCGCGTCGATCGACGCCTGGAACGGCTCCCGAGCGATCGGCGGCACGACGGCCTCGCCGTCGACGAGGAACCGCACCGAGCGGATCCCGACGTTGTCCGAAACTTCAGCCGCGAAGAGCGTCATCCCGGCGATCTTCGCCGAGGCCTTCGGCGAGACGACCTTCACCGTCGGCAAGACCGCGTCGGACAGCCCGAAGACCGCGTCGAGGGCGTCCTCCGCGGCGAGGTCGACTTTCAGGCTCTCGGGATCGAAGGTCACCTTCTGCGCGGACGGCTTGAGCGTGTAGGCGCCCGCCGCGAGGCCCGGGAAGACGAACCGCCCGTCGGCGCCCGTGGTCGCCGAGAACTTCTCGGGCCCCGAGAGGGCCACGGTGACGTTCGGCACCGGCTGCCCCTTCACGCGAACCCACCCCGCGATCGTCGCCCGCGCGGGGGCGGTCGGCGCCGCCGTCGCGTAGGTCACGTCGCCGAGTGGCTTCCCCTCCGCGTCGCAGACCTTCGCGCTGAACCGCACGCCGGCGCCGTCGAAGAAGAGTTTCACGACGAGGGTGTTCGAGCCCTTCGCGACCTTTACCTTCGCGATGTGGTCCTCGAACGGGGCGTGGTTCCGCTTCTTGTCGTTCTTGTGGACGATCGCGCCGTTCCAGAACAGGCGCGCAACATTTTCCGACCCGAACCAGATCTGCGCCTCGCGGTCGCCCGGCGACTCGATGTGGACGACCGCGTACACGGCGCCGAGGTCCTTCTGCATGTGCGAGGTGAGGTCCGCTATGTCGGCCTCGGAGAGGAGGGGAACCCAGCGCTTCCCCTTCATCTGCTGGCCCGGCACCGGTGCGAGTTTCGCCTCGCCGCCAGTCGGGTCGGGGTCGATCGAGGGGGTCTTCGCGCTGCCGCTGAACGGCCCCGCCCAGAGCCACGCGCGGATCCCCGAGTCGGCCACGGTCACCTTGATCGTCCCCGTCGCCCCGCTCGCATCCTTCGCGGAAAGGGTGACCTCGCCGGTCGCAGGGAAGACGACCCGCGCGAAGGTGTGCCTCCCTCGCTCGCTCGTCGCGTACTCGTGCGCGGGGGGCATGGGGACGGCATTCCCGTCGCTCGCGAGCTCGACCTTCCCCGTGTACGTCGGCACGGGGTTTCCCGCGCCGTCCATCGCGGCGACGGCGATCGGCACCGGCGTGCCGCGCGGGACGCCTCCGGGCGGCAGGAGGATGACGAGGCTCTTCACGGGGCCGGGCGCGACCTCGACGGCGACCTCGCCACGCGCGCCCGACTCGGGGTCGACCGCGGCGATCGTCGTCCTCCCGAGCGTCTTGAGCGTGCACGGAACGGTGAGGGGCGTCTGCGCGGCGAATGCGACGCCGATGCGGAGCGTCTGCGCGGCGGGGTCGGTGGACGTGAGGTTCACGAGGCCGGCGTATGGGGAGATCGCCTTCCCATCGTCGTCCTGGGGCGTGATCTTCAGCTCGAACGGCTCGCCCGCGGGGACCTGCGGGGGGGCCGCGAGGGCGAGCGTCTTCGCGGTCGTCGTGAACGCCCACGAGACGGCCTTGGGCAGCGGCTCTCCCTGCGCGGGCTTCCAACCTGCGGCGACGGCGCCCTTGTACCGCTTGCCTCCCTTGAGCGGCGCGGCGGGCTCGAGCGTGACGACCTTGCCGTCCTCCGAGACGGAGAGCTTCGCGGAGAGCGCGGCGCCGGAGTCGTCGGTCAGCGTGACGCCCTCCGCCTTGGCGACGGCGCGGTTGAGGCGGACCTCGAAGGGTCCCGAGAGGGAGACGTTCGTGGCGTCGGCGGCGGGGACGGTGGAGATGACGCGCAGGGCGGGGTTGTCGACGCTCGCGGAGGCGAACGCGGTGCCCTGCGTCGCGACGGGGCCCGCCTCGATCGCCGCGACGAGCAGCTCGTGGGGGCCGTTCTCGAACTTGGTGGTGTCCCAGGCGAGGTCGGCCTCCGCGCCCTGGGCGGAGGCGACGCGAACCCCGTCGACGTAGAGCTCGAGGGAGGCGGCCGTCGCCTGCGGCGGCGCCATCAGAATGGCCTCCGCGTGGACCTGGACCGTGCCGCTCGCGGCGGCGCCCGGTGCCTTGACCTTCACCTCGGGCCGCACGGCGTACGGCGCGCAGAGCGGGTCGCCGTCGACGAGGTTCATCCAATGGACGAACGGGAGGGTGCCGTAGTACGCCTCGGCGAGGTTGTACCCCTCGGTGTACCGCTCGAAGAGCCTCGCCGACGGAAACGTGTGGGCGTACGGCTCGGCGACGGCGCCGTGGATCCCCGCGACGCCCGCGTCGAGGAAGAAGGTGACGGGGAACTGGGAGCCCCCCGAGGCGGCGTTGAAGTTCTCGGGGACGGCGCCGAAGCTCTCGAGCATGTCGACGATCGAGCCGGGGCGGTAGGCGTTCTTGTGGATCCCCTCGCGGGTGAGCTGGCTGTAGCAGCCGCCGGACATGTACCCCATGACGTCCTTCTTGTCGACGAGGACGGCGGCTCCGCTCTTGACGTGCTCGGCGTGGAACTTCTTCGCGGTGAGGGAGGCGATGGCGGGGTCGTACTCGACGTTCCGACCGCTTGCGTTCGCATCGGCGTCCTGGAACCAGAAGTCGCCCTGGGGCGCGGTGCCGTCGCTGGCGACGGAGGAGTCGATCATCTTCTTCACGTCGGCGACGGTGTAGGCAGCGAGCTGCGTGACGAGGTAGAGGTGCCAGCCGGAGTACTCGTCGGCGTGGCGGAAGGAGTCGCGGCCCTTGTAGGGGTTGGCGTGGGAGGGGAGCTGCTCCTGCGGCTCGGTGGCGAGGGGGGTGTCGAGGAGGTGCATCTCGGCGCAGATGGCGAGGATCCCTCCCGCCTCGCCGCCGGCGTTCACGCGGAGGGGCATTCCCTGGCAGAGGACGAGGTAGTCGACGTGGTCGACGAGGCCGCGCTCGCGGAGGGCCTTTCGCAGGGGCCGCTCGATGGTGGCCTGGAAGGTGGCGAGGTCGACGGTAGGGTCGGTGGGGCAGCGGAGGTGGACGACGTTGCGGGCGGGGATGTGGCGCTTCTCGGCGTAGTACCGGCCGACCTCCTCTGAGTCGGCGGAGGTGTCGTTGACGAGGACGACGACGTTTTGCGGTCCGCCGCCGGCGTGAGCGCACACGGCAGCGAGGAGGAGGGCGGCGAGGACGCTCCGCATGGGGCCTCCGGCTGGGGTCGAGGCGTCCATGATAGGCCGGACCCCGCCCCGGATCTAGGTCAGGCGATCGCCCCTGACTTCGCCCGCCTCGTTCGCCTGCCAGTACTCGCCGGTGCGGACCTCGAGGCAGGTCAGCCAGCCTCCCTTGCAGGCGCCGGTGTCGACGCAGATGGCGTGGCGGAGGTTTCGCGGCCTTCCCGATTTCTGGGGCGTGTGGCCGCAGACCATGATCTTGCCCGAGATGTGGGGCGTCGCCCTGTCGAGCTTCTCCCAGAGGAGCATGTACTCGGGCTGATCCTCGAGCGCGTACTCGGCGTAGACGTTCGCGTGGACATAGAAGTGCGTGTCCGTCTCGTGGATGAGGCGGGTCCCCTCGAGGAACTCCCAGTGCTCCGCGGGGACGTCGTCCAGGCTGCCACCGTACGACGTGAGCGTCGCGTCGCCATCGCTCTCGAGCCAGCCGCTCTCGGAGGGGCCGCCGTCCCGCGCCTGCATCATCATCAGGTCGTGGTTGCCTCGGATGGGCACGAGCTGGCCTCGGCGGGACCACTCGAGGAGCCACTCGATCACCCCACGCGAGTCGGGCCCGCGGTCCACGTAGTCGCCGAGGGTGACGACGAGGTCGCTCTCGCTGATCTTCGCGGCCGCGGCCACGCCCACGAGCGATCGGAGGCACCCGTGGATGTCGCCGATGGCGAGGTGTCTCTTCGTCTGGCCCACAGAACCCATGTCCTACTTGAAGGGCGCCCAGCCGACGGACTCGGGGTTCGCGGCGGGCCAGCGGTCAATCCCCTGTTTCGCGTCATTGCCGAGGTCCCTAGCGAACGGCGACAAGGACGATGACGTTCTGCGGCCCGCCGCCGGCGTAGGCCCAGACCGCGGAGAGGAGCAGGGCGGTGAGGACGCTTCGCATGGTGCCTTGGCAGGGGACGAGGCGCCCATGATAGGCCGAACCGGGGCCCGGGGCTAGCCCATGCCGGGATGCATGGCCGTTTCTGCACCGCTCTGTCGCCCGCTGCGCGGGCTCCGTTCCGTCGCCCGCGGAGAATTCTGCGGGCTCGCGCCCGCAGCTACTGTCTGTCGCGCGCTTCGCGCGCTGGCCGCCAGCCGGCGGAGGGGGGGGCAGGGAATAGCCGCGGGCGCTAGCCCGCGGAAACTCGATGGACGACTCGGGAGGCAGCCCGCGGAGCGGGCGACAGGTGCGCATGGGGCGCGCCATCGCACGTGCGGTCATGCACTCGTCATGCCGCGTCGACTTGCTCTCCTCTCGACTCGCGCATACACTCAGGACCGCACGTCGGGTGAAAGGGACCCAAGCCGATGAGCAGCGAAGCGAAGCGACTCCTGAACCGCGCGCTCCAGCTCTCGCCGAGGGTCCGCACCGACCTGGCAGCCATGCTGATCCGCAGCCTCGATCCCGGGCGGGATTCTGGCGCGGCTGAGGCTTGGGAAGCGGAGCTCGATCGCCGCCTGGAGGAAATCGAATCGGGTCGCGCGAGGTGGGTCTCCTGGGGAACCCTGCGTCGGCGCGTCAGGTAGCCAATCGCTCGCGCCACGGCGGGCGGCTAGTTCTCCCAGTACAACTGGCGGTCGATCTTGCCCGTGGAGGAGGTGAAGTCGAGATAGAGCCGCCCGACGTGGCCGGCGCTCTCGATCGTCAGGTCCGAGGTGGCGACCGCGGGGTTCTGCGCGTTCCACGCCGCGTCGAACCCGCTCGTCGGGAGGTCGACGAACATCGCCCCCGTGAAGATCGACCCGTCGGGACGGAAGCCGATCCACGCCGGCCCGGGGTTCGGCACGCCCGTGCTGAGTACGAACCGCACCCCCTTCGGCAGCGAGACCGCCGCGTCGACGATCGGGTCCTGCGCGGGGACGTAGACACCGTCGGCCACCGCGTCGCGGTGCACCTCCAGCCGTCCCGTCTCCATCCCGCTCGCGGAGTCCACCGCGTCCGAGAAGACCAGGAAGAACGTCCGCCTCTCCGAGGCCGCGAGCTGCCGCGTCTTCATGAACATCCCGCAGGTCGTCTGCCCGGCCGACACGATGCCCCCGCGATGCCCGCCGTTCTGGAGCAGCGCAAGCGAGACGGTCGACAGGATGATGATGATCGCGATCACCACCAGCATCTCGATCAGCGTGAATCCACGGCGCATCGAAGGCCCTCCAACAGCGGGAGGACTCTCTCTGCAACCCTCGCACCAGGGGCGGCGCGGCACGTAACCCGTGGCGGGGACGAGTAATTCGAAGTGTGGAGGACCCCCCCGCCCCTGTTACTTGGAGGAAACCCCGTTACCCAGGGGTGCGACCGGGGCAGGCGCTGCGGCGGGCCGCCTGCGCGTCACGAAGCGCCATGCGCGCTGCGGCCAGTCCTTGTACATGAAGGGCTTCTCGAACAGGACGAAGTAGATCGCCCCAATCGCGATGATGCCGAGCGCGTTGGCCAGGAGCTGGACGAGGCAGCGAGGCTGCGTCCCGATGCGCACCTCGCCGAGGGACTGCTTCACGCGCCAGACGTACGGGATGTGATAGAGGTAGATCGTGTAGCACATCCCGCCGACCGCGACGATCCACGGGTTCGAGAAGAACCACTTCATCGCCCGTCCGCGGAACGCGCCGACGTATGCGGTCAGCACAGTGAGCGGGACCAGGTAGATTTCCCCTAGCCGCCCGAAGGAACGGAGCGGCGGGAGCAGCGTGGGCAGCAGTCCCCACGCCGCGGCGGAGACGAGGTCCCACGCGTGGGTCCGCTTCGGCGCCGATTTCCATTCGACGAGGTAGAAGTCCGCGAGCAGGAAGCCGCAAAGGAAGTAGCGTACGCTCCCGACCAGGGTGAGCTGGAGGAAGTCGTTCCACAGGAACTGCTGCTGCGCGGCAGAGGCGAGGATGCCGAGGAGGAGGATCCCTCGTCGCAGCCACGTCCGCCTCACGGCGAACACGGTGCAGAGGAGCGGAGCGAGGATGTAGAACTGCACCTCGACCTCGAGCGACCACGTGACGTGGTTCACGAGGCTCGGTGTGCCGTAGACGAAGGCGTGGACGTAGAACATGCTCGCGAAGAAGTGTGGCGTCAGCTCGTGGATCCGCGCGCGGTCCTGGAAGAAGAAGAGGTAGATGAGGAGGCTGATGACGTACGGCGGCTCGAGCCGCGTGAGGCGGCGCACGAAGTACTTCCCGAGCGGGACGGCCGGACGGCCGAGAAGGTGCCTCTCCGCGAAGGGGATCGCGAGGATGAAGCCGCTGATCACGAAGAAGAGCTGCACGCCGAACCACCCGAGGTGGATGAGCGCGCTGGCGGCGTCCCACGTCGGCCCCTCGGTCTGACCGTCGACTCGAAAGAAGTGGCCGTGCGAGTGGAAGAGGACGACGGCCATGATCGCGACGAAGCGGAGGCCGTCGATCTCGGGGACGAGGCGTCCCGAGGTGGTGACCCGCGTGAGGCGGGCGAGGACCCACCTGGAGATGGACCACGGGGCAGGTGCGGGAACGATCGGTTCCTGGCTCACGCTCGGTGCGCCTCTTGCTGGAAAAGGCGGAGGAGCCTAGCAGGGCGGATTCGATTCGGCAAGGGCCGGAGCGCCGCCTAGAATGCGGGGCGTATGGCGTTCCCCCTCCTGCCCGTGCGCATCCTGCATGCCGACCCGGCGCTGGGGAGGGTGCGTGCGATTGCTCCTTCTCTGGAGGGAGCCGTCATCTGGGCGGGGGCGGACGCCGGTGTCCTGCTCGAGGTGGGGCGAGGAGGCCCCCTGATTCGGCGGATCCACGCGCACAAGGGCGGCGTCACCTGCCTGGCCGTGTCGAAGGGGATCCTCGTCACGGGAGGAAATGACGGACGGGTGCGTGTCTGGTCGTCCGAGTCGCTCGAGTGCCTGTCGCAGTGGGAGGCTCCCGGGAAGCGTGCGCACGCCGTCCGCATCGATCCCAGTCGCGGAACCGTCTGGTCGCTAGGAAGGAACGGCTGGAGCGCCGAGTGGTCGCTCGGTGGCGTCGCGACGCGGCCTCCCTGCGACGAAGGGAGCGAAGCGAGGCGCGATCTGGAGGATGAGGTGGGCGCGGTCACCTTCGGCGATCTCTGCGTTCGCACGGTCGGGCGTCGCGCCGAGGGGTGGTCGCGGGAGGGGAAGGTGTGGGAGGTCGACCTGCCGGGGTTCAAGTGGGCGGAAGCGATGGCGGGGATCGGAGAGGTCGTGTGGATCGCGGGGCGGAACCAGGACCGGATGGTCCTGCTCGCGAGGGTCCTGTGCGCTGACCCGACGAAGGCTCGAACGGCGTTCCTGCCCTACGGCGCCACGAGCCTGGCGACGGCTGGGGAGGCGAACGTCCTCATCGCAGGCGGCGCCGGTCGCATCTTTGCCATCGACGTGCCCGCGGTCTAGCCCAGATTAGTCATGAAGGCCCGCGGGCCTTCATGAATGATCCGCCCTGCGGGCCGCTCCGCCCGCCCTGCGGGGCGGGCTCCGCGGGACAGCCCCGCCCATCGCGCGACAC
>ORJL010068167.1_pt1 | contig 23260 bp, 53 predicted proteins | sample 1779941 | NCBI WGS metagenome assembly ORJL01 (sample SAMEA104232317, study PRJEB22302) | groundwater metagenome | biome: forest; feature: aquifer; material: groundwater | place: USA | collected 2011-08-07 | depth 5.8 m
ACGGGATAGTCTTAGTCAGTCGGTACTGGAGGAGTTCTTTGTTGACAGTGGCAGAGGCGATTTGCTTCTGGTCTGTGCCGTCAACAGGGGAGACTGAGACTACATCGAGATTGGAAAAGAACGCCATCGCCGCCGTCGCTTCATGCTTTCTGACGACAGAACGGCTTTTAGGGCGGAAGATTCTGCTGCGGTACTTGTACTGATCGGAGTTGTACTTGCTATTTCTAGGATGCTGGCTGTGAAACATTCGGATGGAGTCTTCCCATCTGTTTCTGTGATTTGAATCTATATAGTTCGTGCTCGAACTGTAAGCGTCTTTCGCCAGCTTGAGCCAATCAGCCATTGAGAATTACCTGCGGTTTCCACTTGAAAGCCTCTCCGCCTTCTAACTTTTTCGCGTATTCCATGTCCATTTTGGTACGGGACAGGTTCGCTCTTTCAAGTAACTCACCAGCAGCGCGTTCTATTTCCTTCTCAAAATTCGAAGTTGAAAAGTCAATGTTGGAAATTCGTCTAGCCATACAGGCTTTGCCGGTCATGGAAGACTTGAGCCAGATCATGTCATCCCGAACGTGAACGCTCCACATATGCGGAGGTTGAACGGGGTACTTCATCATCAGGACTTTAGCAGCCCGTTGACATACCGCGTCATCAGCCTTGGTTTGACCCTCGCAAAGTATCTGGTAGGTCATCCGTAAGGACCGCCCTGAGTAGAGCTATCCTCAAACTTGCGGCCATTGGAGAATTCGTAAACGATGTCTCGTTTAGCCCACTCCGCGCCCCACTCTCGAATTACCGCCCCACGATAGTCGATTTGACGACTTGTGACTGGATAGACGAGCTTTTTGTCTACCGTAATAGTCATAGACCCTCCTAATGCCTATATTCATAATATTTATACACGCAAGCAAAAAAAATATCAACCATACAATACTTTTCTCCATTCCCTCATATTTTGAGAAGTTGTAATAATCGATACATTCCCCACCTCGTAGGCTCCAGTATCGTAAGCCCTTGACATAACATATTGATTCTTCTTTGTGCCAATTTCAGAGAACTTTCCTGAATCTGACCAAATTTTCCACCATTCTTCGAACGTCAATTTAAACTCAATACCCCTAAATTTTGCGCGCAATTTATGGTTGGCAAATTTTCTGAATATTGTTTTATCAAATGCCCTCCATTCTTTATGTGACATTCCATATTTAATCAAATATTTCAAATCGTTAACAACGATATTGTGTCTGGTAGGATTTTTGATCCTTAAGGATGCGCCACCATCTTTTCTGGCCAATCCTGCATTTTTTGTTATCTGACCAATACGTTGACGGCTTACTCCATGTAGATCCCCTATATCCTGGAGAGTCTTCCCAGACTTGAATAATTCAATAACAGACTGTTTTATATTCATCTGTCAACGGTGCGCTTATTCTATTTGCTTGTCAAGACTTCCTGACTTCCATCGTGATCTGATACTCGGTGGCTATATTGTTACGCTCACGGCAGAGAAACTCGGCCTCCTCCTCGGTCAGTTTTTTCTCGTTGAACTGAGTGGCGTAAGGCTCGTCAAGCATTGTCTGCACGTCCACGATCCTAAAATCCACCCCCAAGTCTAGAGCTAACTTAGAGTTACTGTTACGTGTCTTGGCCCATTCCAGACACTTCTCCCGGTCGAACTGGACCATAGTTGTAGGGGTAATAGCTCTTACATGGGTCGGATCACAGAGGAAATGGTCGTGTCTCGGGTGGGGAACTCGGATATGAATCCTGGCACCCGGCGCACAGACACGGTAAAGCTCTTTAATGATGCCGAAAAAGACCTTTGCGTCTTGTCCCAAGTGTTCCAGGACGTGCATCATATAGACCTGCTCGCAGGAATCATCCCGCCACGGCCAAGGGAAGGTTTCTAGGTCAAAGACCACATCCGGGTCTGATCGAGGGGATATATCGACGTTCACCCACCCCTGATCGGTTTCCATTTTGTTATCGCCGCTGCCCAAATTGAGTTTCACTAGAAATCCTCGTGATAGACAGGTTCCAAAGACCCCGGCCCCTTAGTAATGGCTTGGCTGGCTAAGGTTAAAACGAAACTGTCGGCCACGTCCGGGCTTTGCGGGTAACGTTTTTTCATCTCATCCTTGGACTCGACCTTAATCTTGCCATTACTGGTAAACGTGTACTTTGGTAACGATAATTCAGCTATCAGGGTTTCGTCTTTGACGAGCATACAGTGTCGCTTTTGGAGCCATTCTCGGGCGTTGAACCAGAGTTCGTCACGGAGTCTGACGTATCTTTCGCTGATGGAGGCTTCTTCCGCCACGTTGACGCCCGATACAGGTAATCCAATTTCTCCCAGTCTGTCGCAGACTCCAGCCCCGATTCCAATAACATCGACAAGTATGGTTCTTGGCTGTAGATGTTTCGGTGTTTCCATCCACTCTGCGTAAATTCGTCCAGCAGTTTGCATAGTGTCGTTTCCTCCCCATGCTTTGTGGGCTTCCAGCGTAGCGTTAGTACACCGTTTGATAAGGACAGTTCGGTCAACTCCGAAACGGGCAACGTCAACTCCCCAGACGATTTCTCCATAGGGTTCTACCTCTCTAACGGCTGCGTCTTCAAGAAGGGAAAGCGGGATAACGGCGTCTTCCTCCGTTTTCGGAAAATTCCCTCGAACGCGCACCTCATAGACGGAGGATGTACGACCATACTGGTGAGCAATATCTTCCCGGAATTGCTTGCCCACCAACGGACAATCCTCTCCATTAACAGCCATCGTCGCCCATCTAGAGCGTAACTTATGCTGTGTATCGAAGAAAAAACCTGATAACCGTGTTGGGTTGCTAGTGAGGACGACAAACGCCCCCTCTTGAGACAGAGAACCTTGGCCCGCCTCGAAAATCTTATCAGGTATGCCCGATGCTTCATCGCACAGGACTATCAGTGCGCCGAGGTGCGTGTGGAACCCTTGCAGGGCTTCCGGCTTTTCCGCTCTTGCTGTTCTTGCTGCTGCGAATGACTCCTTTGGGGCTTCCTTTAGCCGGAATTCGTCTGTCGTCCATTCGAATTGCCCACCAAGGGCTGGTATCCGTTCCTTGTAAACTCTCCACCACCGGGCAAGCTCTGCCCACAAAACGTCCGATAACTGGTGGGAAGTTGGTGCCGTACAAGGTATCTTGCACGGAAAGAAGCACGTCAGCCCCCACAAAATGGTCCATGATAAGAAGGCCGACTTGCCCACGCCGTGTCCTGAGCGTATAGATAGCCTTCGGCGCTTCACCAGATTTAAGGATGCTTCCCACTGCCAGTCCAGCACTCCCATCCTTAGATTTTCGTCCCATTTCTCCGGTACTCCTAAAGCCTCGACTGCGAAAATAGCAGGACCACCGTCCCGCCAGCGCATGACCCGTTCTTGAAGCTCCCTAAGCGGGTCGGGTTTTAGCATAGCGTTCGGCCATGAGAATCCAGAAATACTGCACAAACCGTCGCCATTGATCGTCTGTGTAACCTACAGAAAACAACCAGCCATCCACGTACAGTTCCTTCATTAATTGCTCGGCGTAAGTCATTTTTCTTCTTCCGATTCACCTTCAATAACTTTCGGTTCTTCGGGAGCCGTCAAAGGCGGTAAAGACGAGAGAATCGCTATCAATGACCCTGACTGAGCGTTTAACACGACTCCGGGAGTCTCGCCATACCTTGCCTTGTGCCAGCGTGAAGCGAGTTTCATGCGTGTATCAACCCTGAGTTTGGCTGAAGACACTCCAACCCCGTCTTTAGCATCTTTGGACTCGTCAGCAATATCCAGAGTATGTTGAGCCAGATCATCAGCCCAAAGCTCTAAAGCCGCCTGATAGGCTGCTGTAGCCTCTGGAGTCACGGCTATCCACTTAGCTACGTATGAGTACGGCCAGCCCTTGCGTTTGCAGATGGAACGCATTTTTTCGCCCTCTGCAATCCTTTCGCAGATGAATTCCAATGTCTCGTCACTGCCTTTGTCACGCTCCCATTGGAGCATCTTGCCAAAGCCGTTGTCTAGGATTGGCAGGTCTTTAGGTTCTTCGTCCACGTTTCTTTCCCTTGGGCCAGCCGCGTTTCACTCGTATTTCCTTGAGTTCCGCGCCAAATTGTCCCACTCCAAGTTCGGTTTTGTATTGTTCCGCCATTGGCTGCGGTTTCAACAGCGCCGGTAAAGGATTCGAGATACGCGCATCAATCACCGCAGCGATCTTCGTTGCGATAGCCGTTGAAAGCAGTTCAATCTCTTGGTCAGTCATATAATTTGTAAGGCTCCGTTATATCTTTCCAGAACCAATAGGCATGGTCATCAATCTGACCAGCATAACCGTTACGGATCATCCGTGGATCGCCTGCGAGATAGAATATCATTCTGGCTTCACTTCCACGGGAATAGCGCGTTTCTCCTCACGTTTCTTGAGTCGATACGCTCTCATGTATTCTCTGCGATGACCTTTGAAATCTTCGTAGAGTTTCGGTCTTCCTTTCTTTTTCAGGCCATGCACTGTATGGTCCTCCTTATCGCTTCTCTGAGAGGTAGTCTGTCCCCCATCTCACGACTGTACATCTTCTTTGTATCTGGCACGTATCGCTGGTTTCCGTAAGGCTTGCCAAGAACCTCTAGTGTAGAACCTGTTTCTTCGGCCACCATATTAGCGGCATCAAGAATTGTGTGTTCCTCGTCGGAGCCGACATCGTAGGTCCAGCCGAACCGCCCAATACTTCCTACTTTAAGTATTCCTATAAGCCTAGTTGCCATATCGCCCTGCCACAACCAAGTTCTTACATTGGTTCCATCGCCTTTGACCGTGATATGTTTCGTTGTCATGGCTTCGTGGATGAAGTTCATAATGGCATAATGCCTGTCCCACTGTAGGTCAGGCCCGATAAAAGCATATAGCCTTGCTATCTTGGCGTCTTTACACAGTTCTTCAGCCTGTCTTTTGTATCGTCCATACTGTCTTTTGTATGGTCCATAATCTGTATCACCTGTTGCCGCCCCGGATGAACAGTACAGAACGGGAGCGTCTATGGACTTCCCGTATTCAAGGACTCGTCTAAGACCTTCCGACTCGTATTTCTCGAATGGAGCTTCTAACAACGGGGCATGGATGATGTGAGTGAATGGTTCTTTTGGAAACTTGAAAGATACGACATCACCTTTGATCCAGTTACCCGGCTTAGGGGTTCTGGACATCACGGTTATATCCATCTTGGGATAAGCACGGATTATGGCTTTAGCGACAAAGCCTCCACCTGTAATGAGGAGTTTCATTTTGGGTAGTATCTCTGTCCTACTCTGTTTATCAACCCCTCGTGCTGTAGAGTCTGAAGAAGCGCGAACATGGCTCGTTTAGCTCTTCCGGTCTTGGCTCTGAGTTCTCTGGCATACGACCCAGGACAAGCCTTTATGATGGATACAACCTCATTACGTGTTTTACTGTACCTGCTTGCCTGTAGTGTTGTGACAGGACCAGGAAACCTGTTCCAGACCTTGTAGGGATCGACGGTTTGGGCAAGGTTCACGCTTTCTCTCTAGAAGTCATGGGTCGCATATAAGTGAAGTCATACTGTTCCCTGCCGTGGTAATCCACGAGTTTTCCGAGTTGACCGGCCTTCTGAATCGCATAGGCCAAGGCTCCGCAGTGTTCAATCATCGCCTGACGGATTTCGAGGATTTCCTCTGAGTAACGTTTTCTATTCACCGGGTCAAGAAACGTCGTCAGGTTCAGACAACGGGTCAGCATGTCATCTATGTAGTCGGTCAGCTGAAAATCTTGATCCGTGTTGTAGGAGTTGACGATGTGGGTCAGAAAACGGTCCCAGATATGATAAGAATGGTAGCGAAAGAACTTTGGAGTCAGGGTTCCTATGACTCCCCTTGTCCTCATATCCATCAAGGCGTCGTCAATATAGTGATACCTAAGCCCTACATTGCCCTCAATCCAGCGTTTTTGCGTGTCTTCTTCGTCCAGATACAGCTTTGAATCAACTAGAGCCATATCGAAGTAAGCCGAAGGACAATCATGGAGGACTTCCAGGATGGAACAACAGTGAACAAAAGCGTTTTTAGCGTACAAGTCCCAAGACTTCAACTGAGTCGCTTGATTTAGCTTCTCCGTCCTGATGATATTGCAGGAAATGAAGCCGGTCATGTCGATCCAGCCCAAGTTGTTGCACAAATCTATGAGTTTGGCCTTAACCAGTCTTGCTGTGCATTGAGAACGGACGGCTTCGGACACATGAATGAAGTCGAATTCATCCCTTTCAAGCAAAGGCTTGATAATTTCGAAGGCTTTGGGAACCAATGCGTCGTCATCCCCAAAGGTCCAGACGTAATTAGCGTCCGAAAGAGCAAAGACTTGCCTAAAGGATTCAGAATAGTCCGGCTTGTCACCGAGTTCACACTGCACCCCCCTCACGTGCTTCGGGTAGTCCTTTATCAACTGTTTCACCACCGGCGTCGTTTCTACGTCGCAGGCATGATGAGAGATTACAACATGACAGCCCTGCTCCACTATCGAAACAACTGTAGTGCGTAAAGACTTCGGTCTTTTCCACGAAGGAATCGCAAATTCCAGCAGCTTCACACCATCTCCGAGAGTTCAGGACTGTAGATTTTTCCATTTTCGTCCTTCAAGGTCGGTACTTTGGGTCCGAATTTCTGGTTCGGGTCGATCAAGACCTGAACCAGCCAAGCCTCCTTGCTTTTCATGACCATCGGGATATTCTTGTTGAATTCGTCCCATGTCTGGACCCAACAGAACTTGATGTCAAAGGCGCGAGCTAAGAATCCCCACTCAGGGAAGCTCAGGTCTTTCTCGTCAGACCCGGAATGAGCCATTCCCATTCCCTCCTGACTCCTGCGGATCATGTTGTAGCCTTTGTTGTCAAAGACGATGATCTTGATCGGGAGCTTATGGTGCTTTATCGTCGCCAGTTCCTGGAGATTCATCATCATTCCGCCGTCGCAGTTCAAGCACAAGACTTCCGAATTGCCATTGCCAATGCTTGCCCCAATCGCCCCCGGTAATCCGAAACCCATTTCTCCCAAGCCGGTTGACGTAATTAAACGCTGCTTCCCATTCAATTTCAGCATCGGGTAAGCCGTCAGGAGAGCCGTGCCCATATCCGTAACGATTATCTGATCCGGTTTCAGCCATTTGTTTAACTCCGCGCAAAAGTTGTAGGAATTGATATAACCATTCTTGTCCTCACGGGCCAAGTAGTCGATGCCGAGCAATTCATCTTGAATACTATCGCATTCAACAATCCAGGCTACGGGAAAGCAGGGAGGTTCTGTTTCCATAAACTCTCGCATCCAGACACCGGCATCTTTCTGAATGGTTATTCCTCGACCAAGTTTTTCAGTCTCTGCGTCATCAAGATCAATTTTTATCAACTGAGCATTGGGGGCGAACTTGGAGAGGTCGTAACCGGTTTGAGGAAGGGCCAGTCTTGTTCCTATGGCAATGATGAGATCGGCTTTCTGAACGATCTTGTTGGCGGCTCTGTGACCGTAAATCCCGGCATGACCAAAGAACCTCAAGTGGTTGTGGTCCACCATGTCCTTGCCTTGCCAGGAAGTTATAAAGGGCACGTTGAACTTCTCAAGGAAAGGTTCGATCAGGTCAACAGCGCCTGCAAGTCTTATCCCGTGACCGAACCAGAATAATGGACGTTTGGCGGACTCTAGCATTTAAAGACCACACCTTGATTCGTTAACAGAGGAAGCACGACTTCGGGTTTGTCTTCGAGAAACTCATCCACGGCTTTTCTGGCTCCCAGGCAGGACCACTGACCGTAGTCATCGAAGACCATAAACCCGCCCGGACTCAAACGAGGATAGATGAATTCACAACAATCCAGAACACTTCGATACAGATCCACGTCTATATGAGCGAAACAGATTCTTAAAGACTCAAGACCAGAAAAGGTCTGAGGAATAACGCCTTTATAAAAGCAAGTTGTTTCTGGATGGCCTACAACTTTAACGACTTCCTCGAAGACAATCGGCTTGCCTTCAAGATCAACAGCGAAATTCCCCTGACTGTGAAAGTTATCGCTGACCCCTTCCTGCGGAAGCCCACAAAAGGTATCGAACAGGTGTAACTTCTTTCCCGAATCTTGCATGACATTCGCAATGAAAGACGCACTCCCACCCATAAAGACTCCGCACTCCACAACATCTCCACCTATCTTAATGGCTTGTTGCAGGAGTTTGTAGAGGGTGTAGTAGGAGAAATCCGACATCGGACTGTGAACCGTGATCCTAGACTTGAGATTCACGAACTCAAGGTCGGACTCCTGCGGACAGAAAATAATACTTGCGAACGTCAGTTCCCGGTAATCCGAAGGACTCATCTTGTGGCGTCCGCACCAGCTTTGTAGAGTTTCAAGGCTGGCTCTTTCTTTTCCTTGAACCGCCAGATAACTCCGCAAATACGACTGTGTTCGTTAAAAACAACCTGGATATCCTTGATGTCCTCCCTGACAGCTTGGACATACTCAATCATGTCCTCAAACTCCATCACTGAATATCCATCGGAACTTCAATGACTACAGGACCAGGACGGCCTTCCAACGCATGACGATATACTTCATCCAAGTTCGCGGGAATGTTTGGATCGTTGACAATACGAATTGAGCTCTTACAAACTCCATCTGCCATCCTCGTCAGATCAAACCCCTGCACCCCATACGCTCTCAACTTCTCGTTCCTCCTACTCTCCTGCCCAGCTATCACGAATAATGGGATGCTATCCATCCAAGCTGAAACGATGCCAGTTACCACATTCGCCGCGCCTCCCCCACACGTGACCAAAACGGGAGCAATTCTTCCCGATACTCGGCAGTACCCAATAGCCGCCTGCGCACAGGCTTGTTCATGGTGACAGCAGATAAGTTCTGTTTTTCCGAGTCGAGCAATCGCATCCAGTATTCGTATGTTCCCCGCTCCCGAAACGGTGAATGCATGTCTCACCCCCTTCTCAGCAAAAAACTCAGCTATCAACTCTCCTACCATCTGGTAACTGTAACAGTTCAATATTTCAAGTTACTTTGGGATTTTTTCAGGGGACAGAGGCAGGACTCGAACCTGCAATTGTGCGTCCGCGTCAGCTACCCTGATCTACCGCACACTCGATCAAGGTTCCTCCACATAGACTGCCTTCCATGCGGCCATTCCCGGAATGTCTACCAGTTCCACCACTCTGTCCATAAGTAACTGTAACTATAACAGGCCAGCATTTCAAGTTATTTTTTGGGGATTTTTTCAGGACACGACTTCAACTTTTCAGGTGCGAGTCAGGTATGTCGGAAGGGACTCCCATAAATAGAGGTACGGGCCAGTGTCGAACTGTTCTGCCATTCGTCTTTGCCTAAATAGTAAGCACTAACTATCACACATGGTAGTGAGAACTAACTAGCCTAATCCTTGAGCAGCATGTATCTGATCTGATTGTGGATAGAATGACTTAACATAACACTCGTTGCACGCATATCTGTTACAACTAGCCTACTTATCCACAGGCTTACTCACAGATCGACGCTTGGCCCAAGCTACTAGATCAGGTGCAGCTAGACCCATCTCGACCAGCCAGTTATCGTTACCCCATGTTCGCAAGTAGGTCACGACAGCCAGTTTTGCCGCTTTAGACACGCGCGTCTGGTTAGCAGCCAGTTCCCTAACCACTCTATCCTGATCGCTCAACTGACGAGCGTGTAGGTAGTCAGGGATCAATCGTAGGGGTCTACATAGACTAGCTGGGGCTACGCCAAACTCTTGAGCTAGTGTCTTGAGATACTTACCATTACGTATCTCTTGGATGATGTAAGCTTGGTTATCGGTAGCGATGCTCATACCAAGAGTTTAGCACCATGTCGCTTGCGCTGAATCCCTGACGGGAAGTGGTTGGAAGAACCAGCCTATCCTTATCTCCCCCCTCCCCCTCTGTCCCTTTCCATGATGTCACGGCCATCCGGCGCACTAACTGGGGTGGGACGATGGCCAGCTTACAATCTAACTGGTGTCCTACAGGCTTGCGGCTAGCTCGATAGACTTGGCTATCCAGACCTACGTGCGCGCTTGATGCTGAATGCGCTCATTCTCTCAGCCCAGGTGGTGGTGGGCATGATCTTGGTTCTGTCCGCAATTACGCCTTCACGCTCCCAACGCCTGGATGTAGCTGCCATGTGGGCGAGCATGATCTGCTGACGCTCTATCGCCTCCATATGCGAGGCTGGAGGGGCTTGGCGTGGCAGGGAAGCTAGTGTCGCCCGAGGGGTTCTGTTATTGACGTTATAAATGCCCCTTGAATCCGATCCAAGCCGGTCTAGGACACCTGAGTATTTAGTTACTTTTGGCATGTTCCCTCCGATAAGGGGATGCCCCAAGGGTGTATCGGCACCCAAGGGGCGGGGTTGATGCGCGTCGTACAGTTCAAATTCTGGACTAGGTTTAATCCGCTTGTCAAGCACTATTCATTCCCTGAATGCCGGGTATTCATAACTCGAATAACGATTGTTCATTCTATCCTTGCATGTTCGGAAGCATCAGGCTATTGTTGAGTTGTAGTATCTAACAACCCAAACGGAGCTAAACATGGATACGTTTCCCGGATACAAGGTGGACGGCAAGACGTTTAAAACGGTTCGCGGTCTGTTTGCCTACATGATGAAGAAACATGCCCCAGCCGCAAGCATGAGCGGTATAGGACAGTTTCGCACCTTAACCGTCTATGACTCAGGAAAAGACGTGATCGCGCAATACCAAGCCTCTGCGCCAGTCATAGAACAACCCATAACGCTCACTATTCTCTAGCCTAGCCCCTCTAGCCAGCCTTACCCAACAAACAGGAGCTAACCATGACACAAGATGAACGCGATGTTATTAGCCTATACAAACGTGCCCTGTCTGTAGGTTATTGCTCAATACGTGCATTTCACATCGCGCTGGAACAAGCCGCACGACACGGTATTTCATCCTCACGCTTACAAGCTTTAATAGTCTAGCTTAGTCCTATAACCCGATCAACCTACCGGAGCACACCATGCAAACATTCCGAAAAATTACTTTCCGCGCATTCAATTCCCCATTCCCGAACATTGACGGCGATTGGAGGACAGAATCTGTACCAGAACACTGGTCTGATGATGCCATTGCTGAAATACTCGCATTTCGCTCCGGTCTAAATCCGGGTGACATTTTCGAGCTTATCCCATGCGGCGATGGACGATTTGATCTTATTTCCACCGGCACCCGTGTCTAAGTCTCAATCCCTGCGCGAGCGCACCCGTCATCGACCAGCCCATTACGCTTACCCCACTGTAGCCTAGCCTTCCCCCTCTTTAGCTAACCTTAGGAGACATCATGACTCACGCAAAATGGGCAAAGGCTGCAAAGTTCTGCGGATTCAAAACGGTCGCTGAATACAAGCGTTGGTATCGCAAGCTGATGAGCCAACGCAAAGCCGCCTAACCATGCTTCGCCTAATCAGCAATTCCCGCCTCTTAATCACAGCCTTGGGCGTGCGGGCTGGAATGCTCGCCGCCGCCCGCTACTTAATCAGGAGTATGTAATGGACAGATCAATATCTTTTAGCATGGACATTATTTATCGAGGCCGTCAAGAAACGAATATGCACTGGCAAACAGGATCAACCGGCAATAGTGGTAAAGGGCTGGCGATCTGCGACGGACCTATCGCCATTGCCGAAGTAATCGGAACCGGATACCCGTTAGGCAAAGGTGTCGGAACTAACGATCTTGCCAACGCCCGCCTCATCGCCTCCGCACCTGATATGTTGGCAGCACTGGAAGCCATTGTGCGCGAGCCGCAAGGAAAGACGGTAGCCGACAACGCCAAAGTATTGTCGGCAGTAATTCGCATAGCTCGTAAAGCTATCGACAAAGCACGCATTTAATATGGACACACAATTGTTGTGGTTGGCATTTTTAGGTGCGTTTTCAGGATGGGGTCTGGCTTTTTATTGGATAGGATATGTGGATGGCTTACGTTCACAGACGAAACCTACAGAATACATCTACAAGCGCTAAACCTCATATGACCTCTAAGCAGCAACACGTTGAGAATAGGGCGCGGGAGAAGAGTTCGTCCCGCACCTTGAAAGCTGCGAAGGTGAAACCGGAGAAGCTTTATATGCAGCCAGTTTATCACCGCTTTTGCAGCGCAAAGGGCAGTTTCATTAAATGCGCTATTAGTGGTGGCGTGCGCAGGGTCAACCTACTACAGGTTGCGGATGAGAAGTTCTTGACAACAATAGGTAGCGATAACAGGAGTATGTAATGACAGAAATTCGTTTGACGCCGAAAGCTCAGAGAGAAATGGAAGAACGCTGGAAATTGCAACGCCGGGCCGTTGAACTGCTCGACATTATTTCGACTGAGTTTCGATCTGACCCAATGAGCGTTCAATGTTTCGATCTGCGAATTGTTGATGAATCCATCAAGGTAAGCGCAAGATTAAGAACGCTTGGACCGGAGTTTTAGCTATGACAGGCCGTTCAAGCTCAGCCGTCGAGAAAGCCCTGAAACTGCTCAGGACGCGCTCGGACTTGTCGGCTGTCCAGATATGCGCCCGGACCGGGATCGCGGTTTCTAGCCTGTATAGAGCGGCTAAGAGGGCAGGAATACCGTTACCAGTGGCTAAGCTGGGCAGACCTGCTAATCATGCGACTAGCTCCTGAATTGTCCAAGCCAGCAACTTAACATCCGAGAGCTTGTGCGCAAGGTAGAATGCCCTGCGCCTGCTCTCGTGTAGCTCGTGATGGCATTCTCCGCATAGGGGTACGGTAGCAAAGTCTGAGTGATCCCCGCGCACACTCTCGATATGATGTGCTTCTCTGGCTGGTACGCTGTAACCGTAACAGTTAAAACATACGACACAGCGCAAGGTATGGATTAGGGCTAGATGGCGCTTAGCTGAGCTACTCAAGCCAGCATCCAAGTGTCTGAATGCCCCATCGCTCAACGCGGTCCATGTATTCGGCAAACTGTGTCTTTCCTAGCCGTGCCGTGCTAGGTCTGACGGTCGCGCTTTCCCCGCCTACTTCTATCTGCTTCGGTGCGAGGAATTTAGCCTTCAGCATGTCATGGAGTTCGTCAGACTCGTACCCGGTCTTGTCCGAGTAAAGCTGCATTAGCGCCCAATACCGCTTGTTGGCTTGGCTTGAGCGTCTAGGCTGATATGGTTCAATCGTGACGGACCACAACTCATCAAGGGCCAAGGACGATACGATCTTGAGCGCGTGCGCCCGCCGCTTTTCGTCCTGGAGGATGATGGTGCTTGCCTTCATGGCAATTCCAGCACGGTGATGTTATGGCAGTTGAGCATTAAGGCTTTCACTTTCTGCCATGCCGGGAGCTTGCGGGTGTGGGTCACAGCAGGAATCCTCTAGATTGCATAAAGTCAATTGGGTCTTTAGAGTGCTTTTGAATGTTGCAGCGTTTCCTTAATAATTGCATATTCCAATCCTCATTAGCCCCGCCTCGCAATACCGGCATCCTGTGATCTAGTTGGTAATCATCACCTAGAGCGTGACCGCAACAAGCGCATTTACCTTGCTGTAGTTTGAATAGCCTATCCGCTAACCCAACAGATAAAGTCCCTCCATTTTGGCTCACACGCGCACGTCTGTTGTGGCTATAAATACGCTGCTTTGGCTTGTTTTCAGTTCTCCATTTCTTTCTGTCGGCCTTAGATTTTTCTATGTCTTTAAGATACTTACGGGCAGCTAGTTCTTTATACCTTTCTGGATTGTTCTTTCTCCACGCCGCGCTTCTTTTTTTTAGAACATCGGAATTATTTTTGTAACGATTGGCATTCCTGGCCTGTATCTTGTCTTTGTTTCGTTGTCTATATTCCTTCCCTTGCTCTAAAATCTCTGCCTTTTTTTCGTTATATCTAGCTTTTGATCTTGCTCTGACTTTTTCGCTGTTAGCGAGATACCATTTACGGGCCTGCTCTTTTTCTTTTTCTTTGTCTATATAGGTCATTACGGAAGTTCCTTAACTTCAATAGAATGGCAATTCATCATCAATATTTTGATCTTCTGCCACGCGGGAAGTTTCCTTGTGTGCAAAGATTTTGCATCGGCCACTACTTTTGTATAAATAGTTCCAATCCCTAAAAATGGCATTACCTTTTCTTCAAATACGAAATCAGCGGTATACCTGCCGTACCATTCACCACCAGAAATAAATAAAGCGAAAGGAACTTGCCTCCGCAGGTTCCTGATCTCGCCAGCCTTCTCCCTTAGTTGCAGCGCAGCATAAACCCGAGCTTCTAGCTTGGAATCAAACCGTTCACCGTCCACGGTAGTCTTGACCGCCCCATGCTTTGACCGCTGGGCTGGCTGACCCTCAAAGCATGGCTGCGAGGCTGCAATGACCGCCCTAGGGGACGCGACCGGCTCCCGGCTTGCCTTACCTGCCAAGACCCCCACCTTCAATGTCACTGCGGCATCAAATGGGGCGCCAGGAAGCACAACCGGCTGCGGGGCGATACTCTCCCATGACCCCATACGCTTCCATGCCTCCAATGCCTTGGCAGAGGCTTTGTCGGCCTGTTCTTGGGTCATCCTGATCGGTTTCATGGCTTGGGCGCGTCAGGGAGCGGCATCCAGTGGGTAATGGGGAACCGTTGCTGCGCGCTTGCAAACGTAAATACATTCTTTCTACGCTGGTAGCGCGCAGTCAACACGAACCCATAAACGCTATTTGCCACAAGATATGTGCCGTTTGATGCAGGCAGAGTCTCAATCGGTTGCCAGTTCATTTTGCTACCTCCTCAGGTTTGGCAATGTGATACACATACGGCTTCTTTGTCCCGCTCCGAATCAACACTTTCTGTCTCCTGACTAGGTCGTACAGAATTTCGTTCACGTCACCTTCTATAGACGCTCCCTGCTTGATTTCGATTGCCTTGCACCCCGGATGCTCGAAAATGTACGCGACTACCTTTAACCGATCATCTGAGGTCATGGGGTATCGTCCCTGAGTCAGGTGCCCGATGCCAGTCAGATCGGCCTTTGCCGGGGATGGCTGACGGGTAAAGATCAGGTTGATCGGCTCGCAGGTTAGGTCAGGACGGAAGCGGCCCGAGGCGTCCATGTACTGAGCGCAATTGCTAATCATGCGAACATCCTCATCTGCCGCTGGGCGTTCTCGATGCGCTCGCAGGCGATCTCGTAATACTTCGGCTCGATCTCAATCCCGATGAACTTGCGCCCGAGGTTCATGCAGGCAACTCCGGTGGTGCCGCTGCCCATGAACGGGTCGAGGATGGTTTGCCCGAATGTGACACGATCAATAATTTTACGCATCAGAGATGGCGGTTTTGGACACGGATGTCCTGGATATAGTTTGTCGCTCACCGTTCCGTCTTTAATGTGCGTATGTCTGGCTCCTTGCCCTGCTGCCAAGTATGGATCTTTCCCATAGACTAGAATCGGTTGCCAAGTCGAAAACCCCCAAGAACACATCCCCGCGCCAGCATCGCATTCCCATGCCAATACCCAATCAGGTTGAGGCCAATTCCACTGACCGCGAACCCCTGGAGTCATTGCAATCGTATCCGCCGCCGCATGGATAGAAGGCCATACCGCTATAGCCAATAATCTCAAATCTTCTGCCGAATCGTGGAAAGCGCCATAATCAATACCAATCCCGTACGGCGGGTCCGTCACAACCGCGTCCACCTTCGGCAGCGTCGGCAAAATTTCGAGGCAATCCCCGAGATACAGAACAGCGTTGCCAATCTCGCGGCGGTCGCGCCAAGGGTTCACCCCGTCCCCCGTCCGAGTATCTCGCGCATGGTCTGGAGCGCGGCAGGAGCGGCTAGGCTGTCTTTCATGTCGGCATCCTGGCCTGTAACGGTAAAACTGAATAGCTTGAGCGGCAAATGGGCACGCTCCCGGACCTTTTGCTCACGTTCAGACTCTGCCACAGGATAGGTAACGATGCCCATTACATCAGCCTATAAACAGCTATTCGCTTGCCCGATTTGAGCGTGCTCATGTTGGTCTTTATGTGTTTGTCTCGCTGCCACGGGAAATCGTTGTGCGTCTGTCCTAACTGTACCCGTAGATCATCTATCCTCGCCGCCAGCCGCCAGCATCCGAACTTCTCCAGCGCCTGCAAGGCAGTCAGGGTCTTGCCACTCTTGAGCCATTTCAGGATTTGTGCGTTTTGGGATTGTTTCATTTTTCTGTCCTCATTGGCATCAGCAGTCCGATTAATTCACCGTTGCGAATATGTGCTGCTTTTGTTATGTCCGAGTTCGGTGCAATCTCCCATCCTTGAAGCGCGGCCAAGTATCGCTTGGCAAAAACACAGTTTCCTATTTTGTGCCCATCAATATTTTCAACCTTCCCTGTCCCATCACAATAATGGCATTCGTGATTATCACCGCATGTGCATTCATGTTCTCCCCTGCCTTCGCAATGATCGCAATCCTTTGGGAGTGGCATTGCCATTGTAGGGACCGGCACAAAGTCTCCCGGCATACCGGCTTTATCAAACACCTTATCCATGCTTGGAAACTTTGAATTTTCCTCTACGCCGTCGAATTTAGGCGAGCGGATTATAAGATGCCCATTCGTGGCGTAGGTGTAGTCCCCTACGGTGCATGGCTCGCACAGGTGGTAGCGAATATCATCACGGTCGGCGCAAAATTTCTTGAGTTCTTCAAGTGTCATATTAGTCCTCGTCCATCCAACGACCGCCTCTAAGCCACGAGGCAGGATAGGGCACATAGGCCCCGCCATCTTTTAACCATTCTGGCGATTGTTCCTGCACTCGTATCGCCCCGAGTAGCTCCTCGATGCAGGGCCTGATTTTCTCGGTCTGCTTCCAGGCTTTCATTGCGTCGATTTTGGCTCGGTGCTTGGGGTAGATTTCCCAGAAGATTGAGAAATCATCGAGAGCGACTGTTGCCTCTGTGATCTGGTGGACTGTAGCCATGTTATTTTTTGTTGCTGCCGGGACGCCGATAGCCTTCCGGTCCTCTGTGGCCGTCGCCAATCTTAACTTGCAAAATCATGCGACTGTAATCTGCTCGCCGCGCATCTAACCGTTTCTGAATCTTTTTGCCTTTTCTCATTCATTCCTCCATAGGACAAGCCATCAAAGCATAACCGAAGGATCACATTCCGCGCTGCAATATCCAGCTTGACGCCACCGCATCCAATCAACAGACTGAAATAACAATCCACAAGTTTTACACTTAGATGGAAAGAAGCTTTGTATTGGGTTCATCTTATCTTCCCTTTGGAGCCGCGCTTACCCGGTAGCCGTGCGTATCTTGGGCGCTGCCTTCGCCACCCGCATCCCTGTTGGATACTTTCCCACAGTAGGGACATCACGTTATCTGTGCTGCCGTTGAGACCCCGACCACAGAACGCGGCCCGGAAATGAAAAACGCCACTAGGGACGACGGGAGCCGGGTTGCAATCGGGGAATGAACCAGTCATAACCGAACCGAAACCCGCCGTTTCTAGTGGCGTCTTGGGCCATTCCTTTCGCGCTGCAACACGCGGTTCCGTAATCATTTACGGACGCCTAATTTTGAACCCGTCATTTTGGAATGTCAAGCCCTACTGTAAAACCTTGTACCCACGTCCTGCCATGCAGTTATTCACAACCTGTCGCTCGCTCTGCGCCCCATGAGCAGCCCCACCAGCTATCCCAAGAACTCCAGCCATGCGCCCGGTAGCAGGGGCATCGAACCGTCCTGAACCTCCAGCCCTAGCCACAGCAAAGCCGAGTAGGGCAGAGGCAATCCCGCCAACAATGGCTCCAGTTCCAGCTCCAGCTACTTGATCGGCGTATCTCTGGCAGTCGGACAGGTCTGCGTTGTAACGGTTAGCGTCTACACCTTGCATATCCACAAGCGGACGATGTGCGGCGCAGGATACAAGGGCTAATGCTGCCAGCATTGGAATAATACGTTTCATTTTCTCACCTTTTTCTTAGCCCGCTGTTTATCCTTCTGCTCCCAGATCGCCTTGAGCGCACGTTGCAAGGCATTGCGCACGCCAACGTGGACAGACTTGTGATTTGCTTCCTGTAGGGCTAGGGCGACGAAGCGCAGGGTGCGGTCGGTGCGGGGTTCGGTCATAACTTTTCCCATACCGAACCGAGGAGCACTCTCGTAAGAATTCGCCTACAGATTGAAACTGGATAGCAAAGTTCAGCCACCATTAAATGGCTATTCTCGAATCCTTTTCCTGACCCTTTGCCGAAGACATACCAGCGCCATGTCGGTATTGGTTTGGACGCCAAGACCCAAGGTGCGGTGGAAATGCGGGGTTCGGTCATTTGCTGTGCGCCTTCACAAGAGCCTGCGCCCGTTGTCTCGATACGCCGAGTATTGTCCCGATGGTTGCCCATGTTTCCCCGGCTTTTCGTAATCTGATAGCTCGTTGCGCTCTAGGGATGGACGCCTCGCGTTGCTTAAAATTGTAGTCTGTATTCGTAGCCATGCCGTTATTCTGGACCCCTGCAAAATAAAAAGCAATAGGGTATTGACAGACTCAGTTCTTAGGCGTACCATGACTCATCGGCAGTACAAATCACCGGGAGCCATAAATTGAACCCTGATAATCGCACTCTAACCGAATGCTTCCGCGACATCTGCGAGAAGCGCGTCCGTGCATTCTGGTTCGCGCTCGCCATTCTGATGATGCTGTTCGGACGTGCGCCATGAAGATTCCGCAAGACGTTTTGTCCGGGTTAGATGTTGCATTTAACCCGATGGCATTTATTGAATATCCGACATCTTTAGAAGCCATCGTTCGAGACTGCGCGAAGGTATGTATGAACTTGCCGTGCAGAACATCTGCCGGCGAAGTCACCGCCATCGAACTCGAAGAAGCCATCCTCACTCGCTACGGACTCCTGCCATGAGCTTTGCTCACGCCATCGCGCCCTATCGCGGCTCATGGCTCTGGTCCTGCCAGCGCGGAATCGTTCAGGGAATGGGCATGAGCGGATCGAGAAAGCTGGCGGTGCGGAATTGTTTGGAAGTGCGGGCTGATTACAGACGGCTGATGGAAATGTTGGGGAATCCTAATAGACGGAGGGCGGCATGAACGACACATTGAATTCAGATCAAGCGTATTGCGAAGATGAGCCCGACGAGTGGGACGAAAACTGGCCATATTGCACATGCGACGAAGAGCCAACGGAGGACGAATTGGCCTCGAACACATGCGCAGCTTGCGGAAGGGCTTTGACATGACCCAAACCCCACAAGACCTCCGCGAGTATCAGGCTGTGCCGAAGGGTTATGACGCCGTGTGTTCTGACTGCGGCGCTCCCTATACATTCGACAATGCACGCGCCGTTCATACGCAGAAATGGGAAATGTTCTGTTCAGACATTTGCGAGAATTCTCACAGATCGGAACATAAAACTAGACATCAGGCCGTGCCGGTGAGTAAAGAGGAGTTGGCGAGGCTGCGCGAGGATGCGGCGCGGTGGCGTAAGGCAAGGACAATATTCTCCATTGAAGACGTTGAACGTGCGGATCGCGATATGCGCAAAACAGGGAGCGTCCCGTCTGAGGAAGAAAACATCAAAGCAGACGCCGCTATTGATACCGCTCGCAAGGTGATGCCGTGAACACTTCCTGCCAATTACTACCGTGCCCGTTCTGCGGATCGTTGCCAACTATGAGAAAAATTGGCAACGAATATACAAAGAAGCGAGCAATCACGATTCGGTGCTCGAATGATCGTTGTCGCATAGAGCGCACGGACGCTGCGCTGCGAAATGGTTTTGATTGGCTCGAACCAATTGCAATCACCGGCTGGAATCGAAGAGTGACTCCATGAACGATCTCTATCAAGGCCGTTACCACATGGCCGACAACGCCCGTCGCCACGGCCCCCTCTGGATTCATTTGTCCGAATCCGAACTCGTCTGGTCCCTCGCCGCTGCGGTATCGGTAGGGCTGCTGCTCGGGCTGACCATCGCGTTTATGTCGATGTCTGGAGGTAATGCGCCATGACTGAAACCAAGCCGCATTTCAGAGTGATCGAAGGCCGCGCCGTAGAAGTTCATGCGGTCGAATCGAAAGTTGATCTGGCCCGCAAGCGTCATGGCAAGCCGTTCGCTTTCGAGAAGGGATCGAACTTTACCATGCGTGCCGTTCCGCTCTTGACTGAGTGGATGGCAACGCGGCCACCGAGGGAGAAAGCATGACGTATCCACAAAACGATAAACAGTTCGAGGATGTTCATATTACCAAGGTGGACAAGAAACACGGCGACGGATGGGGAATTGAACGGTCTGACGGCTGGCACTTCCATATTCCCGGCGACTCTCCCATCGAACCTATGGCAGGTATGCAGGTGCGTTTCTACGGTAAAGGTATCGGCTTTCCGGTGCGCGGGATCTTTCTTGCCGGTGTGCGCGTGTTCTACCGCACCGAGGCCGAAGAAAAAGAGCATCAGGAAATCCAAAGTTACGGAGCCGATGCAGCCGATTGGCTCAAACGCTGGGACGACGGGCGCGGAGTCTGGTCAATTGAAATGGGTGGACTTGGACCTGGGTATGAGCAGTGCATTCACATTACCTGTGCTGAGATTCTGCGGCACATGCTCACCAAGAACTACGACCCCGCTAAGTGGAGTGACACTGAATCGTGGAAACATGATTGCGATGACATTGAGTCGATGAGCCACGAGAACGCGACTATTAAGGCGCTCGGTCTTTCGGGCGCTCAGTGGGGCGCGGCCATGAATCTTGCGGTTATGTTCTACAGGAAAGGCCCGCGTGCCGTGATGACCGATAAGCGCGTCAAGGATCGGCATATTCAAGTATCACGTACCTTCCCGGTGGCGGCATGAACGCGCTCAAAGCCCTGCTCTGCAAGCTGTTCAACCATCGCTGGCGTCGGCTGACAATTGCCGAACGCAAGGAACGCGCCGAACAACGTGGCGAGGCCATTACGTCGCCGCAGGAACGGATTTGTCGTCGCTGCGGTGCAGAGCGGGTGGCCAAGAAGCGGAAGGCGAAGGATAAACAGGTTGCGTGATATGGAATCGGATGACCGCCAACTGGCGGAACTTTATCAGGAGGAATTCGATGTTGAAATCAGAGAGTATCAAGGAACTTGCGACCGCCTTGGCGAAGGCCCAAGGGGAAATCAAGGGAGCGATAAAAGACGCCTCCAACCCGTTCTTCAAGAGCAAGTATGCCGACCTCGCCAGCGTGGTTGAGGCGATCCGGGCTGCTTTCTCTAAAAACGGCCTTTCCTACGTCCAGACGGTCGAGCCTTCGGAAAAGGACGAAGTACGGGTTGAAACCATGCTTTTGCACTCGTCAGGGGAATGGCTCTGTTGCGGCGTTTTAGCCCTGCCAGTGACAAAGGCAGACGCTCAAGGCTACGGGTCCGCTTTGACCTACGCTCGCCGCTACGGTCTTTCTGCGGCCTCTGGAGTAGCCCCAGAAGATGATGATGGCAACGCGGCAGCGAAAGCGGCCCCAAAGACGGTAGCTTTGGATGTTTGGGACAAACTTGAACCTGACGAACAGAAATACCTTCAGGGCATAGCTGACGCCGTTCTTGGCGAGTATTTGGACAAGGGAGCTTACGAGGAGGCGGTAGCCTATCTAGGCAGCAAGAAACTTGACACCGATGAAACGATCGCTATCTGGTCGCGGTTTTCAAGCCAACACCGTGCCGCCATGAAAGCCGTTAAATCCGCTACCCGGAAGGCGGCATAATGGCTTACGAACAGAAGAACATGACCGGGACTCTGTTCCGTAACGAAAAACGGACAGAGGAAAACAACCAGCCGCACGCTACTGGATCGGCGCTGATCGAAGGAATAGCTTATTACGTGAGTGCGTGGACGAAAACGGACAAGAACGGCAACAAGTTCCAATCACTGAGCTTCAAAGCGAAATGACCGATCAACCCGCAGCGGCACCGTCTACCGTCACTGCACCCGGGCATCCCGCCCAAACGGTGACCGCTGCGGTCCCACTCAAGCCAGTCGTCACATTGAAGGCATCCGGCAAGGTCATGCCGAGCGATACCGCAATCATCCATACGGTCGCCATCGCATACAGTGTTGACGACGCCACGGCCCTGGAGTGGCTTTGTTTGATGTTTTCGAGGAGGGCGGCGTGAGCACGAAACAGTTACGCGAGACACGGAAGATTGAGTTGGTCGAAACGCATAATCTTGCGTTAAGTTTTGACCGTTTGCAGGGCATTTCAGAGTACGGAGAATACGCAAAACGCAGAGCGTTGTATCACGCGCTTTGTATGACCAACTCTTTTACAACTATCACCAGAACAAAGATCCGCGAAGCACTGGAGTTGCCATGACCAAAGAATCCGCAGCGACACCGCAAGAAACCCACGTGTCCGGTAACGCCGACGGAAAAGGCGGTGCCGCTGCGGCCCTCCGCGCAACCTGCGCAGAGATTCAGGCGCTGATGGCGAAATATACAATAGAGGACATTCGTGCGCTTGCATCAATGTTTTGGAACGGGAACAAAGATGATCGACGCGCCGGAATGATGCTGCATAGTTTCGCATCCTTTGCACAGATGATGAACAACGCCGCTCCAGCCCTCCTCGCCGCAGCCGAGCAGAACGAGCGGCTACGATTAGCCATTCGCTGGGCACTCGGATATGAGCAGCATGACGGAACTGATTTCCGAGAGCGCCAACCAGGGGAAGGTGCTTACTGGTGGCGGAAAGAATTACGCACACGAACTGGATTGAGTGACGAGGACATCGCCAAGGAGATCGGGACATGACTGACCTAGAGATTACGCGGCTGCGCGCGAAGGCGATGGGGTACGAAGTGGTGCAACGTACCGGCCGCAAGGAACATGGTTGGTGGGCAATGGAATTATGCAAGCACTACGACCCCTTCCACGACGACGCGCAGTTGATGGAGCTGGTGAAAAAGTTCCCGATGGAATGTTATCCAGCCATCACGCGATATGCGTATCTTGATCCTGCCAAAAGGGAAGCCTACGACCTAAACAGGGATATTTGTGAATGCGTTGCCAAGGTGGAAGGGGCCAAACATGACTGACAAAGAATCCAGCGACGGGGAGGATAGATCGGTAATAGGAGACTACGGCCTTACGGGTAGCTCTCCTCTTCGGCTGGATAAATTGGATACGGCTCCGGTGTAGAAAGAAGGCGGTCTCGAGGCTGGTTCTTCGAGGCGATATACTCAGGCGCAGCAGATGTC
>ORJL010543648.1_pt1 | contig 23256 bp, 21 predicted proteins | sample 1779941 | NCBI WGS metagenome assembly ORJL01 (sample SAMEA104232317, study PRJEB22302) | groundwater metagenome | biome: forest; feature: aquifer; material: groundwater | place: USA | collected 2011-08-07 | depth 5.8 m
CCAGTCTGCTCGGCGCTTCTGGCCCCCTGCTTCGTTGCTCCTCCTCCGCGATGCTCTTGGCATCGCGTCGTCGTCGCGCCTCGCCGGCGGCCAGAATCGCCTTCGGATACTGGGCACCCTTCTCCGGGGCGCGGTACTTAGCGCAGGGGGAGCATCCCCGAAGACGGGCAACGCAGCCCGACGGGTGGAATTCGGACCGCTCAGTTCTTCTTTTTGCGCTTCTGCCGGCTGCGCCACCGCTTGAAGTAGTCGGGGTGGGCGGCGCGCCATTTCCGGAGGTACTCGCGCTGCTTATCGGTCTTCCAGTAACTCGGATAGCGCGCTTTCCACTTCGGCATGTAGTCGCGCATGTACGAGAGGCGCCGATCCTTCTTGCACTTTTCGCGACCGCAGTAGATCTGCAGCTGGTTGCGCGCCCTGAACGGCCGCTCGCAGGCTTTGCACACCTTCTCGATGCGCGGCTTGGCCCGGGCCATGACCACCCCCAACCCTCTCCCCGATCCGCTCCCCACCCCCGCCCCGGTAACCCTCTAGCCGTCCTCGGCGAGGTCGAAGGTCCAGGGCGCGGAGACCAGGTTGTACTCGACGATCTCGTCGGGCTTGAACAGGATCGGGATCTCTCTCGCCGCAGCCTCCGGCGAGTCCGAGCCGTGGACGAGGTTGAAGCTCTTGCTCGAGCCGAAGTCGCCGCGGATGGTGCCCGGATCGGCGTTCGGGCCGAAGGTGGCCCCGAGCAGCGTGCGGCAGATCGCGATCACCTTGGGGCCCTCGAGCACCAGCGCGACGAGCGGCCCGGAGGTGATGAACTTGATCAGGCTCGTGTGGAATGGCTTGCCGAGGTGGACCGAATACAGGTTCTCCGCCATCGCCTGCGACATCCGCAGGAGTCGGAGGCCGGCGATCTTGACCCCCTTTTCCTCGAAGCGGAAGAGGATCCGACCGACGAGCTGCCGCTGCACACCGTCGGGCTTGACCAGGACGAGCGTGCGTTCCATCCGAGAGTCTCCGTGCGATGCGACACCGATGCCACGTTGAAGAGGGGCGAGTCTAGCAACGATTTTTTTTCGAATCAAGAGGAAAAGATCGGGAACGGGAAAGAGATCGCCCGCGGAAAAGTCTTTTTTTCTTGCGTTGTGCGGATCGCGCTCGCGCGCCGGTTTCGAATCGGACGGAGCGCCGCGAGGTGCGGCAACGAGTCGATGCGACGCGCAGTGGCGATGGGAACCCCGGCGAAGGCTATCTCGGCACGAGCGCCTTGCCCTCGGACACCCACCAGTCGTGCCAGCGGAGGATGGCGCCCCTGCGCTCGGGCTCGGGAGCCTCGGCGGAGTAGGCGAAGGACTTGCCGGTGAGCTTCTGCATGGAGGAGAAGGCGGCGCCGCGCACGCCGGAGGCCGGATCGGCAAGGCCCTGGAAGAGAGCATCGATGCTGCTCCGGGTCGGCAGCGCGACGAGCGAGCGCGCGGCGCTGGCGCGCGCGGACGGGGCCTTGCCGTTGAGCAGGGCGTCGATCAGCCACTGTTGCCTGCCGCGGGGCCGGTTCAGATCCCAAAAGAGCCGCCAGTCCTCGGCGCACGGCTTGCGCGCGGACTCCGGCTCGGAGGCGTGGAAGGGAATTTCGACTCCGGTGATGCGGACGAGGGCGCGGAAGGCCTGCTCGCGGACCGTGGCGGACTCGTGGCCGAGGGCGTCGATCAAGGCGGACACGGCGGGTTCGAAGCGGAGCTCGCCGAGGCGTGCGGCGGCCGCGGCGCGGTTTTCGGGGCGTGGGTCGCGCAGCGCCGCGAGGTACCATTCCGCTTCCGGCGCCTCCTGCGACCGCGCCCACCAATCGCGCCAGGCCTTGGCCCCTTCGTCGCGCTGCGTCGCGCCGCCCGCGGCGTCGAGGAAGGGGGTGTAGCCGACGGTGAGGCCGGTGATCGAGGAGAGGGCAATCCCCGCATGGAGCCGCACCGCCTCGCTGGAGTCGGTCAGGGCGGCGAGCAGGGCTGGGATGGCGTCGCGAGAGCGCGAGTTGCGCAGGGCCATGGCGGAGTTCTTGCGCAGGCGCTCGTCCGGGGCGCTCAGGCCGGTGATCCACCAGCGGACTCGTTCGAGGGTGCGCGCGCCCTCCCACCAGGCTTCCCATTTCGCGATCACCTGCTCGCGCTGGTCGGTGGGCCCGTCCGGGTCGAACCCGGTTTCGAATGCGGTGAGTCGCTCGAAGGCGCGCGTCGCCTGGTCGCGCACGCCGGCGGTGCGGTGGCGCATGGCCTTCATCAGCGCCGGGACGGCGGCGGAGGGGTCGAAGCGGACCACTTCGCGGGCCGCGGTGGCGACCACCACGGGCTGGGAGTCGCGGAAGCGCTCGAGGAACGAACCGAGGCAGGCGGGATCGCCGAGGGTGGCGAGGGCCTCGAGGGCGAGGACGCGGAGCTGGGAGTCCGGGTCCTCGAGGAGTTCGACCAGGAAGGGGACCGCCTTGCGGTCGCGCAGACGGCCGAGCTTTTGGATCGCGAGGGAGCGGGCCGCCTTGTTTTCGGAGCGGGCCTCGGCGAGGAGGGCGTCGACGGAGACCACGGGGCGCTTCGCGTTCGGGTCTTGCGGCCCGTCCTCGGCGGCGGCGGGGCGGAACAGCGTCGCCGCGAGCAGGCCGAAAAGCGCAAAGACACGCAGGAGCGGGCTCCATGCGTGTCCTTCTTGCGTCCCTGTGCCCATGCGGCGGACGAGGCCCCGAAGACCGGGCACCATGCCCTGAGCCGGTCCGACTAGCGCTTGCTGAACTGGCAGCCACGCCGGGCGCCACGCAGGCCGAACTTTTTTCGCTCTTTCATGCGGCTGTCGCGGGTGAGCATGCCCGCGTCGCGCAGCAACCGGTCGAGGGTGGCGTCCGCCTTCTTGAGGGCGCGCGCGATGCCGAGCACGATCGCGCCGGCCTGCCCGCCTTTGCCGCCGCCGTTGACCCGGGCGGTGACGTCGAACTTGCCCTGGACCTTGGCGACCTGGAAGGGGGAGATCACCATCAGGCGATCCTGGTCGGTCTCGAAGTACTTCTCCACCACCTCGTCATTGACGCGGAACACGCCGGTGCCGGGCTTGAGCCTGACGCGGGCGATCGCGGTCTTGCGGCGGCCGGTGGCGAGGATCTCGCTGGTGGTGGTCATCGATGGCTCCGTGCGTTAGGAGGTTTTGGCGAAGGCGAGCGGCTCGGGCTTCTGGCCGACGTGCGGGTGCTTCTCGTCGGGGTAGATGAAGAGCTTGCGGATCATCTGCTTGGCCAGACGGTTGACCGGAAGCATGCGCTTGACCGCGAGGCGAAAGACATGGTCCGGACGCTTGGCGAACATCTGCTCGAAGCTGACCGTGTGCTGCCCGCCGTGGTGGCCGCTGTAGCTCTGGTACACCTTCTGTTCCCGCTTCTTGCCGGTCAGCTTGACGTGGCGGGCGTTGATCACGACGACGTTGTCGCCGGTGTCGACGTGGGGGGTGTAGATCGGCTTGTGCTTGCCCATGAGGATGGTGGCGATGTGCGTGGCGGTACGGCCGAGCACTTTGTCCTTCGCGTCGACCACGAACCACTTGCGGACGACGGTTTCCTTGTTGGCGAAGACGGTCTTCACGATGGCAACTCCGTCGGTGTGGGCCGGACGCACCTTGGTGCAGGGCTGTAGGGTCCCGATACCGCGTGCGTGGCGCCTGCGTTCTGGCGTCAGAGAGGGAGGTATTATAAGGAGGCGGGCAGGTGTGTCAAGAGAAAGCTCGGCGGCTGGGGGGGTTAGGGCCCGGCAGGCGGCTGCGGGACGTCCCGAGCCTACCTCCGCACGAGCAGCCAGACGCCCGCGCCCGCGGCGAGCCCGACCGGCAGAAACCCGATGCCGAAGACGAACTTGATGAGCCAGAGGAGGAGGAAGACGGTCCCGACCAGGACGGCGAGCCAGATCAGCACGGCGACGATGATGGCGCGGGCCTTGGTGCGGAAAATCGTCTCGAGTACGGCGAGGAAACCGCGGAGCCAGACGAGGATCCAGGCGATGATGGTCTTGAGCATGATCGGGGTCTCCGGAAAACGCTAGCCGACGATCTCCGCGACGGCGAAGCGGCACTTGGGAAAGGCCATGGGGCTGACGGTGGCCCGCAAGCCGGCGCGCCGAACGGTGCGGTAACCGCTCGCGGAGGGCCGGCGGAAGACCTCGACGCGGCGTGCGACGAGATCGACGATCCAGGATTCGGCGATTCCGAATGCGGCGTACTTCGGGACCTTGATTTTCCGGTCCCGGAGCAGCGAAGCATCGGCTACCTCCACGATCAGGAGGACGTCGGTCGGACCTGGGTGCCGGTCGCGATAGCCCGCGGGCCGCGGTCGGAGGATCGCGACGTCGGGCTGTGGCTCCCAGTGCTGGTCCAGACGCACGGGATTCTGAATCCTCACGCACGCCGATGGGGGCAAGCGCGCTTGGAACATCGCGTTGAGCTGGTCGACACACCCGGCGTGGGTTGGTCCGATCGGGGTCATTTCGACGATCTCCCCCCCCAGGAGCTCGACGCGGTCGTCTTGGGTCAGGATGCCGGTCTCGGCCATCCGGTAGTACTCATCCACCGTGAAGCGACGCGGAACCAACTTGGGGAGCATGACCACCTCCGGCGCCCATTATGGGGGTTGGACGCGGGGAGGGCAAGGGGCGTTCCCGCCCGCCGGCGAGATTCTCGGCGGCGCCGGAATCGGCCGGTCCCCGGAATGGCCGGCCGACCCCGCGGAATCATACCGCGCCGGCGTCGTGGAGGGCGCGGACCTCCTCCCCGGAGTAGCCGAGCTCGGCGAGGATCTCGTCGGTGTGCTCGCCGAGGCGTGGGGGCGGACGGCGGGGGAGGTCATGGTGGCCCGAGAGCTTGATGGGATTGCCGACGGCGCGGAGCGCGCCGATCTTGGGGTGGGGCAGGTCCCAGACCATGTCGCGCTCGGCGCGGGCCGGGTCATCGAGCACGTCTCCGACGGTGCGGATGTGCCCAACGGGGACGCCGCGCCGGGAGAGCGCGTCGACCCAGTGTTGGGCCGGTTGGGTGGCGAAGACCTGCGCCAGGGCGCCGGCGAGCTCCTCGCGGTGGGCGATGCGGCTCGGGTTGTCCTTGAAGCGCGGGTCGGCGAGCAGGTCCTCGCGGCCGATCGCCTCGCAGAAGGGCTTCCAAAAGCTCTCGTTGGCGACCCCGACGTTGACGTGGGCGTCGGACGCTTGGAACGTCTCGTAGGGGGTGATCGACGGGTGGCGGTTGCCCATTCGTCGCGATGGCTTGCCGGTGGCGAAGTAATTCTGCCCCTGGTAGGTGAACAGGCTGAGAATGCCGTCGAGCAGGGCGACGTCCACTTTCTGGCCCTGGCCGGTGCGGCCGCGCTCGATCAGTGCGAGGAGGATCCCCTCGACCGCAAGCTGGCCGGCGGTGAGGTCGGCGATCGAGACCCCGACCTTGGTGGGCGGGCCGTCGGGGAGGCCGGTGAGGTCCATGAGGCCGCTCTCCCCCTGGACGATCACGTCGTAGCTCGGCTCGGTGCTGCGGGAGCCGGTGTGGCCGTAGCCGGAGACGGCGGCATAGATCATCCGCGGGTTGAGCGCGCGGACGCGGTCCCAGCCGAATTGGAGTTTCTCCATGGTTCCGGGCCGGAAGTTCTCGACCACGATATCGCCGGCGCGGACGAGGCGCTCGAGCACCTCGCGGCCGCGCGGGTGCTTGAGGTCGAGGGTGATGCTGCGTTTGTTGCGGTTGACCGCGAGGTAGTAGGCGGCCTCGCCCTGGACGAAGGGAGGTCCCCAGGTGCGGGTGTCGTCTCCGGTGCGCGGCAGTTCGACCTTGACCACGTCGGCGCCCATGTCGCCGAGCTTCATCGTGGCGAACGGGCCCGCGAGGATGCGGGTGAGGTCGAGGACGCGGGTGCCGTGGAGCGGGCCGGGCATGGGCTGCCTCGTGGAGGGGGACGGCGGGGTGGCGATCCGAGTGCGATTATCGTCGTGGGAGGGGGTGGGGTCAAGGGAGCACGCCCGGGTCGATGCCTCCCGGACCTGGAGTGCAACCGGACTGCTGCAACATTCGTCGGAGCTCCCCGCCGACGGGGACTTCCAGGGTACGCGGAATCCAGCTCTCGATGTAGGCCACGTCCAGCGAACCCCGATTCGCCGCCAGCAATCGTCGCACGTCTTCGATGTCCTTCGGACGGTGGAAGATCATCTTCAAGAGGATCAGGTCTTCCGCCGTCGTGACCCAGACGGAGAGGCCGTCGAGGTCCACTTGAACGCGTCGTTGGAGGACCGCGTCCTGTAGGGGGACTCGCGGGGTGAACAGCTCGACACGCGTGTTCGCCCACCAGATCCGAAAGTGCCCCATCTCTCGCGACGCACGGAGCATGGGAGGGACTTCGACCGTAGCAGGGCGATCGTTCTCGTCCCGCATCACGAAGCCCGCGGCGTTGAGTGCATCGGCAATCTCCTGGTACCGCAGCGCCGGGATGAGGACCAGTACGTCCAGGTCGTGCGTGCCACGCAGGTACCCGCCGAACGCCATCGCTACGGCACCCCCGACTGCGTATGGGATGCCGCTGCCTGCGAGGATTTGAACGAGTTGCTCGCAGGCCTGGCCGAGCTCAGGCGTGAATTTCATTTCGAGGGCACGCGCTCCCACCACTTGCCAGCGTCGTCCAACTCGGCCTGCGCTCGATCGTACCGAACCCTCTTCTCCGCTGGTAGGGAACGCCAGATCCGCTCGAGGAACGACATCAGGCCGAGAAAACGCTCGAATCGCTCGCGCGGTGAGAGGCAGCGGTAGGGTCTGACCTCGTCCTCGGCGATCTCGAACGGATCGATCGACATCCCGAAATCTCGGGCGTCCATGGCCAAACTCCTGCACCTTCGTTCGGAGGACGAGAAGGTCATCATAGCAGAGATGGGTGGATCGCGAGTCAGCTCAGGTCTTCCGGGGCCCTACCGCCTTCGGATGGCTGTCGAGCGCGCGCCACCGCGCCGTAGGTGAACTCGCCCTTTTGGGAATCCAGGTAGGCCACGACGACTCGCCAATTCGCCAGCGATCCCACTCCGAAGCGTCCGTCAGACTCAGTGCGTGCACTCGCGCTCGAGGAACTGCCCGCGCCCGATGGTGCCCACGAACGCCCCGTCCCGCGCCTGCACCTCCCCGCGCACCGTGACCACGTGCGGGCGTCCCTTGATCTCCCAGCCCTCGAAGGCGCTGTAGTCGAGGTTGAGCAGGTGGGTCTTCGCGGAGATCTTGCCGCGGTACGACGGGTCGTACACCACCAGGTCGGCGTCGCTGCCGACCCCGATCGTGCCCTTGCGCGGGTAGAGCCCGAAGATCTTCGCGGCCTGCGTGCTGGCGCAGTCGACGAAGGTGCTGAGGTCGAGCCGGCCGCCGACGACGCCGTGGGTGTAGAGCAGGTTGATCCGGTCCTCGAGCGAGGGGATGCCGTTGGGGATCTTGGTGAAGTCGTTCCGCCCCATTTCCTTCTGGCCCTTGAAGTCGAACGGCGCGTGGTCGGTCGCGAGCGTGCTCACGGTCCGATGCCGCAACGCGTTCCAGAAGACGTCCTGGTTCTTTTTGTCGCGCAGCGGCGGCGACATGACGAACTTCGAGCCCTCGAAATTCGGCAGCTCGGCGTAGGTCTTGTCGAGCAGGAGGTACTGGATCAAGGTCTCGACCCAGACGTTCACGCCCCGCTGCTTTCCGAGCAGCGCCTCGGCGAGCGACTCCTCGCAGCTCGTGTGCACGGTGTAGACGTGCGTGCCGAGGGCTTCGGCGAAGGTGAGCAGGTGATGCACCCCCTCGGCCTCGATGCGTGGCGGGCGGCTCCAGTAGTGCCACTCCGGTCCGGTCTTGCCCTCGGCGAGCAGCTTCTGCTGGAGCTCGAAGACGAGGTCGGCGTTCTCGCAGTGGGCGGTGACGATCACGCCCAGGTCCTTGGCGAGCCGCATCGTGTGGTAGAGCTCCTCGTCGGAGATGCCGAAGGCGCCCTTGTAGGCGAGAAAGACCTTGAAGCTCGCGACGCCCGCCTTGACGATCTCGCGCAACTGGCCTTCGCTCTCCTTGTCGAAACGCGTCACCGACTGGTGGAAGGTGAAGTCGCAGGCGCTCTTCCCTTCGGCCTTGCTCTTCCACAATTCGAAGCCCTGCCGCCAGGGCTGCTCGGTGCGGGACTGGCAGACCATCTCGATCATCACGGTGGTGCCGCCGACCAGGGCGGCCTTGCTCGCCGTCTCGTAGTTGTCTTTTGCGTGCGTGCCCATGAAGGGCAGGTAGATGTGCACATGCGGATCGATGAAGCCGGGGAAGACGTACTTGCCCTCGGCGTCGATCACGGTCGCGTTCGGCGGGGCGTCGAGCGCCTTGCCGATCCGGGTGATCTGCTCGCCTTCGCACCAGATGTCCGCGACGTAGTCCTCGCCCGCCGTGATGATCCGGCCGCTCTTGATCAGCAGCGCCATGATCCGCCTCCTGGTCGATACGCGATCCGGGCAGTCTCCCGTGTCCCGTGCCGCCGGATTCGGCAGGTTCGAACGGGCGCCCCGGCTTCCGTCGGGACGAGCCGTCCAACTGCGCCGGCGCCGGCGCCTCCTTACGGCAGTTGCTGAACCAGCTCGTCGTACGCGTCGGGGCGCCGGTCGCGGAAGAACTGCCAGGTCTTGCGCACCTCGAGGATCTGGTCGAGATCGAGGTCCGCGGTCACCACCTCGTCCTGGTCCCGGCTTCCCTGCACGATGAATTGCCCGCGCGGGTCGACGAAGTACGACTGCCCGTAGAATTCGCCCATGTTCCAGGGCTTCTCCCAACCGACCCGGTTGATGCAGCCCATGAAGTACTGGTTCGCCACCGCGTGCGCAGGCTGCTCCAGCTTCCACAGGTATTCGGAGAGGCCCGCCACCGTCGCGCTCGGGTTGAAGACGATCTCCGCGCCGTTCAGCCCCAGGATGCGCGCGCCTTCCGGGAAGTGCCGGTCGTAACAGATGTAGACGCCCACTTTGCCATAGCGGGTGTCGAACACCGGGTAGCCCAGGTTGCCCGGCTTGAAGTAGAACTTCTCCCAGAATCCCGGCGCGCAGTGCGGAATGTGGTTCTTGCGGTAGATCCCCAGCAAGCTCCCGTCGGCGTCGATCACCGCCGCGGTGTTGTAGTACGTCCCCACGGCGGGGGTCTCGTAGATCGGCACCACCAGCACCATCTGGTACTTCTTGGCGTAGCTCGAGAGCAGTTCCGTGGTCGGGCCGGGGATCGGCTCTGCCGTGTCGTACCAGCGCGTGTGCTGCTCCGCGCAGAAGTAGGGCCCGTAGAAGATCTCCTGGAGGCAAAGCACCTGGACCTTCTGCTGCCCGGCCTGGTCGATGAGCTTGATGTGCTTGTCGATCATCGCCTTCTTGATCTCGGTCAGGCTTGCCTGCTCGGGCGAAAGCGGGTTGGAGCACTGGACGAGGCCGGCCTTGACGATACGGGGCATGCGGCGACTCCTAGTAGATGTTGGTATCGCGCTTCTTGCCGGTGTAATCGATGTAGACCGTCTTCCACTCGGTGTAGAACTCGATCGCGGTCCGGCCCATTTCGCGGCCGCCGATGCCGGTGGCCTTCATGCCGCCGAACGGCGCCTGGGCCTCGCCGCCCATGGTCGGCGAATTGACGTGGACCATGCCGACCTCGATCTCCTCGCAGTAACGCATGGCGGCGGAGGAACTCTCGGTGTAGATCGACCCGGAAAGGCCGAAGGGCACCGCGTTGGCTACGTGGATCGCCTCTTCGACGGTCTTGACGCGCACCACGGAGAGGACCGGGCCGAAGATCTCCTCCTTATGGATGCGGAACTCGGGCTTGACCTGGTCGAAGACCGTGGGGGCGACGAACCAGCCCTTCTTGAGGTCGCCGTCGGTCCGGCGCATGCCCCCGGTGACCAACTTCGCCCCCTCGCGCTTGCCGATCTCGATGTACTCGAGGACCGTCTTCATCTGGTTCTCGTCCACCGCCGGACCCATCTGGGTGTCGGGGGAGAGCGGGTCGCCGACGCGGATCTCGGAAGCCCGCTTGGCCACCGCGGCGACCATGCGGTCGGCGATCCCCTCGGTCATGATCAGGCGGCTGGTCGCGGTGCAGCGCTGGCCAGTGGAGCCGAAGGCCCCCTGGACCACGCCTTCGAGAGCCAGCTCGAAGTCGGCGTCGTCGAGCACGATCACGGCGTTCTTGCCGCCCATCTCGCACAGCGCCTTGGCGCCGCGTTTGGCGGCCGCCACATAGACCCCCAGGCCCACCTCGTTGGAGCCGGTGAAGGTGATCGCCTTGACCGCCGGGTGCTCGCAGAGCGCGTGGCCCACGGTCCCGCCGGAACCGAACAACAGGTTGAGCGTTCCCTTGGGCGCGCCCGCCTGCTCGAACACCTCGACCAGGAGTTTGGCGGTCAAGGGGGTGATGGTGGCCGGCTTGAACACCACGGTGTTGCCGGTGAGGAGGGCGGGGGCGATTTTCCAGGCCGGGATGCAGACGGGGAAGTTCCAGGGGGTGAGTACCGCCACTACGCCGAGGGGCGCTCGCTGGGTGTAGATGAGGGTCTTGGGCAATTCGGAGGGGATGCACTCGCCGTTCAGGCGGCGGCCCTCGCCGCCCATGAATTCGAGGACGTTGACGGCCTTCAGGACCTCGCCGAGCGCCTCTTTGAGCGTCTTGCCCTCTTCCAGGGTGAGCGCGCGGGCGACCTCGTCCTTGCGCTGCACGAGGAGGCTTGCGGCGCGGGCGATCACGTTGGCGCGCACCGGCGCGGGCGTCTTCGACCATGCGGGGAAGGCCCGCTGCGCCGCCTCGATGGCGCGTTGCGCCTCTTCGCTGGTCGACATCGGGACCAGGCAGATCGTCTCGCCGGTCGCGGGATTGAGGTTGGGCACCGACCCGCGCGCGCTGACCGTGGACCACTCGCCGCCGATGTAGTTCTTGAGTGTTTCCATGGGGTCCCCCTGAAGCAAGTGCCGCGGGGAAGGGAGCGAATACGGGTACCGCCGCGCCGATTCTAGAGATGGGGAGGGCGGGAACACAAGAAAAACGGCCCGCCGCCGCCCGACGGGCCCCCGGCTTCCCGGGCGCCCGCGACCGCCCGGTCGGATCGGCGCGGCGTTCAGGAGCGCCAAGGGCGAAAGTGCTGCTCCAGAATCTCACCCCCAGGGTGCAAGCAGGATTCCGGATTGGTGCGGCTCTGGCCGGTGCTCGACAAGCTCTCGCCCCGGTCCGCTCTCGATTTCTTGGAGCGATTTCACGATCCGGAGCAACCGGGATCCATGCCCGGACAAGCCGTCATCCGCAAGGAAACGCCGGCCCTCCAGGGGTTGGCCAAGGTCAATCGGCATCTCGTCCATGAAGTGGCCCGCCATGCCGGGGTCACCGAGGCAACCATCGATGTGGATGCGTCGATCCACGAATGCCGCAAGAAAACCGCGTTGCATTGCTACGAGGGGCCGCAGCGGCGGCTGTCGTTCGGATTACGGGGCTCGCGCAGGTGCTTGTAATCCGCGCCCGCGGTGCTACAATCCGCGATCTTCGTTTTCGCTCCTTCTGTGAATTCGAGACCCACTCCATGCTGGTCATGAAATTCGGCGGCACCTCCGTGGGAGACGCCGAGCGCATCCGCACCGTGGCCGACCTCGTCCGCCAGGCTCTGCCCAAGCACCCCGTCGTCGTCGCCTCCGCCCACAAGGGGGTCACCGACCTGCTGTTCCGCATGGGCGCCGACGCCCTGCACGGCCGCGTCAACCTCGAGCCGCTCAAGGAGCGCCACCTCAAGATCATCCACGAGCTCGGCGTCCCCGAGACCGTGATGGAGAACCTGCTCGACGAGCTCACCAACCTGTTGCAGGGCATCTCCATGGTCAAGGAGCTCACGCCCCGCACCAAGGACTACGTCGCATCCTTCGGCGAGCGCCTTTCGGTGCGGACCATCGCCGCCTACTTGAACCAGGTCGGCATCTCCGCCAAGGCGATCGACGCCTTCGACCTCGGACTCATCACCGATTCCAATTTCGGCTCCGCCATGCCGCTCCCCGAGGCGGACCAGATCATGCACTGGAACATCCGCCGGACCGAGGGCGTGCCGGTCATCACCGGCTACATCGGCAAGGACAAGAACGGGGACATCACCACCCTGGGTCGCAACGGGTCGGACTACTCCGCCACCATCATCGGCGCCGCCATCGGGGCCGACGAGGTGCAGATCTGGACCGACGTCGACGGCGTCATGACCACCGATCCCGAGGTCGTTCCCCACGCCACCCCGCTCGATCAGATGAGCTTCGCGGAAGCCGGCGAGCTCGCCTACTACGGCGGCCGCGTCCTCCACCCCTCCACCCTGATCCCGGCGGTCCGCAAGGACATCCCGGTGCGAGTGCTCAACACCTTCAAGCCCCAGTCCAAGGGGACCGTGATCCTGCGCCATGCCCCGGTGAAGGAAGTGGTGAAGTCGATCGGCTACAAGGAAGACCTATTCCTCATCACCATCGTCTCGACCCGGATGCTCATGCACTACGGATTCATGGCCAAAGTCTTCGAGATCTTCGGCCGGCACCGGATCGTAATCGACATGATCGCCACCTCCGAGGTGAGTGTCTCGTTGACCACCGACTCCGACGCGAACCTCGATCAGGCGGTCAAGGAGCTCTCCCAGTTCGCCGAGGTCGCGGTCGAGCCGGGGAAGGCGATCATCTGCGTGGTCGGCGAGGGGATCCGGCGCTCGGACGACGTCCCCGCAATCGTCTTCCAGGCGATGCGCGAACGGGAGATCCGGGTCCAGATGATCTCTCAGGGCTCGACCCGGGTGAACCTCGCGTTCCTGGTGGAGAACGCCGAGGTCATCAAGGCGGTCCAGGCGCTGCACGACTCGTTCTTCGGCGCGCACAAGACGGTGGTGCCGGCCCTGCAGTAGTGCTTCGTTCGATTCGCGCCCGACGAGGCGCGAGGAGAAGGCGACCCCCGAGCGCATCGCCGAGACGGGCAACGAAGCCCGGCGCGAATGCGCGCAGGCCTGCCCCAAACGCACTCGTGAGATGGAGCCGGCAGGTCGCGCCGACGGGGCCAACCAGGATCGGAGACAGTTCGTGCGGGTGAAAATCGACGTCACGATCCGCTACAAGTTCCTTTCGAAGACGCGCAACGACCAGGAACTCGAAGCGATCTTCGAGGGCCGGTCGGCCAACCTCGGGGGCGGCGGGTTGCTGCTCCAGGGCCAGATCCCGCGCCTGGAGTGGATCCCCGACCTGCTGCTCCAGCGGATGGCGGTGGGCTGCAACATCCTCCTTCCGACCGCGGAAGGCCCGATCAAGTTGCTCGCCCGCGTCGCCTGGATCGAGTCGCTCGACGAGGACTCACAAACCTTCTCGATCGGGCTCCGGTTCCGGGAGGTCACGACCGCCGACCAGGACGCGATCTTCCGGTTCATCATCCACTCGCAGATGCCGTCATGAGCCGCCGGACCGTCGCCGTGGCGCTGCTCCTCTGGGCCGGACTCGCCCCCGCGCTCGCCGAGGATCCTCCCGCCGCGACCCGGCCGCGCCTGCTCCAGCGCGTCAGCAAGCCCGACGCCAAGGCCGCCGCCGCGGAGGTCACGGCCGCCGGCCTGGAGCCCGACGCGGTGGTGCTGCCCACCGACACCGAATACAACGACCCGCGCCGGGCCGACGCGGTGGCCGCGGCCGCCGAGGCCCTGTTCGCCGCGGGCGTCCCGGAAATCTGGCTCGAGATCGGCGTCGCGGGCCAGACCCTCGACCCCGAGAACGCCCTCACCGCCGCCCGCGTCTACCTCAAGCGCGTACCGCGCGCCAAGGGGTTGGTCGTCCACTGGCTCTTCCCGCGGCGCTTCCTTTCGCCGCCGCAGAGCGCCGAGCCGTGGCTCCGCAAGTTCGCCGAGATCGGCTTGCCGCTGATCGGCCTGGGGGGCCCCCAAAACCCCCCCCCCCCCGGGGTTTCCCCGCCCTGCCCGGGGCCGGGCGGGAGCCGATCCCGCAGGTCGCCGGGGCCGCGCCGGACATCTACTTCTCCCAGAGCATCTTCCAGGAAGGCGGAGCCGATCCGGCGGTGGTCGGCCGCTGGCTCGATACCCTCGCCGCAACCGCCCGGGTGCCGCTGTTCCCCTGCCTGCGCATCGGCACGCCGATCGAGGCGGAGCCGCTCGACCTCGCCCGATTCGAGAAGATTCTCGAACAGATCGCCCCCCGTAACGTGAAAGGGGTGATCCTCGAGGGCAGCGAATCGCACGCGAAGGACTGGCCCCGCTGGCGCGAGGCCTTGAAACGCATTCTGGGCCGGTGATCGGCGTCGTTCGGGCGCGCCCTCGTCCGCGAGCGCGAGGCATTCCTCCCAGCGCGGTTCGGCCGCAACCAACGGAGTCATGGATAACTGGGATTACCGTGCGCCAGGGCCAAGCCTGGACGAGGGGTATCACGGCGCGGTGCCACTGCAAACCGGGCGCGGGGCGGCTGTCCGCGCAATTCCCAAATCCCAAGCCCCAAATCCCAACCCCGCATGGTTGCTCGAGCGAAGTCTGGGGCGATCCTGTTCCCAACATCGTCGTTTTCGCGACGATGTTGCCGGTGTGTAATACGATGATCTGCCGGGATCGTGGTCGCCCGTTCGCCCTCAGAACTTCCCGGTGGTCTTGAGCTTCTCCAGATCGTCTTTGTACCGACCGTACATCGGCCCGTCCGAGGGCCGGAGGAACCCGAGCACGTTCTCCCACTTCGGGATGATCACCTCCAGCGTGAGCTTCCCCTTCTGGAAGTCGGCCCGGTCGAAGTTGTAGCCCTTTTGCGCGTCGCGGACGAACTGCTTGATGGCGGTGGCGGAATCCTGGTAGCTGGGGAACAGCTCCATCGCCTTATCGTAATGCTGGCGCGCCTCGGCGAGCTGGTTCGCCTGCTGGGCTTCGAGGCCGCGCTCGTGCTCGCGCTTGGCGGCATCCATGGACGTGGCACCGCCGTCGGCGGTCTTCACCGCTTCCTGGTGATAGCGGTTCATCTCGTCCGGCTCGAGGGCGGCCACCTCGCCCCAATGGCGCCTGGCTTCGTCGAGGAGGTTCTTCGCGGTGGCGTTCTGCGCGGCGATGGTCGCGTCGACGACCTTCTGGATCCGGGTGCGCAGCATCACGAGGTCGGGATGGGTCTCGTTCTGCAGGATCTGGATCGCGGCCTTGCCGTCGCCCTGGGCGTAGCGTTCGTTGGCGGCGGACATGACGCGCTGGGCTCCGATGTCCTCCTTGAGCCTCTCGACCTTGGCGAGGATCGAGGGCGGCGCGCCGAGGTCGGTCGCCAAGAGCTTGGCCTCGGCGTCATCGAGTCGCTTCTGGGCGATGAGGATCTCGGCCTCCGACACGAGGTTCTGGTACTTGAGGTTCTTCTCGCACTCTTTCTTGAGCGGGTTGAGCGTGACCAGCGCGTCCGGGTACTTGCCCTCGAAGAGATTCAGCACCCGGTTGATTTCGTCGAGCGCGCTCTGGAATTCGCCACTGCGGACGAACTGATTGGCCTCGCGCGCGGTTCGGTCCGTGATGATGCCCTTGAGCTCGAGCATCTTTTGGGAGGCTTCTTTGCTGTAGACGCTCTCCTCCTGGTCGATCTGCTTGAAGGCGGAGAACGCCTCGTCGTGCCGGTTGCTCCGCATGAACTCCTTGCCGTCGCCCAGGTGGCCCTTGGCGGTGTTCTCGGCGCGGACCCACTCGACGATCCTGTCGGCGAGCTTGCCGACCGTGGGGGAATTGCGCAGTTCGACGGCGCGCTGTTCCAGCTCGATCCAGTTCATTTCGGCGTAGGTCGGCTGCTGGTTCTGGCATTCGGTCAGGATCGAGGCCAGGCGCGAGATCGCCGGCCTGTCCCGGTGGGCCGGCGGCATGACGTTGGGGTTGTTGAGTTCGGCGAGCAGGCTGGCCGCCTGGCCGTCGAGGGTCGGATCCAGGAATCGGTTGCGGAGCGCCTGATTGTACGTATCCAGCGCCTTCTGGATCGGGAGCGAGAGATCCTCGGGGGCGATCCCGCCGCCGCCGACGTCGACCGGCGGCTTCTTGCCGCCGCCGCCCGGATCGATCCCCGCCTCGCGCGTGGCGATCCAGTAGATCGCGACGGCGAGGACGATTCCGCCGATCAGTCCGATGCCGAGCAGCGTGCCGAGCGCGGACTTCAGCAGCGTGCGGGGCGAAAGCCCTCCGGACGCCGGCGCCGCTCCGCCCGCGAGCGCGCGCAGGGAGGTCTCGAGCTCCCGGGAAACCGCCTTGGGCGGGAGCTTGGCGATCGCCTGCTCGAGATCGCCGGTGGAGACGACCACGCCCGCGGGCTCGAGCGCCTCCCGCAATTGGGCCAGGCCGCGGTGCAGGCGCGAGGCGACGGTGCCTTCGGAGACGTGGAGGACCTCGGCGATGTCCTTGTAGGGAAGCCCCTGCTCGAACCGCATCAGCACGGGGATGCGCCAACGGGCGGCGAGGTCGTTGATGCGGCGGCGGAGCACGGCGTGGTCGATCGCCTCGGTCGGCAGGTCCCGCCGCTCGCCGTCCTGGGCTGCTTCCAGCCGGGCGAGGCCGGCCGTGCGCTCGCGGCGTCCGCGCCGGCGCTCGGCCCGCAGCACCTGGAGCGATGCGTTCATGGCCACGCGGTGCAACCACCCCCGCACGCTGCCGTCCGGGCGCACCGTGGAGCCCTGCTTGAGTACGCTGACGAACGTCTCCTGGGCGGCGTCCTCGGCCAGGTCGGACCGGCGCAGTACGCCGAGGCAGGTACGGTAGACCGAGAGTTGATGGCGCTCGAAGAAATAGGCCATCGCGTCGCGGTCGTGATCCCGCGTCGCGGAACTCAGCAGAGCCTCGTCCGAAAGCATCCTGAACGCCCTCGCGCGCGCCCGCGCCCGGCGGACGCGATCCCGCAGATCCGAAAGGACGGCCTCCCGGGTTCTCGATGCCGCGGAGGGACGGTTCCTTCCCGGAATCCGGCAATTTACCATGACCCGCTCCTCCGTGGAAGCCACGGCTTTCGGCGAGCGCCCGGACCGCCTCGCGAGCGGCCCTTCGTTCGGATCCCCTGAAGCACGGGGATCGCGGAGGCGAGAAAGCGGCCTTTTTCCGCCCCCGCGGCCTCCGCGACCCCGTGACCGCCGTCGAAGTGGTCTTCCCCCTCCCCTCAGCGCAGCTTGGCGAGTTCGCGCGAGTACTTGTCGTAGATCCGGTCCTGCGGATGCAGGAAGGCGAGGACGCTCTCCCAGCGCGGGATCAGCTCGTCCAGGCGCAGCTTCCCATCGCGGAACAGGATGAGGTCCCGGTTGAACGCCAGCTCCTTCTCGCGGAAGAAGGACTCGATCGCCTGCGTCGAGTCGGCATGGCGCGGAAAGATGTCTTTCGCTGCATCAAACTGTTTCCGTGCCTCCGCGGTGTCGCCTTCCTGGAGCGCCGAGAGCCCCGCCTGGTAGGCCCGCGCGGCCCGCGCGGCGAGATCGGGACGCTTGCCCCGGGTGAGCGAATCCTTGTAGTAGGAGTTGTTCGGGGAGTCCTCGATCAGGACCTTCACCTGGCTCCAGGCCACCGCTGCGTCCTCCTCGCGGAAGTCGGCCTCGGCCTTCTGTGCGGTGCGGGCGAGGTCGACCACCTTCTGGGCCAGGCTGCGGAGCTTGACCAGGTCCGGGTGGACGGCGTCGCGGAGCAGCAAGGCGACGTCGGGACCGTCCCCCGAGTCGAAGCGCTCGCGCGCCTGGAGCCACAGCCGGCGGGCGTCGATGTCGACCGCGAGCCGCTCGGCCTGCCGGGAGATCGCGTCGGGCGCCCCGGAGATCGTGTCGAGCTTGTCGCGCGCTTCGGTGAGCTTGCCCCCGGCGAAGAGGGTCTCCGCCTCGCGGAGCATGATCTGGAAGCGCAGGTAGCGCTCGCACTCGCGCTTGATCGGCTGGACCACGACGACGACGTCGGGGTAGCGTCCCTCGAGCAGGTCGAGGAGGCGGTTCACCTGGTCGAGGGCGGCCTGGTAGTCGCCGGCGGCGAGGTAGGGCTGCACCGCGCGCACGGTCCGGTCGGCGAGGAGGTCCTTGACCTCGAGCATCCTGGCCGCGGCGGCGCGGGCATAGACGCTCTCGACGCGCACGCGCTTGAATGCGCTGAAGGCCTCCTCGGGACGCGTGCTGCGCAGGTAGTCCAGGCCGTCGCCGATATGCCCGCGGTCGACGTGCTCGGCGCGCGACCACTCGAGGATCGCCCCCGCGAGCCGGGCCCCGGTAGGATAGTTCCGCAGTTCGACGGCCGAGGCTTCGAGCTGGCGCCAGTTCATGTCGACGTAGCTCGGCTGCCGATTCTGGCACTCGTTGAGCAGGGAAGCCAGGCCGGTGACGAGACGCCGGTCCGGGTGCTGGGGGAGCATGAGCCGGAGGGTCTCGGCCAGCTGGGCCGAAGTCTGGCCCGTGAGGGTCGGATCGAGGAAGCGCTCGCGCAGGGACGCGGCGAAGCCGTCGAGCGCCTGCAGCAGCTTGATTGCGAGCTTGCGCTCCCGGTCTTCGTCGTCGTGGGGCGGGGGCGGGTCGACCTTGGCCGGGGCCGGAGGCGGGCGGAAGAAGAAGGCGCCAAGGAGGACCGCGGCGGCGACGCCCGCCAGCGCGAGCCCGGCGCGCGGGCGCCGGCGGACGGGGGCGGGAGCGGCTCCCGAGGCGCTCGCAAATTCCAATTCGACGGAGCCGATGGCGACGCGGTCGCCGTGGGCGAGCACCCGCTCGGTGGTGCGCCGCCCATTGACGTAGGTGCCGTTCTTCGAGCCGAGGTCGCGCACGACCCAGTCCTTGCCGCGCGGGACGATCTCGGAGTGGTGGCGCGAGATGCCCTCGCCGACGAGCGCGACGGCATTGTCTTCCTTGGTCCCGAGGCCGAGGCGGGTGCCGGCCCGGAGCTCGAAGCGCCGGCCGGGCATGCCGCGGACGATCGTGAGAAAGCCGAGGGCGGTGGGCGCGGGCGACGCGGCAGGCGCGATCCCGATGGGGACGGTGAACGGGACCCCGTGGGGAGTCGGGGGCGCGGCGGGGACGGCGAGCCGGAGGCCTTGCGGGGACGGGGGGGCCGGCGGCGCGGCGGCGGCGCCGAGGGCGACTTGGGGCGCGACGGCCGCCTGGGAGAAGACGTCCTCCACCTCGTCGGGAAACACCGGACGTGCGGCGGCGGGCGCGGGCGCGAAGGCGTAGTCCACCATGGTGCCGTCGTCGGCCGGGACGGGGACGGAGGCGGCGACGACGCGCAGCTCGAAGGTGCCGGCGCGGAGGACGTCGCCTTCCTGGAGCACGGCCTCGGTGACGCGCGCGCCGTTGACGAACATGCCGTTGGCGCTCGCCTCGTCCTGGGCCATCGCCTTTCCGCCCGACACCGTGCAGGTGACGTGGCGCTTCGACACCGACCGGTCGGCGGTGACGATCTCGGCCGACGGGTCGCGGCCGATGCGGACGATGCCGCGCAGGGGGACTTCCTGGGTCCGACCGTTCTCTTCGTACACGAGCTTCAGCATGGCGGGGCTCCTCGACGGCTACGGCGGTGGGGCGGCACTCGCCGCCCGTTACGTCCGAGGAGATGCCGGCGCCGGCGCTTCCTTCCCGTCTGATTTCGCGAACGGGCCGTTTCCGCGCGATGGCGCGGCCGCAGGGATGGGGGGCAGGGGAATGGATGCCGCCGACCGGGGCGGCCTTCCCGGAAATCCGCGATATTCTCCGGGCCGATCCCGCTCGGACGGACCGAGCCGGATGGACGAGTCGATGCGACACAGAGCCTCGAGGAGGCGGACCCTGTCGAAATAGGGCGCTTGACCGCGGGTTTCCTCAAACGGTCGCCGGATGCACGCCGTACCTAGTGCGTCTCGTGAGCATGAGGGAGGACGGAATGAAACGGACGGTGCCGGTCCTGGTCGGTCTGGTGTTTTCGCTGGTCTTCGCCGCGGGCGCGGCGGCACAGGATCTCAACGCCCCCAAGTCCAAGAAGCGCAAGGGCAAGACGGTCGAGTGGGCCAAGAACTACCTGCTCGAAGTCAAGAAGCACTTGCGCAAGTCCTTCGTCGAGGCCGACCGCGTCAGCGAGCAGAGCCTGATCCAGGCCTGCACCGCCGGGCTGGTCAAGTCGCTCGACGGCGACGCCCACAAGAAGCTCGACGCTGAATCCCGCGAGGGCCTGCGCGAGGTCTTCATGCGCGAGGGCTATAAGAAAATCAGCGAGGTCTTCACCGCCCTGCAAGAGCACCTCGCGGCCGGCGCGATCCAGCACCTGAGCCTCGAGGTGCTGGCCGACTCGGCCGCCAAGAGCATGGTGGAGTCGGTGAGCGACCCCTACTCCCACATCTTCACCTTCGACGAGTTGCAGAAGATGATGGGCATGCTCTCGGGCCAGCAGCGCGACGACAATCTGGGTTTCAGCGTGGCCCCCAAGTCGGGCCGTTTCGAGGTTGGCTATGTCATGTACGGCTATCCGGCATACTGGGCCGGTCTGCAGATGGGCGACGAGGTCCAGGAGATCAACGGCGCGGACCCGCGCACGATGAAGCTCCAGGAGGTCGCCGAGGCGATGAAGGTGAAGCCGGGCGATTCGATCGCGCTCACGGTGAACCGGGAGGGGTGGCTCCACCCCTACCGCTTCACGATCAAGCAGGAGGGCCGCAAGCCGAGCGACGTGGTCTTCAAGATCCTCCCCGGGGACATCGGGTACCTCCGGCTGACGATTTTCGACATGACCCTGGAGAACGCGGTCAAGTCGGCCATGGACCGGATGGCGGGCAAGGGGATCCAGGGGCTGATCCTCGACCTGCGCCAGAACCCGGGCGGGGCCCTCAACGCCGCGGTCGCCGTCGCCGACCAGTTCATCCCCGGCAAGTCGCTGATCACCAAGACCGAGTCGAGCTACCAGGTGGAGCTGCCGATCAAGATCCCCGGGTTCGCCCCGGGATTGGACTCGACCTTCTACGCGGGCAAGAAGTCGCCCTGGGAGCAGATCCCCATGGCGGTGCTCATCAACCACACCTCGGCGAGCGCCTCCGAGCTGCTCTCCGGCGCGCTCCAGGACCTCGACCGCGCGACTCTGATCGGCGAGACCAGCTACGGCAAGGGCGTGGGCCAGACCGTGATCCCGCTCTGGCGCACCGGCTTCCCGTTCCCCGAGCGCTACCTCTACCTCACCGTGATGCGCTACACCCTGCCCACCGGTCGCTCGATCCACGGCAAGGGCGTGGAGCCGGACATCCACGTGCCCTCGCCGGTGATCACCGGCGAGGAGTTCGACCGGCTCTGGAAGCTGCGCGAGAGCGGCGCGATCGAGGCCTACGTCGAAGCGGCGTTCGCCGGCCAGGACGACCTGGCGAAGGACCTTGCGACCTACGACCGCTTCGAGACGGAACGCTACCCGGGCTTCGACGGGTTCTGCCAAGGCCTGAAGACGAACCTCCCGAAGAGCGAGGTGCGCGAGGAAGTCCGGCGCGCCCTACGCATCCGCTGGGAGCGCGAACACGGGGCCTCGCTGGTGTTCGACCTGCAGACCGACGTCCAGCTCCAGCAGGCGGTGATGGAGCTCGCCGACCGTCTCGGGCTGGAGCAGGATTAGTCTGAGAGCCTCGGACCGATTCCGGCGGAGCGCCACGGGCGCATCCGCGCGGCGCGACGACGAGGTGAACGTTCTTGGACTTGGCCTGCGAGAGCGGGCAGAATGGGCTCCCGGACGCCTGCTCGTCCCCCCGAATGGCGTCCCGGGAGGTTGCCCCCGCAACACGGGCCCCGGCTTCCCTGCCGGGGCTCGTTCCTTTTTCCGGAAGAGGTCCCATGAAGCCGAAGCTGGGCGTGGTCCTGCAGGGCGTGTGCGGCGCATTCCTCGTGGCCACGATGGGTCTGCTCTATTGGGAGGTTCGCGGTCTGGACGACCGGATCGCGAGGTTGGAGTCGGACGCCGGGGCGGCGCGCACGGGTAAGGCCCGGTCGGGCGACCGCGCACGCACCGAGGCGAATGCCCCTGACGAGCGGCGCGCGGGCGCCACCCCCGCCGTACTTCCCGCGGACCCGGGGGGATCGGACGACGAAGTCCTGCGCGAGAACCTGCGACGGCTCACGGAGTCCGTCCGCGGGCTCGAATCGCGGCTCGGCGAGGTCACCGAGAAGTCGGCCGCGCTCGAGCGCGAGACCGCGAACCTGGCCGCCAGGGCGGCGGCGGTGCCGGCGCTGCCCGGGGTGGTGGACGCCCAGGGACAGCTCGCCCAGAGCGCGGAAGCGCAGGCGCTGAACGTGGAAATGCAAGCCGCGAGCACGCTCGCCTGGCTCGAAGCGGAGATGGAGAAGCTCGCCGACGAGGTCGACCTGAGCCCCTCCCAGCGCGACCGAGCGAAGGCGCTGCTCGCGGAGCTGACCGACAAGTACTTCCCGAAGGACGGCAAATCGGAAGAGATGTGGCAGGACTGGCAGAAGTTCCAGACGGAGTACGACGACCGGGTGAAGGGGATGATGACCTCGGAGCAGCAGAACGAGTACGCGAGTTACCGGAAGAAACAGCTCCAGGAGCAGGTCAGCACATCCACATCGTACACGGTGGCGACGATGGCGAAGGCGGTGGGCCTGAACGACTCGCAGCGCGACCGGATCAAGAGCAAGATCAAGGACTACTACGGCAAGATGTACGGGACGGACTACGACCAGAGCGGGAGCACGGGGGGAATGTCGGCGTACGACCCCAACGAGCTGCGGGACATGCTCCACAGCGAGATCCGGGCGGACCAGGTGCCGAAATTCGACGAGTGGTACAAGACGTACATGGGCGGCGGCGGGCAGGGGGTGACGGAGTCGCAGGGCGAGTAGCCGCCGGCAGTAGTTCCGGCCCACCCGCCCACTCCGGCATTGCCCGGCCCGACGCTCCCGCACTACCATGCTGCGGTCCCCCCTTCGAGCGCGCCCGCCATGACCGACGCTTCCGCCCCCTCGCCCGCCGCGACCAGATCGACGCGGCGCTCACCGAACAGGCGGCGCGGCGCGCGTCCGGCGCGCGCGTCCGTCTCGGTCACGTGCCGGTCGAGCGCGGCGTGCTGTCCGCAAACGACGTGCGGCAGGTGCTCGATGTCCAGGGCAAGACGCAAGCGGCATGGACGCGACTTCCACGGCGCGCGCGGCTACGGTTCCTGCTCCATCAAGCGGTGAAGCGCCTTCATGGCGAAGTCGATCCGCGCGCCCTGCCGCTTGAGCTCGCCGTTTTGTGCCTGGATCGCCTTGAGCATCACCACGACCGTCCGGTCGTTCTTCTCCCAGCGCGCCTCG
>ORJL010004073.1_pt1 | contig 23254 bp, 16 predicted proteins | sample 1779941 | NCBI WGS metagenome assembly ORJL01 (sample SAMEA104232317, study PRJEB22302) | groundwater metagenome | biome: forest; feature: aquifer; material: groundwater | place: USA | collected 2011-08-07 | depth 5.8 m
TGCAGGATGGCGATCGCGGCCGAGGGGCGCTGCGGCTTCGGCTCGGTGCGCGGTGCCGCGTCCGCGCGCGCCGTCGAATCGGCCGCGGATGCGCCGGCGGCCAGGGAGGAGGCCGCGGCCCCGGTCGGACGGGAAGCCGGAGGCGGCGCGGAGGAGCAACCGGCGAGGCCGGCGGCGAGGATCGCAAGCCATGCCAAGCGGCGCGCGCGGACTGTCCGGGCGGGTGCGGAATCGGAATTCATGGCGCAGGCGACTCCCGTCAGGTCCCCCGGTCTCGCGACGAACGGGCAAGGCCGCGGGATCTCGCGTACCTCCCGATCTCCAGCATGGACGCATCGGGGGTTCGGAGGTAAAAGATCATCCCCGGAAGCAGATCCGTCGTCGGGACGGACGCGGGTCCCGCCGGTTTCGCGGCCGTCCCCGCGCGGCTATTCCTCGCCCTCGTACTGGGTCGGGACTTCCACGGTGCGCAGGACCTCATCGATGATCTCGCCGGCCTTGACGCCCTTGAGGCGCGACTGCGGCCGCACCAGCATGCGGTGGGCGAGCACCTGGATCGCGAGGTCCTTGACGTTCTCGGGCGAGACGAAGGCCTTGCCCTCGATGAGCGCCTGGGTCTGCGCCGCCTTCATGAGCGCGATGGAGCCGCGGGGGGAGACGCCGAGCAGCACGTGATCGTGCTTGCGGGTCTCCGCGACGATCTGGGTGATGTAACGCCGGATCGGGGTATGGACCAGGACGCTCCCGACGCGGTTTTGGATCTCCATCACCTGCTCGACGGTGACCACCGGCTGGAGGTTCAGGAGCGGGTGCGCCTTGGACTGGCTGTCGAGGATGGCGATCTCCTGGTCGAGCTCGGGGTAACCGAGGGAGAGGCGCATCATGAAGCGGTCGAGCTGGGCTTCCGGAAGCGGGTAGGTGCCCTGGAGCTCGACCGGGTTCTCGGTGGCGAGCACGAAGAAGAGCTCGTCCAGCTTGTGGCTGACGCCGTCGACGCTGACCTGGCGCTCCTCCATGGCCTCGAGCAGACTGGACTGGGTGCGCGGGGTGGCGCGGTTGATCTCGTCGGCGAGGAGGAGTTGAGTGAAGACCGGTCCGCGGTGGAATTCGAACTTCATTTCCTTCTGGTTGAAGACGTTTCCGCCGGTGATGTCGGAGGGGAGGAGGTCCGGGGTGAATTGGACGCGCTTGTAGACCGCGTGGATCGAGCGGGCGATGGCGCGGGCGAGGACGGTCTTGCCGACGCCGGGGACGTCCTCGATGAGGAGGTGGCCGCGGGCGAAGAGGCAGACCAGGGCGCGGTAGGTGACCTTGTCCTTGCCGATGATGACGCTGCCGACGTTCCGGCGCAGCGCGTCGACCGCCTGCTGGATCTCTTGCGGCGTCATCGCGGAAGTCCCCGGTGGCGGTTGCGAGAACCCGGGTCGGCGCTTCCGTCCCTCCCCGGTCCCTGGGACGCCTTCGGGGGCGCCGGCAGGGACATGGGACGGGGGCCCCGGTGCCGCGCGGGCGCGGCGGTTACTTGGCGGGCGCCGCGGGCCTGGCGGCGGCGGAGCGCATGAGCTGGGACTTGCGGCGGCCGGCGGTATTGCGATGGATCACGCCCTTGGCCGCGGCCTTGTCGACCAACGTGCAGGCGGCGCGGATCGCGGCGGCATCGACTTTCCCGTTCTCGGGCTCCGCCGACTTGATGGCGCCCTTGACGAGCGACTTGACGTGCTTGTTGCGGCGGCGACGCTTGATTCCCTGGCGAACCCGCTTCTGGGCGGACAACGTGTGGGCCATGTGCGTGCGTGCTCCTTGCTATGCCGTGGGCTCTTCGGTTTCCTTGTCCTTGAGGTCTTCCACCAGCTTGGCGGCGTCCCGGTAGTTGAAGTCGATCTCGACGACCTTCTCGAACTCCGCCAGCGCCTCTTTCTTCTTCCTGGCCGCCAGGAAGCACTTTCCCAGGTTGTAGCGCAGGGCGAGTTCCTTTGCCGGGTTGGTGGTCACATCGAGGGCTTTGGCGAACTGACCGGCGGCCAGTTCGTACATCTTCTTCTTGAAGAAGGCCTGGCCCAGGAAGTCGAGCGATTCCAGCTTCCGCTTCGGGTCCTTCACGGTCTGCTGGAATTCCTTGATCGCCTCGTCCACCTGTCCCGCCTGCATGAGGAACGTGCCGAGCTCGTAGCGCAGCCCGAGCTCGGTCGGGTGGTCCTTGATGCGCTGCTTCCAGTCGGCGATCTGGAACTGCAGCTTTTCGGTCTTGACCGCTTGGAGCTGCAGCTTGAACTCCGCGTTCTCCGGGTCTTCCTTGCACTGTCTGATGAGCTCGACGATCTGCGCCTCCCACTCCTTGACTTTCACGTCGCCGATCTTGGCCTTGAGGCGCATGTCGTTGGGGTCGAGCCGGCGCGCCTCCTCGAAGGCCGCGGCGGCTTCCGCCCAGTTCGACTGGCGCATCTGGAGTTCGCCGATCTTGGCCCACGGCTTGGCCATCAGCGGGCTCTCGGGATCGGCATCGATCTTGGCCTTGAGGTCGGCGATCTCGCTGTCCATCTCCTCGTCGGTCTTGTACACCTTGTGCGAATCGGCCAGCTCGGCGGCCTTGCCCTTGTCCTTGATCACGTCGCGGGAGCCCTTGGCGTCGCTCCAGCCTTCTTTCATCGACCCCATCGCCAGCAGGTCCTTGAGCGAGCCCGCGGCGTGGCGGTCCTCGGGGGCCTGCCGCACCACGATCTGGTAGCATTCGATCGCTTTCGTGAAGTCCCCCTTTTCGCGGTACAGGTCGCCCAGGGTGCGCGACCCGTCGACGTGGTTCTTGTCGACCGCGTTCGCCATCTCGAGCTCGACGATCGCGCCTTCGACGTGGCCCCCTTCCTTGAAGGCCTTGGCCAGGGACACCCGCGCGTTGACGTCGTTGGGGTTCTTCACGGTCAGGTCGAGGAGGTTGTCGATCTTCTTCTGCGAGTTCTTGGTGATCGAGCCGGAAAGCGCCCCGAACCTGGACCCGAGCCCCCCGAAAAACCCGCCCTTGGAGCCCTGCTCCATGGACTTCTTCAGCGCCACCGCGCGCAGAGCCTGGTGGGACTTCACGTGGTCCGGATCGATCAAGATGATCTGCTTGAACAGGTCGATCGCGTAGTCGTAATTGCGCTTCTGGAACGCCTCTTCCCCCTTGGTGAAGAGTTTGTCGACCTCGGCCATCACCCGACTCCTTCCGTCGTATCCCGCAGAGTGGCGGGGAGTTCAGTATCACCGCTCCGCCGCGAGTGTCAATACAATTTCGGGTGACGCGAGCCCGGCGAAACGGGTAGAATGAGCCTCGCATGCCATTGTACCCGGGAGGCGCGACGAAGTGGAACTGCGTTATTTTCCCGACCCGGCCCTGACCGAGCGGGCCCGGCCGATCGAATCGATCGACGAATCCGTGGCCCAGGCGGCGTTGGAAATGCTCGAGCTCATGCACGAGAAGAACGGGATCGGCCTCGCCGGCCCCCAGGTGGGGTACGGGTTCCGGATTTTCGTGATGAATCCCGGGGGCGACGGAGCCGCCGATCGCGTGCTGATCAATCCCGAGATCCTCGAGACCCGCGGTCAGTCGGTCGGCGAAGAGGGCTGCCTGAGCTTCCCCGGCCTGTACGCCAAGATCCAGCGCGCCGAGTGGATCCGCTACCGCTACCGCACGCTCGCGGGCGGGACCGAGGAGCAGGAAGCCGAGGGCATGGAGGCGCGCGCCATCCAGCACGAGTGCGACCACCTCGACGGGATCCTCTTCGTCAAGCGCATGAGCCCGGCGGAGAAGCAGAGCCGGAGCGGGCAGTTGCGCGAACTCGAGCGCAAGTGGCAGGCCCGGCAGGCGGAGGCGGGCGGATCGCGCTCGCGGGCGCGCGCGAGGCGCTGACCAATGGAGCAGTTCAACGACTTCGGCCCCATGGCCGGCTTCGGGGCGCGCAGGCCCTTCGTCACCTGGGGCGTCTTCGACGGCGTCCATCTCGGACACCAGGCGATCCTGGGGGAACTGGTCGGCTGGGCCCGGGCCGTGGGCGGGACCCCGACGGCGATCACCTTCGCCGACCACCCACGCCATGTGCTCGAACCGCGAACGGTGCCTTACATCGTCACGCTGATGCACCGCCGCGCGCTGCTCGAGCGCCACGGCCTCGCGGCCTGTCTGACTCTGCGCTTCGACGAGACCTTCTCGGTCACCCCCGCGGAGGAGTTCTTTCACCGCGACCTGGTCGGCACGCTCGGCGTCCGCGGGATCGTCCTCGGCGCGGGGGCGACCTTCGGTCGCGGCCGCGAGGGCACGCTTCTACGGCTCCGTCAGTGGGGCGCGGTCGCCGGGGTGGAGGTACGGGAGGTGGTCCCGATCGAGCTCCCCGGAGGCACGATCAGCTCGAGCGCGATCCGCCAGGCGATCGCGACCGGCGACCTCGAGTCGGCGGCGCGCATGCTCGGCCGGCCCTTCACGGTCATGGGCCCGGTGGTGCACGGAGACCACCGCGGCCGGGCCCTAGGCTTCCCCACCGCCAACCTCGACCTGCCCGGACTGCTGCTGCCTCCCGCTGGGGTGTGGGCTTGCCGCGTGTCGATCGACGGCCGCGTCCACGACGCGCTGACCAACATCGGCGTTCGGCCGACGTTCGCTTCGGCGGGAGCGCCGGCGCCCGTGGTCGAGACCCACGTGGTCGACTTCGCCGGGGACCTGTACGACCGCGAATTGGAGGTCGAATTCCGCTTCCTCCTGCGCGAGGAGCGCAAGTTTTCCGGCGCGGAGGCGCTCGTGGCGCAGATCCGTCGCGACCGCGAGGCGCTGCTGGCGCGCAGGGACGGGTAGCGCGGATGATTCACGAACGGCTGCGCCGGTCGGCCCGCGGCCTGGCTGCATACGCAGCCAGGAGGCCGCGGGCGGACTATTCATGAATCCGCTGAGGCGGCTTCATGAATAATCCGGGCTAGCGCAACCCAACAAGGCGGCTGCTGGACCGGAGCGTCGCCAGTTCCTATAATGAACACGACGATGTCTGGGAGACCCCCCTCGAGATGGCCGACACCGTTCCTCCGACCCAGGACCACCAGCAGAATCGACCGGTGCGCATCGACCCGGTCGAGCGCTTGACCGCGATCCTCCGGGCGGTGCGCGATCACCTCCGCCGGGGGGACGGGATCGCCGCGCTGCAGATGATCCTGCGCCTGTCGCCGCGCGAGCAGGTCCGGCCCGCGGTCCTGCGCGAGTTGGCGAACACCTACCTGCTGCTCGGCAACCGCACCCTGGCCGAGGAGAGCCTCAAGCAGTACCTGCGCCGCACGCCCGCTGACGCCGACACCTGGGTGATCCTGGCGCGCACCCACCGCGAGCTGGCCCGGCCCTACGATGCGCGCGACGCGCTGCTCGAGGCGCTGCGCCGGCGGCCGACCGACGAGCGCTATCTCGCCGAGCTCGCCGGGCTCTATCGCGACCTCGACCACGGCGACTCCGCGCTCAGCGTGGCGCGGCGCATCCTCGAGGTGAACCCGGCGTCCGCGCGCGGGCACTTCGAGGCCGGGCTTTCCTATCTGCAGTGGGGCCGGTATGGCGACGCGGTGAAGCACCTCAAGGTCGCGGCCGCGCAGGACCCGCTCCTGCCCGCCATCGGCGAAGCCTTCAAGCGCGCCGAACGGCTGTTCGAGGAGTGCACGCGCGAGCTCGAGGCCTGCGAGGAGCGCGGTCGCGCGCAGCCGGACAACCTCGACGAGGGCGAGCACGCCGCCAGCCTGCTCGTGTGCACCGGGGAGATCGAGCGCGCCCTCGAGAAGGCCGACCAGGTCCTGCGCGGAAATCCCGGCCGCGGTTCCACGCTCGAGCTGCGCGGGCGCATCCTGATCGAGACGGATCGCTTCGAGGAGGCTCTGGTCTCGCTGCGGCGCTGCGAGGAGATCGACCCGGAGCGGAGCTACCTCGGCTTCCACACCCGCCGGATCCAGCGCCTCGCGGGTGAGCCCGAGGACCGGGCGCGCTTCTTCGAGCGGGCGATCCTCCAGCACCCGGACCAGAACTGGTGGTATCTCAACCTCGGCATGCTCTACCTGGATCAGGGGGAACCGCGCAAGGCGATCCGGGTGCTCCGGCGCGGGATCAAGCGCTGCCCGGAGCGGCACCTGCTCCACGAAACGCTGGCGCGCGCGCAGGAGATGTCGGGCCGGCCGCAGCGCGCGCTCCACGCCCTGCGCAAGGCCACCGAGCTGGCGCCCAAGGATCCGGAGTGCTGGAACGCCCTCGGCAACCAGTACTCCCGCCTGGGACGGCCCGGCGAGGCCCGCCGCGCCTTCCGCCAGGCGCTCCTCATCCACCCGGAGTTCGAGTGGCCGCACCACAACCTGGCCCTGCTCGCGCTCGGCGAGGGCAACCTCGACCAGTGCGTGCGCGAGGCGCGGCTCGCGCTCGACGCCAACGCGGAATACGTCGAGGCGCGCCACACCCTCGCGGTCGCGCTCTTTCGCCTCGGCCGCTACCGCGAGGCGGAGGAGGAATGCCTGCGCACGCTCGAGGCGGTGCCGGACGACTGGCGCGCCCACCTCAACCTGGCCAACGCCTGCGACGCGCTGGGCGAGCGCACCCGCGCCCGCGATGCGTACGAAAAGGCGCTCGATCTCAACCCCGAGGACCCCGCGGTCCATCTCGACTTCGGGATCTTCTGGGCTTCCCAGGGAAAGCTCGATCGCGCGATCGAGCTCTTCGAGTCGGCCCGGCGCCTCGATTCCGGGTCGGGGGACGTCTACAACAACCTGGGGCTGGCGTGGTTGCGCAAGCGCGACCTCAAGCGCGGGATTCAGCACCTGCGGCGCTCGGTGCAACTCGCCCCCCGGAACGCCTCGGCGCACTACAACCTCGGCCTCGCCCTCTACCGCGTGGGGAAATTCCGCGACGCGCTCGTACACACCCAGCGCAGCATCGAGCTGGAGCCCGGATACGCCGCGGCCCACAACGACCTGGGCTGCACCCTCGAAAAGCTCGGCCTCTACCGCGAGGCGGCCAAGGCCTATCGCAAGACGCTCGAGCTCAACGCCAACGAACCGCACGCGCTGAACAACCTCGCCGCGCTTTACTTCAGGGAACCGGAGGGGAACCTGGTGACGCGCAACGAGGCACGCGAGTGCCTGTTCCGTTCTCTCCCCCACCTCAAGGAATCGCGCCAGGTCCGGCAGACCTTCCGCCAGATCGAGCGCCTCGAAGGGGCGACCCGCCGACGCATCGCTACGGTGAAGAAGCGCGCGGCCAGGGAGTGAGCCGACGGCCGGGATCCGCCCACCGCGCCTCTCCTCTCGGCGGTCCGCGCAGGCTCGCGGCCCGCCGGGTGCGGAATCGTAACACCGGCACATTTAGGCCCAGGCCCGCGCCGAACGGAAGAAGTCGCTGGACCACCTCTCGACGGGCAAGAGGACTTCGCCAGCGCACCGGGTCATCCTTTTTCCTGCGCGTTGACGTTGACCGAAGAGAGGAGTAGCATCGCACTCGCGAGCGAGGATCAGGGTACCAGGAGGTCGGGGTGCCGAGCGTATACCTCGAGACGACGATCTTCGGCTACCTCGCCTCGAGACCGACGCGCAACCTGATCGTCGCCGGCCATCAGCGTCTCACGCGCGCCTGGTGGACGACTCGCGCGAAGCAATTCGATCTGCGCGTATCGACCTTGGTCATCGAGGAAATCGCCGCCGGAGATCCTCGGTCGGCGCGCGCGCGGTTGAAGTTCACGGCCGGCATCCCCGTCGTGGAGATGACCGCTTCGGCGATCGACCTGGCGGACACCTACCGCACACGCCTTCCGCTTCCCCCGCGGGCCGCCCGGGACGCGCTCCACATTGCACTCGCCGTCGTTCACGAGTTGGATTACCTGCTGACCTGGAATTGCGCCCACATCGCGAACGGGCACGTGATCCTGCGGCTGCAGCTCTTGAATCGCAAACGGAAGAGAACCACGCCGGTGATCCTCACGCCGGAGGAACTGATGGAACCCATGGAGCCCTACACGCCATGAAACCTGATCCCATTGTTGCCGAGATTCGCAGGAACAGCGAGCGGTTGCTCAAGAGAGTCGGTGGAACCATGGAAGCCCTGGTTCGATATCTGCAAGAGCGGGAGAAGGCCCATCCCGAACGGGTCGTGGACAGGTCTCGCTCGCACCGTAATCGCTCGCAGCGAACCAAGCGCCAGTCGAGCGACTGAACATGGCCCGACCCGTCGATGCCCTGCTCGGCCGCCTGGCCGTGGAGCGCGGTCTCTTGACGCGGGCGCAGCTCGACGCCGCCTTGCGCGTCCAGGAGGCGGAGCGTCCCGTTCCTCCGATCGGCGTGGTGCTCGTCGAGCATCGCTTCCTCACCCACGAGCAGGTGGACGAACCGAAGAAGTCAACTGCGCGCTCCGGGAGCAGGCCCGGCGCGAGGATGCGGGCGAACCTGGGTGGCCTTGGGCGAGCAACTCGTCGCGCAGGGCGCCATGACGAGCGACACGCTGACCGAGGTGCTCCAGCGCCAGGAGGAACGGCGTGACGCTCCCGCCGGAGCGGGAACCGAGCAATCGAACAAGACCGTTCCGGCCGCCCCGCGCCGGGAGACCCACACGGGGTCCGCAGGTGCGACGGTCGTCAAACGCGCGATCGACTCGGCGCAATCCGACGTAGATGCCTCCGCAGCGCCCGCGACGCCGGGCCGGCGTGCAGCGGCGCTCGGTGCAGCTCGCCCCCCGGAACGCCTCGGCGCACTACAACCTCGGCCTCGCCCTCTACCGCGTGGGGAAATTCCGCGACGCGCTCGTGCACACCCAGCGCAGCATCGAGCTGGAGCCCGGATACGCCGCGGCCCACAACGACCTGGGCTGCACCCTCGAAAAGCTCGGCCTCTACCGCGAGGCGGCCAAAGCCTATCGCAAGACGCTCGAGCTCAACGCCAACGAGCCGCACGCGCTGAATAACCTCGCCGCGCTCTACTTCAAGGAGCCGGAGGGCAACCTGGTGACGCGCAACGAGGCGCGCGAGTGCCTGTTCCGCTCGCTCCCCCACCTCAAGGAATCGCGCCAGGTCCGGCAGACCTTCCGCCAGATCGAGCGCCTGGAAGGGGCGACCCGCCGACGCATCGCCACGGTGAAGAAGCGCGCGGCCAGGGAGTGAGCCGACGGCCGGGACCCGCCCACCGCGCCTCTCCTCTCGGCGGTCCGCGCAGGCTCGCGGCCCGCCGGGTGCGGAATCGTAACACCGGCACATTTCGTAACGCTCCTCCGCACACCGCCAGATTCCCCAACCTTCGAATCCGCTTGGGCTTGACTCTATCGGGGTTTGGGCACGTCGATTGCGCTAGACCGGGCATCGGTGGAAGACCTCAGATCCACGGCCAGAATGCTCCATCGACGCCATGCGCGGCGCGTGGCCGCCCTTTGCGAAGGGTGAGACGGAGCACGAAGATGAGAGGGATGGTGCCATGTCCAAGTTCAGCGCTCTGCTCGGGCTCGCGTGGTTGATTCTGGCCTGCGGCGACCTGTTGGCGCACGAAGGCTACCCCGTGGTGCTCGAAGCAAAATACCAGGAGATCCGTCGCGGCGACGTGCGCAAGGCGATGGTTTTCGTCGACGGGCACGCGCATTACCCCGACGGGACGCGGATGCAGGTGGGGCTCCGGCTCGAGGGCGCGAAGCAGTATCTCTGCTGGTACGACGCCCGGGTGAAGGCCCAGGGCTTCATCGCCGAGATGGGTCCGTGGCGCAAGCCGCTGGCGAGTGGAAGTTACGTGATCGAGGCCTGGTTTCGCTGGAGCGAGCAGTCGTCGGCCGTGAGGCGCGCGATCCTGAAATCGGAGGAAGGGCTCGAGTTCGGCACCGACCGCTGCAAGCCCGAGATCGTCGAGGCGCGCAAGCTCTGCGAGACCAAGGAAGTGTTCGGCGCCTGCCTCGTGCAGGTCGGGACGTGGGGCGCGGCGGCTCGCGAAGAGGAGTTCTCCCGCGGGCTGCTCGGCCAGGCGCACGAGACGCTGACGGCGCTGGCGAAGGAGATTCGCGAGGAGCGCGCCCGCCACGCCGATTCGGACAAAGCCGAGGCCGTGACCCGGGAGACTTGGGAGGCCGCAGTGGCGGAATGGCATGCGCGCCTGCTCGAGGTCGACGAAGCGCTCACGCGCTGGCGCAGCGCGCGGACCACGGTGCAGCACCCGCAGGCCTATTCCGCGGGGATGAACGTGGTGCTCGCCCTGCACGCGCTGATCGACGGCTACGGCGAGCAGCTCTACGATCTGCCCGCGGACTTCGCGCTCGGCGGCACGGAGAACTCTCGGCAGCAGATCGACGAAGGGCTCGAGGCGATGTGGGCGGACCTGGGGGAGTAGGCTTCGGCCCGGGCCCCGGCGAAACCACCGCTTCAGCCGGTGCGCAGTTCGTCTCCCGCAAACGCCCACCGCGGCGGCGCGCGCCATTCCCGGCCGCGCGATGGGGCCCGCCCGGCGAGGAGCGGAGGGTGAGGGATTCGAACCCTCGGACGCCTTGCGACGTCAACGGCTTTCAAGACCGCCGCATTAGACCGCTCTGCCAACCCTCCGGGTCGCGCCGTCGTGCCCGTTCCCGTTCTCGGGATCGTGCTCGACCTCGCATCGCTCGGCGCGCTCGATCACGACACGGGATCGAGCGCGAATTGCTCGGCGGGAACGGTCCGCCCTCACTCCTGCACGACCGCCTCCAGCACCTCGTCCGCCACGAAGATCGGCGCCTGCATTCGCGTCGCCAGCGCGATCGCGTCGCTCGGCCGCGAGTCGATCTCCGCGGTCTTGCCGTTCAGCCTCACGATCAGCCGCGCGAAGAACGTGCTGTCCTTCAAATCGGTGACCACGACGCGCTCGAGGATCGCGTCCAGTCCGCTCAGCACGTTCTCCAGCAGATCGTGCGTCATCGGCCGCGGCGTCTTGATGCGCTTGATCCCCCGGTCGATCGCCGCCGCCTCGTTCAGCCCGATCACGATCGGGAAGCTGCGTTCCCCGTCCTTCTCCTTGAGTACGATCACCTGCTCGTCTCCGGTCTCGTGAATCACGACCCGGATCAGCTCCATCTCCACCAGCGCCATCCGCGATCTCCTCCACCGGCGTCGACCATAGTATATCGCCGCCCGGGGTCGTCCCAAGCCTTTTCCGGACACCCCGCCGCGAACCCTTGCAGCCAGCGCGTAGGCCGGGATATACTGCCCGCTCCGGGAGGCGGTGTCGGGTCCCTCCGCGCCAGTGTGAGTCCGAGTCGTTCATGAAGTCCCAGATCTTCGTCAAGACCGGCAACCTCGCCGGCAAGGTCGTCTACCTCGACGAAGGGCAACGTATTACCCTGGGCCGCGGCTCCCAGTGCGACCTCGTCGTCCTCGACGCCGTCATCTCCCGCGCCCACTGCACCGTGGCCAACAAGGACGGTCGCCTCTGCCTCGAGGACCTCGGCAGCCGCAACGGCACCTACGTCAATGGCCAGAAGATCGCCGGCACCCGCCCCCTCGCCAGCGGCGACGAGTTCCGCCTCGGCCAGACCATCCTCACCTGTACCGTCGACGTCGACCAGGCCCAGGTCTCCCGCGAGCCCGCCAACGAGATGCCGTTCGAGCTGCTCGCGCCGATCGACGACCTGCGCAGCGCCAAGCCCGCCCCCGTCGAGGCGGACCTGCGCAAGCGCACCCTCGACCCCGACATGCCCGGGATCTCCCCGGCGAAGCTGACCGCGCTCAACCCGGCGGGCCCGGCCCGGCCCGTGCGCTCGACCGTCAACGTCCCCGCTCCCCAGCCCCCCTCCGGCTCCGGCCACCACCCCTCCGTCGGGCCCGCGGGCGGCGACCGCTGCCACCGCTGCCAACGCCCGATCGCCCCCTGGGAAGTCCAGGAAAACGTCGCGCGCCAGGACCCCCAGGGCTGGATCTGCTCCAGTTGCCTCCAGCCGGGTATGATCCAGGAGCTCGGCAATTACCGGCTCGTCGCGGTCATCGGCAAGGGCCAGATGTCCACCGTCTACCGCGCCCGCCATGCGCGCCTCAACAAGGTCGTCGCCCTCAAGGTCCTCGACCCCTCGCTGTCCAGCGACGAGCAGGTCGTCCTGAAATTCCTCCGCGAAGCCCGCGCCGGCGGCCTCCTCTGCCACCCCAACGTCGTCCAGTTGCTCGACGCCGGGGAGTTCCGCCAGACCTACTTCATCGCGATGGAATTCATCGACGGCGGGCCCCTGCACCAGCACGTCAGCGATCGCAAGAAACTCTCCGCGGTCGAGACCGTCGCCATCCTCCGCCAGATCTCCGGCGCCCTCGAACACACCGAGTCGCGCCAGATGATTCACCGCGACCTCAAGCCGGCCAACATCATGGTCGACAAGAACGGCACCGTGAAGATCAAGGACTTCGGCCGCGCGCGCTGGCTCGAGCAGTCCGGCATGGTCTCCCTCACTCAGTCCACCACCGGACCCAACGACATGGTCTTCATGTCGCCTGAGATGGTCTACAACCCCGGCGCCGTCGACAAACGCTCCGACATCTACGCCCTCGGCGCCCTCGGCGTCTACTGCCTCACCGGCGAGCCTCCCTTCCCGATCAAGAATCTCGCCACCCTGATCAACATCATCCGCAATGAGGAGCCGGTGTTCCTTCGCGGCGCTGCTCCCGACGTGCCGCCGAATCTCATGGAGTTCCTCCGCCAGTGCATGCGCAAGGACCCGGAGCAGCGCCTCCAGAGCGCCTCCGAGGTCAGTGAGGCCCTCCAGGCCGTGCACGCGAGCACCTCCCGCCGCGCCGCCAAGTCCCGGTCGGACCAGGCCCAGGAAGCCGAGGCCGCGGAGTTCGCCGAGCACGATCAAGAGGACGTCATGCGCGCCAAAGACGTCCAGCTCAAGCTCATTCCGGCCAGCCTCCCGGATATCCCGTCCTACGAGTTCGCCAAGTACTACCAGCCGGCCAAGGCGGTGGGCGGCGACTACTTCGACTTCTTCTCGATCAACGACGGCAAGTACGCCATCGTGGTCGCCGACGTCGCGGGGAAAGGCCTTGCCGGCGCCATGGTCATGGTCATGGTGCGCTCGATTTTCCGCGCCATCGCGGTCGCCGGCGGCAGCCCCGCACAGACCCTGGTCGAGGTCAACAAGGGGCTGTATCGCGACCTCAAGCGCGGCACGTTCGTCACCGCCGTTCTCGCCTACTTCGATCCCAAGGCCGACCCCGTCCGCTTCCCCCACGCCGGCCACAATCCGCCCCTCTACTGGGACGAACGGGCCGGCGTCGCCAATTTCGTCGAGTCCCACGGCATGGCCCTCGGCATGAGCGAAGGCCCGCGTTTCAGCAGCGTGCTCAAGGATACCGAGATCAAGCTGCGCAAGGGCGACATGATGGCCTTCTACACCGACGGCGTGGTCGAGGCGATGAGCGTCGAGGGCGTCGAGTTCGGCACCGACCCTCTGGTCATCGCCGCCCAGGCCATCCGCCAGGACAACGCCGAGCGCATGGTCCAGCGCATCGTCGCCTCGGTCGAGAAACACGCCGCGGGAGCCGAGCAGAGCGACGACATCACCCTCTTCGTGATGAAGCGCTGAGAGAATGCCCGGCGCGAAGACCCGCCGGACCGACGCACACGAAAGGCGCGACATGCACCGCTTCGCCCACCTGCGTTTCCTGCGCACCCCGCGCGGGCGTCCGCTCGCGTTCGCCCTGCGCCTGGCCGCCGGCTTCGCCCTCGTCCTGATCGGGAGCGCCGCGCGCGCCGACGACTGTCCCCAGTGCTCCGTCAAGGCCGTCTGCGGCCCCCACGCCGAAGCCGACAAGGCCGCCGTCGAGGCTTTCAAGGCCGCGTGGAAGGACAAGGATTCGGAGCGGCGCGTCTCCGCGCTCGACGCCCTCGCCGCCGCCAACGACGCCCACGCGAATGCGCGCTCGAAGGCCACCGCCGCCGCGATGACCGCCGCGCTCAAGGACCCCGCACCCGAAGTCCGCAACCTGGCCGCACGCCTCCTCGGCAAGACCCAGGACACCCCCACCGCCCTCAAGGCGCTGGGAGCCGAAGCCGACACCGCGCTCAAGCGCTTCGCCAAGGTCGACCTCAAGAAAGAACGCGGCACCCCCGACTACCAGCGCGACATGAAGGCCCTGCGCGCCGTCTACGACGGGCTCGGCGCGACCAAGAGCCGCGAGGCGGCTCCGTACTTCGCCCGCGGCCTCGAAATGCTCAACGCCGAAATCATCGAGGCCGCCGCCGCCAACTGCGGCCAACTCAAGCTGCGCGTGATCATGGACGGGCTCATCCTCGCCCAGAGCCGGCTCGCAAAGGCCAACGTGTCCGTCGAGTCCAGCTCCGCCTGGCTCGTGGTCAACCAGCTCCTGCCCAAGCTCACCGGCCACACCGGCATCGCGCCCCAGAAGGACGGAGACGACGCTCCCCGTTTCGCCCTCGACTGGGAGAGCTGGTGGAAGGAAAACAAGCGGGATAAGGCGTTCGAGTAGGCGGGGTGCGAGTCGGGGGAATGTCCGCCCATGGGCTGGCTCGGAGATCTCTTTGGCCGGCGGCCGCGATCGCTCCACGCCCGGGGCCGGCCCCGCGAGGGCTGGGTCGCCGAATGAGTCCCTTGCGCATCGGCCTCGTGGGCCTGGGTCGCCACGGCGTGCGCTATGCCCGCCATCTGCTCGACGGCGAAGTCCCCGGTGCGGTTCTCGCGGCGGTCTGCCGCCGGGACGCCCGCGCAGGCGCGGAGTGGGCGCGCGAGCACGGCGTAGCCTTCCATCCCGACCTCGCGTCGCTCCTGCGCGCGCCCGACGTGGACGCCGTCGCACTGGTCACTCCCGTCGCCACCCATCGCGACCTCGCCCTCGCCGTGCTCGGGGCCGGCAAACCCCTGCTGATCGAAAAGCCGCTCGCCGACACCGCCGCCGCCGCGGACGAGATCGGCGCCGCTGCCGCGCGCGTCGGCGTCCCGTGCATGGTCGCCCACACGCTGCGCCGTGAGCCGCTGTACGTGGCTCTGGCGGAATTGCTCGCGCAGCGACCGGGGCCGGTTTCGGTCCGCTACTCCCTCGCGATGGAACCCGACGGGGAAGCCCTGCGCTCGTTCCGTGGTTCCCGGCTGCTCGAGCTCGGCGTGCACATCCTGGATTGGCTCGGCGCGGTGCGTCCGGCTTCGGCGTGGCGGGCCGAGTGCACGACCGACGCGCCTCCCCCCGGCGAGCGCGAATTCACGATTCGGCTGCGCTCGTCGGGGCTCGATGCGCGGGTCGACTTCCGCGAGCGGCCCCTGCGCGACGAGAGCATCCTCGTCTCGGTGGGGGAGGCGGTCCGCTGGCTCGGGATCCGCTTTGCGCACCGTTTGATCGCCGACGGCAAGGTCGAATTGCCGCTGCCGCCCCGTCGCGCAACGGTCCCGGTCCTCCTGGGGGAGTTCGCGGATTGTGTCCGATCCGGCGGGCCCGTTCCGATTCCGCCGTCCGAGGGTGCCCGCGCGGTCCGGTTGGCCGAAGCTGCCGTCAGGTCGGCACGCGAACACGGCGCCGCGATCGACGTTTCGCTGTGAAAAATCCCTTGACTCGACCACTCCCGCGCGTAGAATGCGCCCGGATTGCCCAAACCTCGCCTTGGCATGAATTTCGGCTCGCGCTGCGGAAACCGCCCGCCGACGGCCGAAATACAAGGTAGTCGCGAGTGGGTCAGTTGGAGGGTGTCAGATGAGGCTTTCCGGGCTTTTCGTCCTTGCCGCGCTCATGGCCGGCCTGTTCGGCTGCGGCGGCAAGGCTGCTCCTGCTCCGCCCGAATCCCGTATTCTCGGGCGCTGGCAGGGCAATCTCTCCCGCGAGATCGACAACAAGCGCTTCGTCCTCGATGTCGAGTTCACGCGCACCCACCAGGGGATCCTGGCCCTGGCCAAGGTCACCGATCGCGAGGACGGCCGCGTCTACAAGAGGTCGAGTTACGCCGAGGTCGCCGACCGCCAGGTCGGGCCCTGGGCCTGGACCGAGGAAGTGCAGCACGACGGCTCGATGGACCGCCGCTGGGTCAACGACCGCCGCGTAGTCAATTTCCGGATCACTGTGCCCGACTTCCGCGACCTCGAGCCGCGCAACCTGATGTGCATGGGGATCGTGGAAAAGGGCGGTATCCTCTGGGGCACCTACCAGACCAACCACAACGAGGACCTGGGCACCTGGCGGATGGAGTCGGCGAAGTAGCGCCCCCGCATCGCGGGGGATGAGGAGGGTGACATGAGGACTCTGGTCAAGGCGGGGGCGGTGCTGGTGGCGGCGGCCATGTTGTTCGGCTGCGCACGCGGGCCTTATCCCCCCTCGGTTCACGTCAACATCCTGGGCAAGTGGAAGGGGATCGCCGTCCGCAGCCAGGACGGGCAGGTATTCGACCTCTGGGTCGACATCGATCAGCGCCATCAGGGGCTTCACGCCACGGTCAAGCTGACCGAGCGCGGGCCCGACGGCCGCGAGTATACCCGCACCTCGATCTGCCAGATCGCGCAGATGGACGAGCAGCGGGTCGCCTTCACCGGCCACCACCCGACCGTGCCCGACCGCGAGGAGGTGACCCTGTACTTCCAGGGCACCGCGACCTACAAGCACATGTGGGGCAGCTGGAACACCTGCACTCCGGACGACCTCGGGGTGTGGAAGCTCTACCGCCAGCGATCGTAGACCGAGATCGACCTTCGACGCAGGCCGGGAGCCATCCTCCCGGCTCGCGCTGCTTTCGGAGCAGCGTGAGGACGGGTGAGCAGGTCGGGTCGACAACCGGGTGGCTCGCTGAGTCAGGGGAGTCAGGGAGTCAGGGAGTCAGGGAGTCAGGGAGTCAGGGAGTCAGGGACGGGAGGTTGACGGCGTCCGCTGCGTTCGGCTATGCTGTACGCACCATTGCGGCGAGGTGAACCATGCCTTCCCCGTTTCCGGGAATGGATCCCTGGCTCGAGGATCCCGCGGGCTGGCTCGACATTCACAGCTCTATCATTGCCTACCTGCGCGATGACTTGAATGAGCGGCTGGGGAGCGGGTACTTCGCCCGGTGCAATGAACGCGTGGTGGTCGAGAGCCTGGAGGGACGCCGGCGCGGAATCTACCCGGACGTGGCCCTCGTCCAGAAGCCATCCCAGCTCGCGTCGGAGAGGGGAACGAAGACCGGCGGTACCGCCGTCATCGCGGAACCGGTGCACATCCGCGTGCCCACCGAGGGGCATCGAGAAGCCTGGGTGGAGATCCGGGAGCGGAAGGGCGGGCGGCTCGTGACGTCGATCGAATTCCTCAGCCTCGGGAACAAGACCACAGGCGAGTCGGGCAGGGAACTGTATCTCAAGAAGCAGAGGGAAGTCCTGGCCAGCACGTCCAACCTGGTCGAAATCGACCTGCTGCGCGCCGGGGAGTGGACGGTCGCCTTGCCGGAGGGTCTCGCTCCGGCGGCGGGAGAATTCGACTACGTCGCTTCGGTCAGTCGAGCCACGGATCGATCCGACTTCGAGATCTACCCGATCCGCCTGTCCGAGCGTCTTCTGGTGATCGGGATTCCCCTGGCCGGCGGCGATGCGGACGTGCCTGCCGATCTTCAATCGCTCGTCACGCGGGCGTATGACCGGGGGCGCTACGGCGAGGTGATCGACTACCAGGCGGATCCCGTGCCCCCGCTTCGGCCGACCGCTGCGGCTTGGGCCCATGGGCTGCTTCGTGCCGCAGGACGTAGAAAGTAGCTGCATTGGGTGACCATGGTTCGTCGAACGAAGTTCTGGCAGAACTCAGACGCGACGGTCGCGCGGACCTGCGAACTCTCGTTCACTCTGCACCCATAAGCGATCCACGGCTCGTCCGCTGCCTGCACTCTGTGCTTACGGATTCCTTGAACGCGCGTATCTCGGTGCGTAACACTTCCTGATCGTCGGATTTCCATCACTTCCTCATCCGTGCCACCAGCCGCACCCCGTTCTCGTCGTCGATCTCCCCCGGCCGGTCGAGGTCGCGGGAGAACGCGCGCGCATAGGTCTCGTCCGAGGTCCACGAACCGCCCTTCACCGCGTATTCCGTCGCGTCGTCTCCCGTCACCGTCCACTCGGCCGCATTGCCCGCGAGATCGCGCACGCCGTACGGGCTCTCGTCCGCGGGAAAAGCCCCCACCGGAGCCGGCCTGCCCGGCGACGAGCCCTTGACCGAGCACAGCGCCCGGTCGAACCGGTTACCCCAGGGGAAGACCCGGCCGTCGGTGCCGCGCGCGGCTTTCTCCCACTCGGACTCCGTCGGCAGGTCGAACGCCCACCGGGCGTCCGCGCGTCGGCGGTCGTACCAGCGCGCGTAGGCGCGCGCGTCGTCGAGATCGACTCCCGTGACCGGTGCGTCCTCGCGTTCCCCCGCCGGCAGCGCGAAGCGCCCGTCCTCTCCGCGCGACCAGAGCGCCCCTTCCCGCGGCTTCGTGCGCGGCACCCGTCGGATCCCGTCCGCGCCCTCCACCTCGGCGAGCGTCTCCGGATCGTTCAGAAATCCGCGCCACTCCCCGTTCGTCGTTTCGAACACCGCCATGCAGAAGTCCGCCACCTCGACCGGGCGCAGCGGGTCGCCCGCGGGGTATGGTCCGCCGGAAACGAACGCGAATCCCGCCGGGACCGTCTCCGGCAGCCTCACGTGCACTTCGCAGACGCCGCCGCGGGGCAGCTTCACCGGCACTCGCGCCGAGACGCGCCCCTCCTGTTCGACCAGCAGCAGGTAGGTTCCCGGCGGCTCGAGCGCGTCCACCGGCGCTCGGCCCACGCTCCTCGCCCCGCCGCGGGCGTCGAGAAACGCCGACCGCTGCGCCCGCTCTGCCAGGGGCGGCAACGACTTCCCCTGCGGGTCGGCCTCGAACCGGGCCGCGACCTCCGCGGGAGCCGGACCGACCCTGCCGTCCGCGCACGGCACCAGCAGGATTCCGATCTCGCGATAGAGCAGCGCCGACACCGCCGCGCCCTCCGGGTCCGCGGCGATGCGGATCGTCCCTTTGCGGCCCAGGATCTCCTCGGCTGCTTTTCCCGCGACCTCGCGCAGCCGAACCTCCCAATGCTTTATGCCACTCGCATCTCCGGCCGCTTCGGCTTCCTCGAGGAGCGTCGTGCAGAGGTCGATGAGCAAGGTGCGGGCGGCTGGGTTTCCGGGGTCGAGCTGGAGCGCGGCGGTCAGGTTGGACGCGGCGGCCTCTCGCTCCGCGCGCTCGCGAGTGAGCGCCTCGGCCAGATCCGCTTCGAGCTTCCACAGCGGCTGGCGCGCGCGGACCGAGGCATTCGCTGCGAGCTCGGCGGCGCGGCGCGTGCGCTCGGCTGCGAGCGCCCGGGCCGCCTTGCGGGCCTCCGTCCAGGCCTCCAGCCGCTGGCGGCCGAGGTTGACCGTGCGCGCGAGGATCTGCCGGCGTTCGATCCGCTGGCCCAGCTCGCGGATCTCGACCCGGTCGCGCAGCCAGCCCGCCGCATGGTCCCGGTGCTGCAACGCATGGTCCAGGTCGTCCCGAGCCAGCGCCTGCTCCGCCTGCGCCAGGGCCTCGTCGAATCTCCAGATGCGGTACGCCTGCAGGCCGATCCCGTACCCGGCCACCCCGAGCAGCAGGAAGCCCGCCAGCGCCCCGAACAGGAATTGCCTCGGATTGCGCCGGACCCGCCGCTTCCAGATCTCGATCCTCGATGGTCGCCGCGCCAGCACCGGCTCGTCGTCGAGCCAGCGCCGGAGGTCGTCGGCCAGGGCGCCGGCGTCGGGGTATCGCCGACTCGGTTCCTTGTCGAGGCACTTGAGGACGACGATCTGGAGGTCCCGATCGATCCGGGGATTCAGTCTCCGCGGCGGCGTCGGCTCCAGGTCCTGGATCATCACGAACAAGGCCGCGATCTCGGGCGACTGGAAAGGCGGTCCTCCCGTGATCAGCTCGTAGAGCGTGGCGCCAAGGCCGTAGACGTCCGTCTGGGGCGTGGCTTCGCCGCTGCGGCCGAGCGTCTGCTCGGGGCTCATGTAGACGGGCGTCCCCAGGATCGCCCCCTCGACGGTCAGGCGTTGGCTCTGCTGGGAGACGGCGAGCCCGAAGTCGGTGACCCGCGCGACGTCCTCCAACAGCGATGCGCCGCCTGCGCCCCCGCGACCGGGCTTTCCGGTACCCGCAGGGGCGATACCCGCGCGCTGCCGGCGCGCCGCCTGCTCCAGGGCCACGCGCTCGCGGCGCGAAAGCCGCATCTCCGAGCCGCTGTAGGGGACGGATTCGACCATGATGTTGGCGGGCTTGATGTCGCGGTGGACCACGCCCTGCTGGTGGGCATGGGCGAGGCCGAGGGCCGCCTGCCACACCAGGCGCACGGCGCGCTCGGGAGACATCCCTTCGCGCTGGAAGAGGTCCTCGAGCGAGCAGCCGGCGACGAACTCCATGGCGATGTAGCGGCAGCCCGGGGTCTCGCCGACCGCGTGGACCGCGACCAGGTTGGGGTGGGAAAGCTGCGCCGTGGCACGCGCCTCGCGCTCGAACCGCGCGGCGTATTCCGGGTCCCCGGCGGTCAGGGGGGTATAGGGGAGCACCTTGAGGGCGATCTGCCGGCCGAGCGCGGGATCCTCGGCCAGGTAGACGATCCCCATGCCGCCGCGGCCGAGTTCGCGGACGATCCGGTAGGGGCCGATCCGGGCCGCTTCGACGGCTCCGATCCCATCGACCGGGGTCGCGGCGGGAGCGGGCGCGGACGACGACCCCGCGCGCGGCGGGCCGAGCTGGGTCATGCGCGCGTCCTGGAGCGCGAGCGGGGCCGCAATGCCCATGGGCGCAGGGTCCAGCAAGGTGGCTCGGGTCGGTTCGTGGTCGTCGCGCACCCGCCGGCGCAGCGCGAGCGAACCGCCGCACGCCGGACATCGCGGGCCGATCCGGAACCCGGCGGTGAGCCCGCCGTCCGCGGCCTCGGTCGGGCTTCCGCTCTGCACGTCGAATGCCTTCTGGCAACCGTCGCACCAGGCGACCACGTTCCTCAGTGGGGAAGTCTCCCAGCCCATGCAGATGTGCTCCTCACGACGCGTTCCGGCCCCGGCGCGCGCCCCGGTCAAGTTCGGCGACGGACGCGCGCCCGGGATGGCTCGCCGCAGGATACCGACAATGGCGCAGGAGACGATCGCTTTTTCCGCATGGACGCGTGCAGAGCCGCCCGAGACGGATCACCGGGTCTGGCGCGTGCTTCACTTCCCCCCGCGAGTCCGTGCCACCAGAGGCGCCCAGCGCGGATCCGTGTGGAGCGGGACGAGGTCCGGGTCCTGGGCCAGGTGATCGGCGTCGGCCCAACCGAGGGCGACCGCCCAATACAGGTGCGCGAATGCCGCATCGCGCGCGGCCGCGGCCGCTCCCGCGGGCAACGGTCGTACCGGCCGGTCCGGTCCGTCCCGGCCGACGCTCCACTGGGCCTCGATGCACCCGGCATTGTAGTGGGTCGAGACCAGTTCCTCCCGCACTTCGCGCAGGGAGGCGATCAGAGCCTCCTGGTCCCGCGCCGACAGGCGGCGGGTCGCCTCGCGGAAGGACTCCAGGCCCTCCCGGTACCGTGCCCGCGCGCCGGCATAGTCCCCGGCCCCGATCGCGGCGTGGCCGCGGCGCACCAGCACGAGCCAGGGCGGCGTCACTTCCCCGGGCGGAGTCTTGCCCGCGCGGTTCCGGGCCTCCTGGTAGAAGGCGGAGTACTGCGATACGCAGTTCGGGTCGATCCGGTCGGCGGCTTCGAAGTCCCGCAGGGCCTCCGCCCACGAGCCCAGCCGGCAGCTCGCCACGCCGCGGCGCCAGTGCGCTTCGGCGCTCGCGGGATTCGCCTCGAGCGCGCGGCCGAAGTCGGCCCGCGCTTCTTCGTAGTCCCGCGGTGAGCCCCCGCCGCGCGTGGCCCGGTGCTCGGCGCGGAGCAGCTTCGCCTGTCCGCGGGCGGTCCACAGGCGCGCGTCATTCGCCGCCAACTCGATTCCCCGGTCGAAGTCCTCGATCGCCTGCGCCCACCACGGCTCCGGGTCTTTTCCTTGCTGGTCGAGCATGAGCGCCCAGTTCATCCGGGAGGCGCCGCGGGTGTGCCAGGAGTCGATCCACCGGGGATGACGCCGGACGGCTTCGTCGGCATCGGCGAGCGCCGCCCGGTACTGCGCTTCCGGATCGCCGCCGAGGAGGTGCCGATAGAGCCCCCAGTTGGAATGGAGGCTCGCGCGCTGGATCCGGGTTTCCGTCGCTTCGGGGTCGATTTCCAAGGCCTTCGCGAAGTCCGCTGCGGCCTGCGCGAACAGGGGCTCGGGGTCCTCGCGCCGGGGAATCCGGGAAAGGGCCCGTTCGCCGCGTGCGTTGGCGCGCCGGCGCCAGCCCTCGGCGACGCGCGGATCGGCCTCGATGCCCCGGCTGAGGATGGTGTCGGCCTCCGCGTAGCACGGCTCCGCGTCACCGCCGTGGGTGTCCGCCCATTGGCCGCGCGCCGCGTGCAGCGACGCGAGGGTCGTGCATTCGCGGATGTCGGGCGCCTCCAGGGCGAAGGCTTTCTGGAAGTCCGCTTCGGCCGCGGCCAGCGCCGGGGTGGGGTCGGCCCCGGCGCCGGCGCGCGCGGAGGCGAGGTTGAGCCGGGTGACGGCGCGGGCGTACCAGGCGACGCGCAGCGTGGGGTTGCATTCGAGCGCGGCGTCGAAATCCGCGAGCGCCGCCTCGTACTCCGCGATCCCGTCGGAGCTTTGCGTGCGCGCCCGGTACGCCCGGTTGGCTCGCACCTGCCCGCGGCGGAGCCGGGCTTCGGCCCAGTCGGGCCGCAGCTCGATCGCCCGGCCGGCGTCGGCTTCGGCGCGCGCGAACAGTTCGTCGGCCGGCTCGCCCCGCTTCTCGCGCAAGCTCGCCCAGTCGGTCAGCGCCGCGGCCTGGCCCTCGAGCGTCTCCGCCGAGTCGGGATCCCGTTTCAGTGCGGCGTCGTAGTCGCCGATCGATCCCGCGTAGAGTTCGCCGGGGTCCAGCCCGCGATCCTGGCGCCAGCGCGCCCACTCGCCGCGAGCCGACGCGCGGGAGCGCCACGCGCCGGCGCGGACCGGGTCCAGCTCGACCGCCGTGCCCAGGTCCCGGATCGCCGCGGCATACGCCGCTTCCGGATCCTCTCCCCGATGCTGGCGCGCGACCGCGATCCCGGTGAGGACGCGGCCGCGGCCGGTCCAGAAGGGGACATAGCCGCGGTCGAGCTCGATGCCGGCGTCGTATGCTGCCGCCGCCGCGTCGAGGTCGTTCGCGGCCCAGGCCGCGCGCGCCAGCCCCTGGCGCGCCTCTTCGAGCAGCGGATTTCGCGCCAGCGCGCGCTCGAGCA
>ORJL010041803.1_pt1 | contig 23235 bp, 19 predicted proteins | sample 1779941 | NCBI WGS metagenome assembly ORJL01 (sample SAMEA104232317, study PRJEB22302) | groundwater metagenome | biome: forest; feature: aquifer; material: groundwater | place: USA | collected 2011-08-07 | depth 5.8 m
AAGTTCGTCAAGGTGTGCATGTCCGGCGCCGGTGGCGACGAGCTTTTCGGCGGGTATCCCTGGCGCTACCTGCGAGGGCTGAACAGCCACGGCAGCCAGGAGTTCTTCAGCCACTATTACGGCTTCTGGCAACGCCTGGTGCCCGACGGCGATAAGCCCCGCTTTTTCAACCGCGAGTCGCAACGGGTCATGGACTCCGGCGCGCCCTTTGAGGTGTTCAAGGGGGTGTTCACCGGCTGGCAAGGGAGATTCGCCTCCAATGAGGACTTCGTCAATGCTTCCCTCTACTTTGAGTTGAAGACCTTCCTCCACGGCCTGCTGGTGGTGGAGGACAAGATGAGCATGGCGCACTCCCTGGAGACGCGGGTGCCCTTTCTGGACGACGACCTGGTGAACTTCGCGCTGTCGTTGCCCGTGGGCCATAAGATCCGAGGGCTAGAGCGCATGGCGAAGCTGGTGGACGGCAAGGGGATGTTGCCCCAGGGACAGGGGTTTGAGACGAACGACGGCAAGGCGGTGCTGCGCAAGGCGATGCGCAAGCTCATCCCGTCCGAGGTGACTGAGCGCCCTAAGCAGGGGTTCAGCGCACCGGACGCAAGCTGGTTCCGCAACGAGAACATGGCCTACATCAACGGCCTGCTGCGCAACCCCAAGGCCGCATTGTACGAGTACCTGGAGCCTGCCTATGTCAACGAGGCGCTGGACCAGCACTTCTCCGGCGCCGCCAACCACCGCCTGCTGGTGTGGTCGCTGCTCAGCTTTGAATGGTGGTGCCGGGTGTTTCTGATGAAGTTACAACTGCCATACTAAGTTTCAAAGTGGTTACAACGATGAACGAACCGAATGAGCGTCAGAAAGCCATCCAAGATTATTGGACTTCTGTGGCTATGCTTGAGCGAGATGCTCAAAACTTACGGCCCACTGCCCGAGACCCGTATCTCCAGCAGATCATAGAACTGTCAATTGACAAATGGCTCCAAGGGCAAGGCAAGCTGCTGGATGTAGGCTGCGGTGACGGCGAGTCAACTTTCCATTTTGCAAAATATGTGAGCAATGTTGTCGGGGTGGACTTCATTGATAAGTATGTACAAAGAGCTCAGGCGATGTGTCGTGAGCGTGGAGTGCAAAACGCAGGTTTTGAGGTCGGCAACGTTTTGGATCTCTCAGACATCCGCGCCAAGCATGGATTGTTTGATTGTGTTACTTCAATAAGGTGCCTAATCAACCTTGATAGTTGGGACAATCAGGCGAAGGCATTGCAAGAGGTTGCGAAAAACCTGAGGCCTGGAGGGTTATTCCTGGCTAGCGAGGGATGGGAAGATGGCTTTGAAGGCTTGGATTTGAGGCGCGGGCGTGCTGGTCTACCACCGATAAGCCGCGCACATTACAATCTGATGATCCCTAGATTTAAGTTCGAAGAGGAAGTCGGCAAATACTTTGATATTCTTTCTTACATGAATCTAGGCTTCTATATATATATGTCGAGGGTGTTTCAACCTGTGTACGTACGTCCTCAAGAGCCTAACCACTTACATGACATCAATAGGTTTGCAAGTCTGTTGCAAATACAGACAGGCTATGAGGATACTTTTAAAGACTGTGACTATGCCGGCATCTATGTGATGCGCAGGCGTGCGTTATGAGTCGGCACTTCCGCTGGGCAGGGCCAAGGCCGGGTTCTAGGCAGCACTGCTTGACAGAGCGGCAGGTATAGCCTACTGCTCCTTTGCTGATGCGAGGTGTCCCCATGCGTTATGTTCCAGACGTGTTGGTTGTTGACGGAAAAAGTCAATCGTTAAGCTGGGATGATAAGGACAAAGAAAGTAAGCCACTCGCTAAAGATCCGAAACATCCTCGTACGATAGAGTTCTTGTACTTTGTTCTGGACAAACTCTACCAGCCCGGTCTATGGATCATTCCTAGCCCCCAGGGCGCACAACCCTATATCGTGGCCCCGAACCGCCTGCGCAATTTCCAGCGGGCGCAGGATGTGCTGGAGAAGGGCCCCCAACACGTAGCGCCCGATGGCGTCAGATACGTATTACTGGACGGCTCTGGTGGCCTCACCATTGGTGACTGTTGCTCCATTAGCACAGGAGTCCAGATTTACACCCACGACACAGTGAAGTGGGCCGTCTCCGGCGGCAAGGCCGAGTATGAGCGAGCGCCTACGAAAATAGGCGACTGCTGTTACATTGGGCCCCACACCGTGATAGTTAAGGGCGTCACCATCGGCGAGCATTCCGTAGTCGGAGCGTGCGGGTTCGTCAACAGGGACATTCCCCCTTACTCTATCGTTGTGGGTATTCCTGGCCGCGTTGTTGGGCAGGTGGTTCTCCATGATGACGGCAAGGTTGACTTCAACTACCCTCCGTCGGACCGGCCATGAGCCTGTCCCTTCGGCCCTAATATGCCTCCTCAAGTTTCCTTGCGCAAGTTCCCCTATCCCTACAAGTGCGCCTTGGCTTTGTCTAACGATTTGGAGTATCTCACGCCCAAGGCCTTCTGGGACATCCATCGCTTCCTGAACACTACTGAAACGACAGCTATGGGTCCCGGGTTGGGCCTACAGGTTACCGACAGCCTTTTCATGTACTCCGCTGACCAGAAGCGCAGCTACTCCTATTTTCAGGGCACCTCTGCTACTCCATCTGCCCATGCGCCTTGGCTGCGCGAGTTGATGCAGCTCGGCTGTATAGACGTCCTGCACTCTTACGGTGATTTTTCCTGGATAGGGGGGTTCAAGCGTCCTATGGCGGAGAGGGCACTAGAGGAGTTGGAGCGGCACAATATCCACCTACGGGTGTGGACAAACCACGGGTCAGTGGAAGACACGCAGAATGTGGGGGCGTCCCAGGCATATTACCAAATGGGTGACCTCCCTGGCTCTCCCGAATACCACACTGACCTCACAATGGCCTATGGCTTTCGTTTCTTCTGGCTGGACTTCAACGCCACGAACATGGTGGGGCAGGACCGAGCCACAGTGCGAAAAGACGCCTGGCGGGAGATCGTCGCCACCAAGCGATGGCGGCCCGGTGGGGTTCGCGAGGTGTTCCGCCAGCACAAGGGAAACCGCCTGCTGAAGACGGAGACACTGCGGGACGGCAGGAAGGCGTACCTTTTCCAGCGGTACCGCGGGCCGAAACGCCCGGACCCGGCTTCTTTGCCTGACCAGCTCTCCCAGGCGAATATGGACACGCTGAAAGCCTCCCAAGGATACATGGTGGTGTACCAGCACCTGGGGTGCGACCGCCGCCAGGACGGTGGGTGCAACTGTAACGCTTCGCCCTACTTTACGCCGGAGGTGATTGCGGCGTTTCAGAGGCTTGCGGATAGGTATCACGCCGGCGAGGTGTTTGTCACCGGTGTCGCCAAGCTGTTGACCTACCGCATGGTCACGCAAGGCTTACGGTGGAAAGTAGCCCAAAGCCAGCAAGCCGAAACCGTTATTACCATCCAAGAGGTTGATGACCCAGTGATAGGCCGGTTCGTACCGACGCTAGAGGATCTCCATGGTGTGACGTTCTATACAGCCAGCGCCAATAGAACGAAGGTAGTCCTGACCACCCCAGAAGGTGGTCAAAGGGAAGTCCGGGTTAGCAAGAATAGCAAGGATGCCACCGGGCGGGAGAGCGTGACGGTGCCGGTGCAGATCTGGAAGCTGCCGGAAACACCCTCTGCTCGGGTGCTGGGTAATTGAAGCGATGACCGCCTTTACGCCAGACCCGAGCTGGAACATTGGCCTGGAAGACCTGAAGGCCTCGCCGCTGCGGGTGCACACCATGATGGGAACAGTTCCCTGTACGCAGGTATCAGAGTACCACCTGGCCTTTGCCAACATTGAACTGAAGCGTCCGCTTGGCTATTACGAGGAGCGGGTACGGGCAATTGATTTCCGCCAAAAGGAACGGGTTTTAGACGCAGCCTGTGGTGTGGGTCAGTGGAGCCTTGCCCTGGCGCGCTCCAATAACGAGGTGCATGGCATAGACCTTTCCCCTGAGCGTCTGGCCATCGCAGAAGCGTTGATGGCGCGTAACGATGTGAAGAACGCCTTTTTCACCCAGGGAAACCTGGAGGTATTGCCCTTCACTGACCAGTTCTTTGACGCCGTTTTCTGTTACGGCGTATTCATGTTCTTGGATCCTACCGTAGCAATGAAGGAGTTTACTCGTGTCTTGAAGCCAGGCGGTAAGCTGTACATTTGCGCAAACGGCCTCGGCTGGTCCTTGTCTTTGATCATGAAGCGCAGGCTGGTGAGGTCTGGCTTGCGCACCATCAAACGGACGGTGAAAAAGGAGGTTCGGGACAACTTCCTGACGAAGGGCGGCATGAGACGGTCTTGCCGTGCGGCGGGGCTAGAGCTGACGGCATGGGCAGGCGAGGGCAAGCTGAGGCTGTGTCCTAACGGCGTGCCCGGTTTTGAGCCCGTGTACGTCTCCAGATTCCTTGGCTTTACCGCCGTTTTTGAGATGGTGGCGACAAAAACGCCTGCAAAGGGAAGTGGTCAGGACCGTCAGGAGGGAGGCAACGCCGAAACGGCAGCCCCTCCAACTGATGTAAAGGCCTTGCTGGCCCGGGGTCAGGATTTCAATCGCCGAAGGGTTCCGGGCAAGGAGGTGACTTCGGTGTCGCACGACACCTATCCTTCTGACGAGCTTGCTGCTTTGCGAGCGAAATGGGAGGAGGTGGATACCGAAGGATACCTCAACACCTTGGTGCATCAGCTTATCGGTGGCTGCTCAGGGGAACAAGAGAAAGTGGAGCGCATCATTACTTTCGTTCAAGGGGCTATCTTCCATAACCCCTTGGTCCAGCCGCCAGTAAGCCTTACATCATTTGAGATACTGCAATGGGGAGAAGGTCGGTGTGGACATGTAGCCAAGCTAACTGTTGACCTGTTACGGCGAGCAGGATTCAGCGCCAGAACCCGCCAGTTTGACCGGCATATCATCGCCGAAGTGTTCTTGGACAAGGAGTGGCGGATAGTAGACGGCGACGCCTTCAAGAATGGTGTCATCCCCAAGAACAAACATGGACAGATTTTGAGCTTCAAGGACTTGGAGGAGAACCCGTATCAACTAGATCGGTTTCCGCCCACTGGGCTTTGGATACGAAAAGGAAGCCGATATACCCGCAACTTAGCAGGGATAGAAGTAGATGGGTATGTAGACGCTGTCAATCAGGAGGACCGAGGCTACTTGAGTGGTCTGTATTGCCGCTGGATCCCACGGGAGTGTCCTCCTAGCGTGCCGCAGCTCCCAAAGCTGCCCGCGCACAAGGTATGCCCAGCAGAGGTAACTCTTTTGTGGCCTCCGTCCACAGACCGGGACAGTGATCTACGGGGGTACCGGGTGCGCGTTGGCGCCACGTCTAAAGGCTACACATACAACAACGTTACGTACGATAGGATCCTGAACCAGACCGGCGTTGAAGTTGGACAGTTTGAGACAACTGACGCCAACCTTAGGGTATGGATTGACCGGCCAGGAAGATACTACTGGTCAGTTCAGGCCATAGACGACCATATTCTGAAGGAACCCGAGACATTCTATTGGAGCTCGGATGAGGACTCCTTTCAAGTTGGATAATATATGCGGATAGGGCTGTACGGCAGCATTGCCAACAATATGTATTGCCTGACCAAGGTGCTGAGAAGTCAGGGATACGATGCGGAGTATATTCACAACCCGTCGGATACCTATCCCTTCTCCCAGCCGCTGTGGGAGGACGTTGACCTTACCCTTGGGTACGACAGGGTCACTGAGCGCATTCCAGATGTAACGGAGTGGGAGCGTATCGCCGCAATGTCCGGCTGGACAAGGCCGAGCTGGGTGGTGGAGCCTCCGGCGACCCCCATAGGGATCTATGCAGCAGCAAAAGTTGCCCTGAAAACCTTTCCGCCTCTGCCGGGGTATTCTCGTCCCCAACTGCGTCAAACGTTGGGCTACATCAGAAGCACGCAACAACTTGCACAGCACATGGCGACCTACGACTGGCTCATTGTATGCGGAGTCGGCGTAGTAGCTGCTTATTTCTCAAAGAAACCTTATTTGTATTGGCCTCACGGGGGAGACGTTCGTGTCCTCCCTCTCAAGAAAGACACGCCATTTGATAGATGGTTTGCTACTTTATTGCGCAAAGCAGCAGCAAAAGCTACAATCAAAGGGTCGCACGATCCGACTTTGGTTGACTGCATGCGGGGCATGGGTGTCCCCGGCCCCTTCCCCTATTTGCCCTTCATCGTTGACACTGAGAAGTACGCTCCCCAGCCCGAAACAGACGAGGGCCTGTTGCCTGCGGAAGTATTGGAACGGGCGAAGGGCAAACGGGTGCTGCTCCTTTCTTCTCGTCAAGACTTTCGCTGGAAGGGCACTGATCAGTTCCTAAAGGCCTTTGTCAAGGCCGTGCGGGAAGAGGCGCATCTCTTCCTTATCATTAGCCGCTGGGGGCCGGACGCACCGAAGGCTGAGGCCATGCTGAGAGAAGGCGGCGTTCAGGACAGTGTGTATTACTTGGACCACGTGCTATCCAAGCCGCTGCTCATTCGTTTTTACAATTTGGCGGATGTGGTAGTAGACCAGTTTCTCATCGCTGCCCATGGCACCACGATGCTTGAGGCGATGGCCTGCGAGACTCCGGTGATGATCAAATTTGAAAGTAGCCGTTTTGTGGACTATTGGCCGGACTACAAGGATCCCCCCATCATCAACGTTGGCGACGAAGAAGCTATCTTCCGTGCGCTGTGTGACATAAGTGCGGGGAAACTGGATCTGAAGGGCATGGGCATCGCGGCGCGGCGCTGGGTAGAGGAGCACCACGGTCCCAGCCAGACGAGTCGGTATCTGCTCCCACAGGGAGCCAAGGAGTATGCCCATGCGCGCGCGTCTTAATCAAGAGCCGCTGACCATCGCCCCACTCACGAACGACGACACCCAAAAGCGTGTGGAGCAGACCTGGCTGGCGGTGATGCAGGTGATCGCCCCGGTGGACGAACAGAAGCTGGGCCAGCAACTGGACATTCTTAAGTCTCTGGAGGCAGTGACGCGCATTGGTGTGCTCGTTAGTGATAGCGATGGCAAGAAGGCGCTGTCCCGGCTGCCTCTGACTTCCCAGGTTTCATTTGTTCTGCAAGGAGACTTGGAGTCCCCCATTGTTCGTCACCAGTTGAAACAACGGCTGCAGTCCGGTGAAGAACGTGTGTTGGTGTGGAAGGGCGAACATCTACTGCCCGCCAGTCTCATCAGGAACTACCTTGACTACCATGCCAAAGTTGCTAAAGGTGCGTCGGTGTTTACGCCAGGGGTACATGCGAGCATCCGCACCAAGCCGGTGGCATTGGCGTGGGACGCGGAGTTGCTGCGGGCGCAGTCCGTTTCTGCATACTACAAATCAGCCCTGGTGTACACGGGGAAACGTTGGGCACGCAAGCTGCCGGCACCAGTCAAGTCAATGCTGAAACGGGTTGCGACAAGACCCGTCCCTGCTAATGGAAACGGATCCGTTGCCGGCATGACCCCGGCTAACGGTGGGCAACCCTCAAATGGCGCTACCGCACAGCACGGGCCCAAGATTTACCTAGGAACCATTGATGACCAGGTTGAGTTGCTGGGCAAACGGGCGGGGGAGTTCTACCCCTTCCCAAGCATAGTCAATCTTGTGCTCAGCAATCTGTGCAATCTGAAGTGCGTGATGTGCCCCTACCATTCGCCCAAGTACACAGACAAAAGCGGGTTCTTCAGCCACAATATCTATATGAGCGAACAGATCTTCCAATCGGTGGCGAAGGAAGCCGGCAAGCACGGATCGGTTCTCAAGATGGGGCAATTGGAAGAAGTGTTTGTCCACCCGAGGCTGGTCCCATGGATAAGCCAAGCCAGGGAGTACGGCGTTGGCCTTATCCACATCACCACCAACGGCACCTTGTTGACACGCGAGCGTTCTGAAGCCTTGATCAAAGGCGGGTTGAGTCAGCTATATGTCAGCTTGGACGCGGCCACCCCTGAGACCTACCGGAAAATCCGTGGCTGGAACTTCAAGGAAGACTTGTTCACCAAGATCCTTCGCAATGTGGATGATGTGCTTGAGTTGCGGAGCAAGCTCGGGTCGGACATGAAAGTGTACACATCCATGATCCTTCAAGAACATGCCACGGAAGAAAAGGAACAGTTCGTGGAGTTGTGGAAGGCGAAGGGTATTGACGGAGTCATCGTGTACCAACTATCTGAGCATGAAGGAGGTGAAACAAAGTTTGATGGGAAATATTTTGACGCCACAACCCCGTCAAACCGCCACTCCTGCTCTTCCGTCTTTCAGGAGTGCTACGTGTATCCTGAAGGCGAGGTTTCCATGTGCTGCACCACGATGATTTTGGTGCCGCAGATTGGCTTGGTGAGCATGGGGAATGTGAAGGACAAGCCCTTGAGTGAAATATGGCTGGGAAGGGGTTATTCCTCGCTGCGCCAACGGCTCATTCGCAACGACATCAAAAATGACAAGGTGTGCGGTGACTGCGACATCTGGAATGCCAGCGAAACGAAGAAGGAGTACCATCCTGATTACACGCTGGAAATGAATCCCACGACTGCCATCTATCACTTCAAAAGGTAAATCAGGGGATTCTCCTGACGTGTCAATGTATGTGGGGATAGCTTTATGGTAAATGTGATTAGATCGTCTATCAGGTTTCTCTGGCGCCTGGTGAGGCCGATCAAAAGGAAATTGCTTGTAGATGAATATCGGATGCTTGAATATGCTCTCAATGAAGTAAGTGAGTTACGGTCACTCATTCGCTATCTCTTAGCCGAGTCGGAGGAGTACCAGAAATACATCAAACAGACGAGTGCGAGTTTTGATTACCAGTGGGCGTATATCCCCAGCGGGACCGCGCTCATTTCTGATGCAAAGTTCCGTGCTGAAGCGACGGCCATTGTTGAGCGTTATACCTCGTTACCACGCGAATGGTTTGCTGATAAGAAAGTGCTTGATGCTGGCTGCGGCAACGGTCGCTTTAGTTGGGCATTATGCCAATTAGGTGCCCGTGTGACTGCTATTGATCAATCCCTTTCAGGGATTGATGCAGCACGTCTAGCTTGTGCCAATTTCCCAAGCTTCCAGGCGAGACAGCATGACGTGCTGAAAGATATAGGTATGCCAGCGGCCTTTGATTTGGTGTGGTCTTTTGGCGTTGTCCATCATACTGGTAACACGTATCTGGCTGTGCAGAACCTTGCAAAATGCGTAAAGCCTGGAGGACACCTTTATTTGATGATATATAGCGAACCGCGATTTGACTATTCGGCAGAATTTGCAGTCTTGAACCGCTACACTCTGATGAGGCGGAAACTCATGGCGATGGAGTTTGATGAACGTGTGCGGTATTTGCAGGGAATACAGGCTCAAGATGAGGTTCATGGGTTATTTGATACGTATAGTCCGATGATTAATGATTTGTATCGGTTTGATGAAATCGCAGAGTGGCTTCGGTCGTGTGGTTTTTCAGAAATAAGAAATACGGCTCCTCCATTTGCAGCTGGGCACCACGTAATCGCCAGGAAACTGATGTAGTGTTGTGTAAGTTGGGGCGGGTCTGGAACAAAACTAATGAAGATAATTAAGGGGGTAATTTGGCGAATTGCAGTATTTGTCGTAGCTAACCTTGCCTTTGTCGGCTTGATGCTCGCTGCCTTGGTGGAACGGAGGAGAAGTCGCCGTGGAAAGCCAAGAGTTTTCTGGGGGACGGCACCGCTGATTAACATAAAGTATCATTCCCAAGCGGTTCGGCTTTTGGGGTATGAGAGTGTTACTGTGGTTGACTGGACATCTTTTATCAATGCAAATACAGATTTTGATTTTCATTCAGACGATATTGCCAATGAATCAAGACTGATGCGGTTGCTCCCATTGCGGGGGAGGCAATTAATTCGAGATTATTATGTCTTCGTATGGGCAATGCATCGTTTTGACGTCTATAACTTCTATTACACGGGAGGCATTCTACGGTCAACACCTCTCAAATACAAGGAAGCGTTCCTTTTAAGACTTGCTAAGAAAAAGACTGTGTTTACGGCTTTTGGCGGCGATGTGCAAACGATGAGTTTTATCCGCAATCTCCTGTATAAGCATACTCTGATTATGGATTATCCTGATTTTCCCCGGCATGAAGCTCAAACTAGGAAAGATGTAGTGACCTTTAGCCAGCAGGCCGACTACGTTATCGCCGGCGTGGACTGGGTGGACTACATGCCCCGCTGGGACAAGCTGGTGTCTGCCCACTTCGCCATTGACACGGCGGCCTGGAAGCCCGATCCGGAGTGGAGGACTGCGCCTGCTGGCAAGGTAGTGAAGGTGCTGCACGCCCCCAACCACCGCACCATCAAAGGCACGAGCTTCTTGATCCAGGCTTGCAACGAACTAAAAGAGGAGGGGGTTCCCCTAGAGTTGGTGCTGGTGGAGCGAGTAGCCAACACCCGCATTCATGAACTTATGCAGGAGTGCGACATCGTTGCGGACCAGTTCATCGTAGGCTGGTACGCTATGTTCGCATTGGAAGGCATGAGCATGGGCAAGCCCGTGCTGACCTACCTGCGCCCAGACCTACTGGAACTGTACACCCTGTACTCGTGGGCTGGTGAGTGCCCACTAGTGAACACACCGGCGTTGCGTATTAAAGAGATATTGCGAGAGATGGTGGAGCACCCGGAGTTGCGGGCGGAGATTGGCGCCAAGGGCCGCGCTTATGTGGAAAAATACCACTCGCTGGAGGCCATCGGGAGGATGTTTGATGAAGTGTACCGCGAGATCTGGCAACCTGGCGAGGCAGGTTCTTCCCAACCTCATGAGCATGTCTAACGCCCCAGTCATTAGGCTAAGCCAGGTTTCCAAGGTGTACCGGCCTCTTGGTGGCCCGCTGGACTTGCTCCGCTGGTCTATCCGAGGCAAGAGTGATACAACGGCAGTGAAAGCCCTGGACACGATCTCTTTGGAGGTTGGGAAAGGGGAGGTGGTAGGCTTGATTGGGCGGAACGGGGCTGGCAAGAGCACGCTGTTGCGGGTCATCGCAGGAATCGCTCAGCCCACTACAGGCACGGTGGAAGTCCGAGGCGAGGTATACCCTCTCTTGGATTTCTCCGCTGGCATGAACCCTTTTCTCACCGGAAGAGCCAATATTGTCCAGCGATTGAGTCTGCTGGGAATGCCAAAGGCGCGCATTCGGCAGAAGATTGATTCAATTATAGACTTCGCTGAACTTTGGAACGCCGTTGATGACCCAGTTTCCACCTACTCCTCTGGAACGAAGGTGCGCTTAGCGTTCTCCATCGCCACCATCGTGCAACCCGAGATTTTCGTGGTAGACGAACTGCTGGCAGTGGGTGATGAGTTCTTCTCGGCCAAGTCCTTCAGGCGGATCCAGGAAATGACGCGTGAAGGCCAGGCTACCGTCGTTGCGTCCCATGATTGGTCCAGAAGCTTCCGTTTGTGCAATCGGATTGTTTGGCTTGATCAGGGTCGTATTGTGGCTGACGGCACCCCTAGGGAACTGATGTACAAATACCTCGCGAGTGTCAACGCCTTCAAGCTCTCACGTGAGGTGCTCATTGAGAGCGTAGCCCTGGTAGACGCCATGGGCTGTCCAGTGAATAGCGTGCCTTCTGGCGCTCCTGCAAGCCTGCGAATCGCATACTTAGCGAGCGCTTCCGCTCAGCCTTTCTGTATCCTTGCTGGCTGGATGCATACGGAAACAGGGCAATCAGTGCTGGCACCCTGGAGCTTTGACGATCATTTCACTATTTCGCCTGACCAACGGCAGGGGACGATTACAGCCCATTTCCCCGCGTTGCCCTTAGCCCCTGGCGATTATGACTACACTGTGTTTATCTCCGATGCTTCTTTAGGGCCTTTTCCTCTGCAACACTACGATGTCTGGGCCCCTACCACCGGCAAAGACACCCGTGTGCGCATTGTGGGCAAAGGCTACGATGGGGGCGGCATACTGCAGTTGCCTATCAAATGGAGTGTGAGATCGTTGCAGGGAGCGGGTGCGCGATGAACGGCCTTGCAATTTCTGCTCAGGGCCTCTCCAAGGTTTATGCCCCGACTTTGGCAGTGAAGGTCGCGCGGGCGTTGCACATGGTTCCCAAGCCCCAAGACAGAGGACATGGAACTGGTGGGAGACGGGAGAAAGTCCAGGCCTTGCGTGACGTTTCGCTGGCAATTCCCAAGGGCCAGGTTGTAGGTGTGGTGGGAGTCAACGGTTCGGGCAAAAGCACCCTCTTACGCATTTTGGCGGGGATGGCGCGTCCCACCCGTGGCAGTGTGTCTGTGGATGGGCGGGTTACTTCAATCTTGGATATCAGCACAGGCCTTGTTCCTGATCTGACGGGTCGGGCATGCATCTCTTACATGGGGAGCCTGTACGGTATGTCCAGGGTTGAACAGGAGAACAAGCAAAAGGAGATCCTGGATTTTGCCGACATCGGGCGGTTTGCTGATTACCCGGTGCGCACATATTCGTCGGGCATGAAGGCGCGGCTCGCGTTTAGCATTGTGACCAGCGTTGACCCGGACATCCTGCTCATAGATGAGGCATTGTCCGTTGGGGACATCGGGTTCGTCCTCAAATGTAGGGAACGGATGCAAGCCCTGCGTTCCAAAGGATCAACGGTGGTCATTGTCTCCCATAACATGGAGGCAATTCGTGAGATGTGCCAGAGGGTCATCTGGCTACACGAAGGAGAAGTTCGGAAAGATGGTGAGCCGGGCGCGGTGATTGAAGCTTATCGCGTTCTTCGGCAAGATTCTGTTAGAAAGGACCTGGAGACGAAATTCGGGGATAAGATGATCCGCAAGGAATACACCGAGGGACTGAGCCTTCACAATGTTCGCTGTGTGGATGGCGATGGCGTGGAAAGGCTCGTGTTCAAAGTGGGAGAGCGTTTTGCGATGGAAGTGATTTGCGATGTCCGAGAGCCACTGCTAAACATGGGCGCTTGCTTGGAGTTGACGCGCAACGACGGCCTGCTTGTGTTGAGATCAGCCGTGGAAGGTCTTTCACTGCCTTCAGGTAGAAGTGCAATTACCATAGACTTTGACCAGCAGCGGCTAGGGCGCTTCCCTTACGAAGCACGGGTTGTTCTTCAGGCTGGGGATGGACGCATTTTGGCGGAAAGCAGCCTCTTCTTTGCGGTTGAAGATGACAAACACGCGTACCAGGCTGGCTATTATCAACCAGTGATATGGACAGCCGCTTCTACCGGCCGGCAAGCCGATCCCACATCCATAATGAAAGGGGCATAGAGAAACACTTGTCCGTCGTGACCCAGCAACGTCGTATCTACTTTCGGCTCCTGGTGAACCAACTGAAGTATGACCTTCAGATGAAGTTCATCGGCTCCCTGGCGGGTGTTTACTGGGCGCTTCTGAACCCGCTGCTGCAAGTGGGCACCTATGTCGTGCTGCTAACGGTGGTGCTGAGGGCGCGCATCGGGGCGACAGAAGGCGGGACCTTTGACTATGCCATCTTCGTGCTAGCTGCGATGGGCCCGTGGCTGGCTACTCAAGAAGCTTTGACCGCCACTTCCACCGCCATCGTCCGCAATGCCTCTATCGTGCGAAACGTGGTTTTCCCACTAGAACTTTTGCCAATGAGCGCTGCGTTGAGCAGCCTGGTAAGCCTCGCCGTCAGTCTATCGGTGCTCTTTGTGTTGCTGGCGGTTTCCGGGAAGTTCATAGGGCTCAGCATCGTTGCTTTCCCTCTCGTGCTGCTGGTCCAGCTCCTCCTCATCTTAGGAATCGGGTATTTCTTAGCGGTGGTAAGCACATTCCTGCGCGATGTAACGTATATTTTGCCAGTGGTGCTCATGCTGGTCATGTTGTGTACTCCCATCGTGTATGGCATTGAGGACATGCCGCCGCTGCTACGATTCGCCACACACTTCAACCCCTTCTACTATTTGACGGACAGCTACCGGCAGATTTTCTACTACAGCCATTGGCCCCATTGGCCAGGACTTGTTGGGTTGGGCGTGGGGAGCGTTGTAACTTTGATGGCAGGGCTCTTTGTGTTTAGGAAAACCAAGGGATATTTTGAGGCGGTCCTAGGAGCAAGCTGAGCATCATGCGACTGTTGATTACTGGAAGCACAGGGTTTATCGGGCGGCATCTCCTGACAGAATTAGCAATAGGCCACGAACTGTATGCCCTTGCTCGGAACCGCCCAGCCGATGTGCAGCAAGGGCCTGTATGCTGGATCGCTCAGGACCTTACCAGGCCACTGGATGCTAGGGCGCTACCGGACCGCATAGATGGGATCATTCACCTAGCCCAGTCCCGCCACTACCGTCAGTTCCCGGAGATGGCCGAGGACATTTTTGAGGTCAATATCCACAGTACCCTGCGGCTCCTAGAATACGCCCGGCGGGCAAAGGCTGAGCGTTTCGTCTACGCTTCCAGCGGCGGCGTCTACGGCCACAGCTACGAGCGTTTCACGGAACATCACCCGGTCAATCCCATCAACTTTTACCTGAGCTCTAAGTATTCTGCGGAGTTGCTGGTGGCAAACTACCAAGAGTTCTTCAAGACCATCGTGCTACGATGCTTCTTCGTCTACGGCCCTGGCCAGGAAGGGATGCTTATGTCCAATCTGGTCAGCCAGGTACAGCAGGGTAAAACGGTGACTATTCAGGGCAATCCGGGCATCCGTGTTAACCCCCTCTACGTCAAGGATGCTGCCAGGGCTTTTTCGGCGGCCCTACACACCACGACTTCCGGCCTTTTCAATTTGGCGGGCGATGAAGTCGTAACCATCACTGATCTGGTAGAACTCATCGCCCAAGAAATCGGATGCAAAGCCAACGCCATGTATGAAGCTTCCAACAGCATTGGTGACCTCGTGGGCGATAACACGATGATGAAGCGAATCCTAGGCGTGTATCCCAAGGTCTCCTTGGCGGAAGGCATCAGGGCCATGCTATGAGATCTTCCGAACAGCAAGAGGAGATCACCTCCGTGGCTAGCAGCCTAACCCACCATTCACGGAAGGGGCAGCCCATCCGCGTGCTGCACTGCCCAGGCACGGCGGTTGGCAATGCCACGGGCCTGGCCCGCGCAGAGCGGGAGCTGGGGCTGAAGAGTTGGAGCGTCGCCCTCTACCCCTCCCCCTTTTGGAACGACGTGGACGAAGACCTCTCTCACCTCACGGGCGTCACCCGGGAACGCAAGCGGTGGCAACTCCTGTGGCGCGCTCTGCGGCAATACGACGTGGTGCACTTCAACTTGGGCCTGTCTATTCTACCCTGGCGGCCCTATGATCAAGCCAAGGCATCACTCCCCCGGCGCATGTACCGGAGGGCGCTGGACCTGCGCGACTTACCCCTGCTGAAATGGGCCGGCAAAGGCATAGTCGTGACCTATCAGGGTGATGACGCCCGGCAAGGCGACTTCTGCGCCGCCCACTTTGAGGTCAACGCCGTGGCCGAGGCGGGGCCTGACCACTATTCGCCACAGTCCGATGCTCGCAAACGAGCCAGAATCGCCACCTTCGGCAAGTATGCAGACGTCATCTACGGGGTGAACCCGGACCTGTTATACATCTTGCCCAAACAGGCGCGCTTCCTACCCTACAGCCATGTTGATCCCAGAGCGTGGCCGGCTGTGGGAAAGGCAAGCCCTAATTCGTCGCCCCCCGTAGTGCTGCACGCGCCCAGCAACCGGCGTCTCAAAGGCACGCGCTTCATCCTGGATGCGGTGGAACGACTGAAGGCGGAGGGTGTGCCCTTGGAGTTCGTCCTGGTGGAAGGCCTCCCCAACACAGAGGCGAGGCGGCTCTATGAGCGGGCGGACTTGCTCGTTGACCAGCTCCTCTTTGGATGGTATGGTGGCCTGGCGGTGGAGCTGATGGCTTTGGGGAAGCCGGTCATTTGCTATATTAGGGAGAGCGATCTGCAATTCATCCCTCAAGGTATGAAAGACGACATACCTATTATTCAGGCCACACCCAACACAATCTACGAAGTGCTGAAGAGGTGGTTGACAGCGCGAAAAGCCGATCTTCCAGCCACGGGAATGAAAAGCCGCACCTATGTAGAGCGGTGGCACGATCCATTGAAGATCGCCGCGCAAACAAAGGCGGACTACGAGGCCATACTGACGGCAAAGGAACATAGAGCCATCCGAGCCGCTGCGTAGGATAAGATTATGGGCTGTCTGCCTCCAGTTTGGCAGCTAGCAGTAGGACAGAGTCTCCTTTTGTACGCGAAACCAAAGCAAGGGACGGGTGGATAGTAGACAGTGAGCATGCTAACAAAAAACGACTCTTCTCCTTCCTGGCCGAAGATCACCCTGGTCACTCCCACCTATAACCGTCCAGAGTACTTAGAGGAAGCGATCCAGTCGGTGATAAGCCAGGACTACCCTAACCTGGAGTACATCATCGTGGATGGCGGGTCCACCAACCCGGAGGTGCTGCGCATCATACGCAAGTACGAGCAGCACCTGGCCTGGTGGACCAGCGAGCGCGACGGCGGCCACGCCGAGGCCATCCGCAAGGGTTTTGATCGCTCCACCGGAGAGATCATGAACTGGGTGTGCTCAGATGATATTTTGTTGCCCGGTGCGTTACACACCATTGGGGAATGCTTCATGAAGCGCCCCGAAGCTGCTGTTGTGTATGGCAACGCCTTTCTTATGGATGAGCATAGCCAGATCAAACGGGAACTGCGGTCCGTGCCATATTCCCGGCTGGCTTTAGCTGTTGGAATGAACCTCCATCAGACTTCCGTCTTTTGGACTCGCGCTTTGTACGAACGTGTCGGCGGGCAGGTGGGAGGGAAGAACCTTGAGTTCACTCGCTATGAGCCCGACTCTGATCTTTTTTTTCGCTTCGCCAAGGTCAATGCCAGGTGGGTATTCGTGCGCAGACCCCTGGCAAGCTTTCGGATCCACGCGACACAGACCAGCACTGTGGACGCCCAGACCAACTGGGAGTACCGCTGGCGTGCTCTTCGGAGGGAGTTCCCCTTTCTGAGCAAACGTCCCGTGTATTACACCGTACGTTCCTTGATGCGGGTGCGCCAGATTTATTGGCATCTCCGCCAGGGTGAAGCTGGCTATGTGTTCCAAGGCCTTCGCCGGCGGCTAAGAGGAATTCTCGTACCTTGAATGATTAACTTTCGCCATTCGCTGCCGAAGAAGGTGGGACTCAAAAGACGCGAGCAGTTCGTTTTGGAATATTGCTCTGGGAAACGTGTCTTACACCTGGGGTGTACCGATGCCGGGCTAACGGAAGATCGCATCAAAGCAGGGAGGCTCCTTCACTCTGAGCTAAGTAAAGTGACTGCTAGACTATACGGCGTGGACATAGACCAGCATGGTTTGGATCGTCTGCGAAGTTTAGGTCACGATCATCTTTTCTTATTTGATGTGCATCACTTGAATGAAATTATTTTACCAGGCCCCGTGGATATAGTGTTGGCGTCAGAAATTCTAGAGCACTTGGATAACCCCGGGGATTTCCTTAATGCTACCCATAGATTTCTCTCCCAAAATGGTGGCGGTGAATTACTATTAACAGTCCCAAATGCTACTTCGGTTCGGAACATAATTGCGGGTTTAGCAAATAGAGAGTTGGTCCACCCAGACCACAATTATTACTTCTCCGTCGTCACTTTAGCCACCATATTGCATAAACATGGGTTCCAGGTAATTTCCGCTCACCCATATTCAGAAACCCCGCTATCTGGTTCAGCGTTCAAATCAGCGATGAAGAGACTGTTACAAGGAACCCTCTTGCGCTGGCGTCCTTTTCTGTCTGAAGGCTTAATTATGGTGGCGCGCCCCTCCGTTGACGTTTCTGAAATTACGGTTCCTTGACGGATTGACAGCTATGAAACGCGTGGTGATAATCTGGCCCAAGTACGCCCCATACAATATGGCCCGAGTTAGGGCCTTAGCCAATCTACAAAATGGGAATATTGAGACTATTGTTTTTCACCTGGTGCTGCAGAATGACCAGCATGCGTGGGCAACTCATGAAACTCCTAATTCCGTGACTGTGGTCACTATGATAGATACTGCCTATGAAAGCTATTCTGCTCAAAAACTGGCGCGCCAATTAATTGAAAAACTTGCAGAATGCAACCCCGACGCAGTGGTCATTTGCGGGTATGACTCAGGATCTTTGCGGTCTGCGGCTCGCTGGGCTAAGGCCCACGGCAGCGCCTCTATCGTAATGTTTGAGACCACCCAGTGGGACAAGCGGCGAAGATGGTGGAGGGAGTGGCCAAAGAGCCTCTTCATACGCAGGTATTTTGATGCCGGGTTTACTGGCGGAACCTCTCATACGCAGTACCTGCGGGCCCTGGGGATGCCGCAAGACCGTATATGGGGGACATCTGCAGTGGTGGACAACGCCTATTTTGAACAGCGGTCAGCGGAGGTTCGGGCGAACATACAGGAGCATCGCAAACGCCTAGGCCTGCCGGAGCGCTACTTCTTGTATGTTGGCCGCTTTTCCCCGGAGAAGAACCTCCTTCGGTTGCTGGAAGCCTATGGAAAGTACCAGGCGGAAGGCCGAAACCCTTGGGGCCTGGTGATCGTTGGGGATGGCCCTCAGCGCGAGGAGCTTCACCGCACGGCTGCCAGGTTGGGCCTTGATCGGGTGGTGTGGCCGGGCTTTAAACAGATTGATGAGTTGCCCGTATACTACGCCTTGAGCAGCGCCTTCATCTTGCCCAGCACCGTTGAACCCTGGGGATTGGTGGTCAACGAGGCCATGGCGTGTGGCCTTCCCTTGCTGGTCTCCGACAGGTGCGGCTGTGTCGTGGACCTGGCCCGCAACGGCGAGAATGGCTTTACTTTCAATCCTTACGACGCCCCAGCCATAGCTGAAAGCATGGGGAGACTAACTTCATTGGAACAGTCTGAGCGGGTTAGAATGGGACAGCGTTCTCGGGATATTGTCGCCGGTTACACGCCGGAGGCCTGGGCGGAAAGTCTGGCGGACTGCGTTCGGCAAACGGTGTCGCGGAAGAGCGGAAGAGCGACTGCTTCTGCATGAAGGTCCTTCATGTCATACCGAGCCTTTCCCTAGCGTGGGGCGGCCCAGTTGCTGTTGTCGCAAACCTCACCCAGGGGCTGGCAAGCAAGGGCATAGGCGTCTCTCTCTTCTCCACGGCCGGACGGCGAGTAGGAGAGCAGTCTGTTACTTTAGGGGGCGTTGCCGCACGAACCTTCAAGACCGGGCAATTGGCGCGGCTCTGGACTGGGTATGCCCCAAACCTTGCCGAGGCTTTACGTGCGGACATCAAGGATTATGATATTCTCCACATACACGAGCTCTGGAACTATCCGCATTACGCAGCCTACCGCGCCGCGCGGCATGCCCACAAGCCGTATGTAGTTACTGTGCATGGCGCCCTAAGCCCATGGGCACTCGGCCTCAAGGGTTTGCGTAAGCGAGTGTATTTCGCTGCACTACAGCACGCCACTCTTAATAACGCCGCTGCCATTCATGCCGTGACCCAGGGTGAGCGAGAGCAAGTAAAGGCGCAAAGGCTCAAAGCACCCATCGTCGTCATACCAAACGGCATTCATCCGGGGGAGTTCCAAAATCTGCCCCCACGTCAGGAGTTTGTAGACAAACATCCAGAGCTGGCGGGCAAAAGCGTCGTTCTTTTTCTGGGCCGCCTGCACCCCATTAAGGGGCTAGACCTTCTTGCGAGAGCGTTCGGGGCGGTGGCTCAGGCCCGCAAGGACGTCCACCTCCTGATTGTGGGGCCGGACGAAGTAGGCTACCGCGCTGCCGTGGAGGGTATGATTAGGGGGGCAGGAACAGAGAACAACGCAACCTTCACTGGCCCGCTGATGGGCAGGGATAAGCTGGCGGCCCTGGCGGCGGCTGATATCTTTGTCCTGCCCTCCTATTCCGAGGGCTTCAGCGTGACAGTGCTGGAAGCCATGGCCTGCGGCCTGCCGGTGGTCATCAGTCGCCAGTGCTTCTTCCCCGAAGTGGAGGAGGCCGGCGCTGGACTGGTCATTGACACCCAGGTGGAGCAACTGGCTGGCGCCCTAACCCGGCTCATAGGCCATCCAGAGTTGCGTAAGGAAATGGGCGAGCGCGGCAAACGCCTGGTGCAAGAGCGCTATACATGGGACAAGGTAGTAGATCAAATAGTGGAGATGTACCAGTCGGTGCTGGGGCAAGCCAAGTCGGGCGTGTCCCCAGCGAGGGTGAGCTAGACCTGCTTGGATTCGCTACAATGCCTTTTGGGATAGGTACATGGCCTTTGTTCTCGGCATAAACGCATATCACGGCGACTCCTCCGCCTGCCTCCTGCACGATGGGCAGATCGTTGCGGCCATTGAAGAGGAACGCATCCGGCGCATCAAGCACTGGGCGGGCTTCCCTACCGAGGCGATCAAATACTGCTTGCAAGAGGCCAACCTCAAGCCCCAAGAGATTGACCACATTGCCTTCTCCCGCAAGCCCACGGCCCATCTGGCGGAGAAGGCGCTGTTTACCCTGCGACGCAGGCCCAGCATTAGCCTCATCCGCAGCCGCCTGGCCAACATGCGCCGGGTACAGCAGGCCCGAGACCCCCTGGCCGAGGCCTTCGGTGTGGAGCCCGGCGACCTGAAGGCCAAGGTGCATAACATTGAGCACCACACATCCCACAGCGCCAGCGCCTTCCTGGTCTCGCCCTACGAGGAGGCCGCTGTTGTCTCCGTTGACGCATTCGGCGACTTCCGCAGCACCATGGTCAGCCACGGCCAGGGAGGCCGGATGAAGGTGCTGCAAACGGTGGAATTCCCCCATTCCCTCGGCCTGCTGTACACTGCGGTCACCCAGTACCTGGGGTTCCCCCGCTACGGCGACGAGTACAAGGTCATGGGTCTGGCCTCCTACGGACAGCCCGTCTACCTGGAGGAGTTCCGCCGCATGGTGCGCAAGGAGCCCAACGGGACGTTCAAACTGGACCTGGATTACTTTCTCCACGCCTCCAAGGGCGTGGACATGACGTGGGACAACTGCGAGCCAACCATCACTCAGGCCTTCTCGGAGCACATGGCCAAGCGGCTTGGGCCAGCCCGCCAGCCCAGCGAGGCGCTAGCCAAACGGCACGAAGACATCGCAGCTTCCTTACAGGCGGCCCTGGAGGAGGTCTACTTCCACATCCTGAACTACGCCCACAAGGCCACAGGCCAGAAGCGCCTGGCCCTGGCCGGCGGCGTGGCGTTCAACAGCGTGGCCAACGGCAAAATATACGACAACACCCCCTTTGAGGAGGTGTATGTCCAGGCGGCCGCGGGCGACGCGGGCACGGCCCTGGGCTCCGCTGCTTACGTGTACCACCAGGTGCTAGGCCAGCCCCGCAGCTTCGTCATGTCCACCGCCTATTGGGGGCCGCACTACGACGACCAGACCCTGGAGGCTGCCCTGAAGCGATACGGCCTTCCTTATACTCCGCTTTCCGACGACGCCCTCTACCAGCGTACCGCCGCCGCCATTGCCAAGGGGGCAATCATCGGCTGGTTCCAGGGCCGCGTGGAGTGGGGGCCGCGCGCCCTGGGCAACCGCAGTATTCTTGTGGACCCGCGCCGCCCGGATATGAAAAACACCCTGAACGAGCGCATCAAGCGCCGCGAGCCTTTCCGTCCCTTTGCGCCCTCCATTCTGCTGGAGGCGGTGGGCGAGTATTTTGAGAAACAGTATCCAGACCCCTTCATGATTAAGGTCTACAAAATCAGACCTGAAAAGCGTCCGCTGATACCCGCCGTTACCCACGTGGACGGCACTGGACGATTGCAGACGGTGAGCAAAGAGGAGAACCCTCGCTACTGGCGGCTCATCAGCGAGTTCGGCAAGCAAACCGGGGTCCCCGTCCTCCTGAACACCTCCTTCAACGAGAACGAACCCATCGTGTGCAAGCCCGAAGAGGCCATTGAGTGCTTTCTCCGCACACGTATGGACGTTCTGGTGCTGGGGAACTTTTACGTGGAGCGAAACGATGCCTAAGCGCGCCCTCATCACTGGAATCACAGGACAGGACGGATCGTATCTTGCAGAGTTGCTCCTCTCCAAGGGCTACGAGGTGCACGGCCTTATCCGCAAGGCCAGCACGTTCAATACCAGCCGTATTGACCACATCTACACCGACCCACACGAGCCTAGCACCCGCCTCTTTTTGCACTATGGCGACCTGACCAACCTAGAGCAGATCTCCAACCTCGTTTACAATCTGCGGCCCGATGAGATCTATAACCTGGGAGCCCAGTCCCACGTCCAGGTGAGCTTTGAGATGCCGGAGTACACCGGAGAAGCAACGGCCCTTGGGGTGACGCGCCTGCTGGAAGCCATCCACCGCAGCGGTGTGCAGGCCCGTTTCTATCAAGCCTCTTCCAGCGAGATGTTCGGCAGCACGCCGCCGCCGCAGAACGAGCGCTCGCCTTTTGCGCCGCGCAGCCCCTATGGGGCCGCCAAGGTATATGGCTACTGGATGACGGCCAACTACCGGGAGGGCTACAGCCTCTTTGCCGCCAATGGCATCCTGTTTAACCACGAAAGCCCCCGCCGAGGCGAAACCTTCGTGACGCGCAAGGTCACTCGCGCCGTGGCGCGCATCAAGGCGGGCCTCCAGGACGCCTTGTATCTGGGCAACCTGGCGGGCCGCCGCGACTGGGGCTATGCGCCGGAGTACGTGGCGGCGATGTGGAGCATCCTTCAACAGGAGAAGCCCGACGACTTCGTCATCGGCACGGGCGACGCCCACTCGGTGCAGGAGTTTGTGGAGGAGGCCTTTGCTTATGCGGGCCTGGACTGGCGCAAGTACGTGAAGACGGATCCGCGGTACTTCCGCCCCACTGAGGTTGACTTCTTGCAGGCCGATGCCTCCAAGGCGAAGGTAAAGCTGGGCTGGCAGCCAAAAGTCACCTTCAAGGAGTTGGTGCGCATCATGGTTGATGCGGACATGGAGGCCATAGGCCTACAGCCTATCGGTGAAGGGCGCAAAGTCTTGGAAACCAAGTTTGAGGGCTGGCACCGCTGGGACACTTCGGTGACACGCCAGCTTGCCCAAGCTGGGCGAGGGATGGGATAAGCCGTTCGCCGCCATCAGTCCACCTTTGGGAAGAAAGAAGAGTGGCCCGCCTACGGCGGGCCCCTCTTCTTTCTTGTCTGTTTCGGTGGAGGCCCAGGCGAAAGGGCGATACACACCTGCTTGACGACGTGAAGGGGAAGGC
>ORJL010345090.1_pt1 | contig 23232 bp, 23 predicted proteins | sample 1779941 | NCBI WGS metagenome assembly ORJL01 (sample SAMEA104232317, study PRJEB22302) | groundwater metagenome | biome: forest; feature: aquifer; material: groundwater | place: USA | collected 2011-08-07 | depth 5.8 m
ATAAATGACTGCTCACTCGCCGGGTCGGTTTCATCTTGTTCTACAAACCCATAAAAAAGCTGGATGCCTTCAATGATTTCAGGATAAAGTCTGGAAACGGTACTTATATCGTAGTTAGTGAGAATACCAACATAGTTGCCAGGTTCATGCGAGGCAAAAAAATCTTCCTCTCTTGCCAATACTTCTTTTTCCTGTGCTATTTGAGAATCGCCGTTTTGTCCTTCGGTACGTTCAACCATAAAACTGGCAGGAATTTTTTGAATTATATGTTTAGTGGCTGCTTAAAGCAAATTTTTGCGGGCGGAGCAGAAATTGAGGGATTGAGGGAAGTTGTTAAATGTTTTTTTAATAAAACATATAACCCTCGATAAATCGTGTGCCGACATTTTGTCCTTTTGTAACATTTAGAATAATGTTTTCTGCCCTGCCGTTTGCGATTATTGATTTTTTTCCATCTTTGGCAACTTCTTTTGCTTCTATCCATTTGCTCCTAGCTCCACCTGTACCTGTGCCACCCCCATGAGCCAAGTCCTCAATGTCTTCCAATCTATCTACAACCGGGATTAGTTCTCCCCCATCCATTACGCCGTCAACATCCGTGAGAATAAGGAGAGTATCGGCGTCAATTAATTTGGCAACTTCACCTGCGAGTTTGTCATTATCGACCGACTTTTCTACTTTTTGCATTTCTTCGTCTGCCACTGCGTCATTGTAATTTATAATGACAACACCCCGTTTTAGTGCCCTCTTTAAAACTTCCCTTGCATTTTCTGCTTTTTCTTTTAAGTCAATGTCTGTAAAAAGGACTTGCCCGACTTCGATGCCGTGGATTTCAAAAGCTTGGTGCCATTTTGCCATCAATTTGGGCTGACCGTAAACTGCTTCAACTTGTTTGTCTGTAATGTCTCTTCTTGGAAAATCCCCTCTCTTGCCGGAAGCTACAGCTCCGCTGCTGACGATAATCACATCTACGCCGTCACTAAACAACGCGGTGGCTTGTCTTGCTACGTCGCCCATAAATTCTAAATCGGGCTGATCTTTTCCCGCAGTGATCGTACTTGTACCAATCTTGATCACAATACGCCGAGTTACAAATCGCTCGCCTTCTTTATTGTTTGTTTGGTCTGCATTTCTTTCAAGAGTGCCCATAAAGAGATCAAATTATACCGTTTATACAACTATGGGTCAATTATGATCGGAGGGATTTTGGGAAACATTCATTGTTTTGCCGATTGAGCTTTTTAGTGTTCCTGTTCGCTTGGGAGGAGAATTTCGTAACCTTCCTTCGCCGCCAATATCCTTAACGTCATTGTGTGGCTGCACTCCCCTTGCATTCCCTCAAACTTTCCCCTGCCATGAAACATATCGCAGTCACAATTCCATTCTTCTCTCGTCCACGTCGTAATGTGATTATCGTGTTTCCCTTCTATTTCAACTTCAGCCACCCTTAATTCTCCATCTGTTTCCCAAATTGTAACATCTGGCGATTGTTCTATTGCGTATTCCTTTGCATAATTTTCTAATTTTCCAAGTAAAACTGGATTCTCAGCATAAACTAATTTCAAACGTTCAATTAAGTCCTGGCTGTCTAATATTTTTTGCTTATCTTCTATAGTTTTTCTTTTGACTTTTGTGACTTTTATTCTTTCCCCATCGCTTTTAACTCTAACCTGATCACCTCTTCTTACGTTAAAAGGGTAAATTTTGTACATTCCAGTCACTTCTGCTATTCTCATTGCTCTAACATCATTGTGCTGTAGAAACCCGTGTACACCTTCAACTAAAACTGCTTTAAGGTTAGGAAAGTTTTCCGCCCGTGAAACGCCTCTCATATCGTCAACATATGCCACATCTTCGTCAGTCGTATCTGAGTCATGGTCCACCACCCTTAGAACAACGCCTCTGCTTGACGTAGTTCCTATCACAATAGGTGTAAAAAGTTCTTCCACTACGTATTTGGTTGGTTTCACTGTAAAGGTTGGTTGTTTAATGGGCTTGAAAGGTCTTACTTGAAATAAACATGGCGGGTCGATGCCGAATTCCACTTGATATGCCCAGTGGGAATCCATGTCAGGGAGAGATGCAATGCGGTCATGCCAGCTGACAACTTCTGCAAGTCCAGAATTAACAGCTTCTCCGCCTAAGTGCTTCAATGAGTAATCTCTTAGTTCCTCCAAACCCCTATCTCTCGAATGCTTGAAGGAGGTTCTTTTTGGGTCGTATTGTCCCCATAAACCTTCTTCTTGTTCTGTAATTGTTAATAAGAAGACCCTCTCTTGATTTGGATGTTTTATATAAGTACCTACGTATTTACTTTTAGCTTTTTCTGCGATTATTACGTTAATCTCGTCAGGCAAATCTAAACCTTCATCGTATGCTTTCAGCTCCCCTGGAGAGTTTTTTATGCGTTCTACAAGTTTTCTTACACCGTTGTCAAAGTATTCTCGGTTCCTGTAAATACTATAGTTTTGGTCATTCCAGCGGACTTGTTCGTGCCCTTTTTCAAATGGCTCTATTTCTTCTGTTGGGAACCTTCCTTCGTATCCAGTGAGTTCTGCAATTGCACTTGATCTAAATAACCTTGGCCATCTTATCCCAGCAGCATTTGCTCTGGCTAGTAGTGCCTCCGTGCTTTCACCCGGCTCGTTTACTACCATTTTCGCTTGAGGAATGTCAGGGAGCCTTTCAGCGATGTATAGGAGGACGCCAGCTTTTGCCCCATATCGCTCGACTAGTCGATTTGGATAACGTAAACCCTCAGCCGTGGGTTGTCTTCTCTCAGTCATAGGGCGGAATTATATCAAAAATGCGCGCGGGCGGAGAAATTGAGGGATTTTTGGATATTTACTAAACAACTGTTGGATAAGCCTCGATTAAGTCTGTAATTTTATTTCCCGTAATAATCTCGTCAAAAACATCCAGATAAACTGTCTGCCCAGAATCTACTCTCTGTGTTAACATGGGTCCATCTCAGAGGGACTGGCAAAAAGTCTTTTCGCTTTGTTCCTTCGTTATATACTTCGACAACATCAACCTGTATACTTTTGGCTTTTTCGTTCCCCTCGTGTTTAAAGGCAAGTTTCCAAACAGACAATTTTTGTGTCTGATTAATTCTAAATAACTTGTTAATTTTTAATTTTGGTTTGTATATAAAGCCCTTAGTGAGCGTCCCCATCCAGCGATGAATAGAGCAGTCAATGAAGGAATTAACACGTCTATTTGACTAATTACATCGGTTAAGCTGTTACTTTGCTGTTCCATAATTTTATTGCTTATTCATAACATAGGCCTCTATCTTTTCATCTGTATCAAGGCTACCGTTTAAAATCTCGTAAATCATCTTATCTGTTCCATCCATTACAAAACCTTCTACTGCCGGATTGTGCAACTCTTTCAAAAATTCAATGAAATCGTTTAGATTTAGATTTGAAGCGAATTTTTTTAAGTCTTCATCGTTTGACTTTGTAGCTGCTATCTTTCCGTCTTCAGATAGATAAAATTCGTGTCTAATATTATTGCTGGATAAGATATCAGCGTGCGCTTTCTCATGGGCTAAGTGGTTACCAAGCCGTTCTTCTGGCACTAATATTAAATTGTTATCCCTTATCGGTAAATAATCGTTCAAAAATTCCTTAACTGCTGTTTCGCCTTTTTTTAATTTTAGGAATCGCTTTCCGTAATCAATGCTCGACATTTATTTATTTACCATGACTCAGATTATATATAAGAGTATGAACATCTACTTCCTTTTTAGTGTCCTTTGGAAAAAGATGGGTCGATGAGAAATGCGTTACGCTTCTTTCTTTTAAATTATCTCTATATGTTTCATGAGACTGAATTGCAGATTTTGCCTTATCTAGAACATCAGAAAAATCTTGATTTTTTGAGAAGATAATTATTATTCCGTAGTTGTGTCTCCAGGTTAAGTAACCGAAAAGTTGATTAATTGCTTTTTTTAACTCCTCTTCGCCATGCCAGTATTTACACTCTGCCAACAAAATTTGACCCTCGAATACTTTTAATCTAATATCCGCTTTGCCAACCCCAACGAAAGTTTCGCCTGTGGCGTCATCAGGAAAATAGAAGTTAAGGTGGGTGAGGATTACGTTTCTCAAATCCTGCTCTCTAAGTTGAGAAAAAGTTTCAGGCGTATTCTCAAAATTTCTTCCATCTGAATCTATAACCTCTATTATGCTTTTTAATTGTTCTTCGCTAAGAATAAGCTCTTCTGGTGGTGTAGTCTTAGGAGCCGACATTTGCTTTATTTGCTCTCTAATTTTTAGTGGCACCTCATAATCTGCGGGTGATGATTTTCTTCTTAACGGAATGCTTACTTTTTGTACCATTGCTTCGAAAGAATCGTCGTCTTCTTTTATTTTTTCTTTACGTTTTTCTATAGCTTCCTTTATGAGTATTTTTAGTTCGTCATTGTTGCTGTTAATTTCGGCAGTTCTTTGTTCAAAGATAGTTTTGTGTTTGTTTATAGCTCCTTCAATATCTTCTGGTGGAGTTATCAGACTTACTGTAAATGCAGATTCATCAAAATCGTACTCGTAGACTTCGACGGAGTGAGTCTGAGTAAAATATTGAAGTGATTCCTTTATGCTGGATCCAGGTTTGAGAGGGATTGTGATTTTAGCTTGAGTTACATCCCGATGCCCGATGTCTCCCAACATAGTTTGAAACTCCTCTCGTTTGATTACTTTTCCAACCTCAATCTCCCTATCATCGTCAATAATTAGAGGTGAAAGTGATGCTTTTTGGAAAAAATACTCTGTGAGTTCGTTCGTGTCTGAGCCTATTAAATCTTGAGGCGGATAAGACTCAACCTCCTCCACTACTTGTTTTTTTGCGGAACAGTAGTAATCGCGAATTGTTGGTTTACCGAAGGTTTGTACAGATGTAATCTTCACTTTTTTATTTTTCTGTCTTGTATTATATACGTATGATCAAGATAAACTGGTCGCATGCCCCTGCTGATTACCTTAAGGACAAAAGAGAAAGCTATGCAGCTATTGCAAGAAAATACGATATTTCAGTTTAATCAGTAAAGAAAAAAGCGTCACATGATGGCTGGCAGGAACTAAGGCTGAAGACATTACAAAAAGTAGACCAAAAATTATCTGAAAACTAAGTGAGGCGCCCTGTTTTTGACCCTTTGGGAGTATCGTTATTTAAACCTAATTGATTTTCTTATTTGTCGCAAAAATGTCGGCCGCCCTTTTGGGCGAGCCTCGCTTTTTTAACGTAACTGACGCAGGAAGGTGGGAATTCGGAATTTGCTTGCGGCATATCTAAAATGTTTTTTGCCAGACTACTGTATCCGCGCCGGGACCGTAGTAGTTTGGTATTATTCCAACTCTTGTGAACCCTGGTTGTTTATCGTAAAAAGGATAACCCGTATCTTTATGTCTTGGTCCGCTTTCCAGAAGCATTTCTTTTTTACCCATCGACCTTGCTAAATTTTGGTTTGCATTGATAAGTGCGGTGCCAACCCCTTGTCCGCCTTGAAAATCCGGGTGAACATAAGCGACAATTAACTCGCAAGGGTCGTCCGTTTTGGCAAATTTTATCATGGGTTCTTTTGGTGTCCGAGAAAGGCCCATCATACCAACCACATGCCCTTCTTGAGTTTGCGCGACATACATGTGTTTTCCGCTTTTTTCATCGAGGCTCGCCATTAAAGTTGCCATATCGCCGTCAACTTCGTCTGTGGCAACTACTCCATCATCCTGCAACCAGTATTCGGAAATTGGCCGTAACTGTGGAATATCGTCTGCCCTAAAAGGCCTAATAGTTCCTTTAAAACGCTCGTTTTCTTTTGGGGTACCTTCCATATTTTAATTATACTCTTGGAATTTTATCGGATTTGGCGCAGGAAGGTGGGGACGTCGAATTCGTCGTCTTCTATTTGACCATTGGTTGTTGGCTGGCCCGTGTCATCGTCTGATTGCGTTTGGTTGGGAGTCATAGAAAGATCCGGCGGAGTAATTTGTACATATTTTCTTCTGGTTTCGTCGAAACCTGTTGCCACTACTGTTACCTTTATCTGGTCAATTAACTTTTCGTCGATTGCCGCACCGAAAATTATCTGGGCATCCGTGTCTGCATGGGTTGTTATGACTTTGGCCGCTTCGTCCACTTCGTTCATGGTCATGTCGGAACCGCCCGTGATGTTAAACAGTACCCCACGGGCTCCGTCTATCGACGCGTCCAAAAGCGGTGATGCAATTGCGGAGCGTGCCGCAGCCGCCGCCCTGTTTTCGCCGGAAGCCGTGCCGACGCCCATTAGTGTTGAGCCGGCATTGGTCATAATTGCCTTAACATCCGCGAAGTCAACGTTGATGAGTCCCGGCATAACGATAATGTCGGAAATCCCCTGTACGCCTTGGGACAGTACGGAATCTGCAAGTTTGAATGCTTCAAGAAGTGAGACGTTTTTGTCTACCACTTCCAACAACTTTTGGTTTGGTATGACAATTAGGGTATCAACTTTGTCCCGGAGAGCATCTATGCCTTCGTCTGCCACGATCATTCTTCGGGTCCCTTCAAAACCGAATGGTTTTGTAACTACCGCGACCGTTAATATGCCAAGTTTTTTTGCCATTTCGGCGATTACGGGACCGGCTCCGGTTCCCGTTCCCCCGCCGGACCCATACGTCAGAAATACCATGTCTGCCCCGGTCACTACATCTTTGATGCGCTCGAGTGATTCCTCCGCCGCTTTCCTGCCAATGTCCGGATTTGCACCAGCACCCAAACCTTTGGTCAGGCCATCACCTATTTGTACTTTTGTTTGTGCATGGCATGCCAGCAAGTGCTGTTGGTCGGTATTTACCGCGACAAAATCTACGCCCTGTATTTGAGATTGGGTGATCATAGAGTTTAGGGCGTTAGTCCCACCGCCGCCGATGCCAAGAACTTTTATTTTTGCAAATCTGTTGACGTCGGGTTTAATTAACATAGGATGTTGAAGTTGGTGCCAAAATGTGTGCACAATTTAACACAGAGAGTTGTTATTTGCAAGCGCCCCTGCACTAGGGTAGAAGTGATTTTATAAGACTGATGCCTTTGTTCATGACACCCTTTATTTCTATCCTGCCAACAAGCGGCAAACGCACATTTTCCTGACTAAAACTAGAGCCATAAATTACCAGACCCATACCAGCCGCAAACGCCGGTGAGGAAATTTCGTCTATCAAACCTTTTGCGCCTTGGGGAACCCCAAGCCTTACCGGCATGCCGAGTTCCTGTCTTGCAATCTCCACGAAGTTTGCCGTTTGTGCCCCGCCGCCGGTCAGTACCACGCCCGACGGTGTCAGGCCGGCGTAGCCGGACTTTTGCAGTTCCAGTTTGACCATGTTAATTATTTCGCGCAGTCTTGGTTTTATTATTCCGTCCGTCAGTGTTTTTTTAGATACAAGCTTAAGGTCTTCTTCTATCGCAAGGCCGGATATGTCTAAGTTATCGGATTCCTTCCGATCGGTAGCCTTACCGTTTTCGTCCGGCTCAACTGCTGTTTTGGGCGGTTTGGAAAGAGCCAGTTTAATCTTTTCCGCACTTTCAAGTGAAATTCTCAGCCCAATGGCAAGGTCGTTTGTGACATTTCTGGCGCCAACCGGCAGAGCCGCACAGTGGGCCGGTGCGCCGTCGATAAAGACGACTACGTCTGTTGTGCCTCCGCCAAAATCTACCAGAACCACGCCCAGCTCACGTTCCGTGTCGGAAAGAACGGAGTACGACGATGCCAGACCGCCAAAAACCATTCCCTCCACATTTACACCAACCTGGGAAACACATTTGGCAATGTTTCTCAGAGAAGTCGCGGCACCGGTTACAATGTGGGTTTCAACCTCGAGGCGCACACCGTTCATCCCAATCGGGTCCTTTATGCCACCCTGGGAATCGACTATAAAATGCCTGGGAATCACATGCAAAATTTCCCTTGATGAAGGCAATGACACCGCACGGGCGGCTTCAATCACGCGCGTTATATCTTCGGCAGATATCTCTCCCTGCGGATTGGAAATAGCCACAACACCTTTTGAGTTTTGCGATTCTATGTGGAGTCCGTCTACGGAAACAAAAGCGGATCCGGTGGAATACCCGGCCATTCTTTCCGCACTCTCCAAGGATTGGGTTATCGTGGCAACCGCTTCGTCTATATCGACTACCTGGCCTTTTCTCAAACCCTTTGACGGGACGGATGATGCGCCGATAATATTCGGAGTGTCGTCTTCTTCAATTGACGCGATTATGGTCGAAATTTTTGTGGAACCAACATCTATACCTACTATTACTTTATCTTTTGACATTATTGATTATAAGTTATCACGGGCTTATTAAAGCGCAGATCTATTTGCGAGATTTTTGACGCATCTATTTTAGCTTTTGCCAAGACAGACTGTAAAGAGTCAACCTGCTCTTTGACGTCCTTGGTCGTTGTAAAAACGGCTTTTGCTTCCGTCTGGCTATAAATAATTATGTCTATTTCGTCGACAAACCTGACTTGAGTTGGAGTGAAATCCGACTTGGATAACTCCCTTACAAGTCCCAGGGCAAAAAGTACCTTTTTATCCTCGACTCTTTTCGTTTCTTCGATTTTTATGTCCTGGGGAAGAAAAAGCGTCGGAAGAATTCCGGCGTTTTGGGCTTTTGTTGGTTGACCGTCGCTGTTTAGGCTAAATTGAGTATCTGCTATTTGCACAACCGGCGGTGACGATTTTATTGTGACTGCCACTGTGGAGGGATATCTTTTTTCTACCTTGATGTCGGGCGCGCAAGGTAATTTTTGCCTTATTTCGTCACCGAGTTGATCCGTTGAAATTAAAATTAAATTTATATTTTGAATTTGAGTTGCTTCAAAAATTTCCGACTGCCCTATGCAGGCATTTTCGCCAATTATTTCAACAGCCTTTAGACGGGTGATAGTTTTTAAACCCAATAGACAAACCGCCAAAAAAAATAATACAAGAGCAGTCAGTAATATTTTTTTAATCATTGTTGAGATATTTCATAACAATGTTTTTTAAAATTTCCGCCGAGTTCGTCTTGAGACTTTGGGAAAAGTTGTCCGCGTTCTTTTGATATTTGGCGTAGTTGCTTTCGGTTTCCTTTATTGTTGACAGCAGTAGTTGCGGCGTTAAAATTTTTTGGCTGATTACTACCGCAGAGCCGGCGTCTTCCAAAATACGCGCGTTGTGTTCCTGTTCTTTTGCGCCGGCGAAAGGCAGAGGAATTAAAATTGAAACTTTTTTTAACAGTGCCAGCTCCCAAACAGTATTGGCACCGGACCTTGAAATTACTATGTGGGCCGCGTTAAGGACAGCGCCGATATCTTCGTCGTCAATATAGGGGAGTGCGATATAACTTTTATTTTTAATGGCCGACGCCGACTGGTGGTCCCCTTTGTAATTTGCCATGCCAATTTGATGAATAAGCGCGTAGTCTTGAAATTTATCAATATTTTCAAAAATTATCCTGTTGATTGTGTGGGATCCGAGATTGCCCCCGGTAATGTAAATTATTCTTTTATGGGTTTTAAGAAGCTGTTGTAATTGCTTCGTTTTTGCATTCTTGTTAAATACACAAAGTCTTGTGGGGTTGCCGATTACCTGACTGTTCTTTATTTCTTTTAGTTGCCAAGCGGACAGGAATTCGCATGACATGAGATTGTTTATTTTATTGGCGATACCGGCTTTTGTTGCCTGTTCGTGTGTTATGGATGGTATGCCCAGTAGCCATGCGCCGACTACGACCGGCGTCGAAATATACCCGCCAAAAGAAACAACCACGTGCGGCCTACATGTCAAAAGATAAAAGAGGCTTTGCACAAAGCCTATGGGGATCTTTGCCAGCGACGGAATTGTGTGCACGGTAATCTTTCTTTGGAACCTTCCGGTCGTGAGCGGTAAAAATTTTATGTTTAGAGACTTGATTTTCCCGAACTCGGAGGATGGACTTTTCGAACCTTCGACGGAATGTTTGCGGCCAATAAAAATTATTTCGGCCTCTGTTTTTTTGAATTGCTCTATAAGCGCAAGGGCCGGAGTCAGGTGTCCCCCGCAAATTAGGATTTTTTTCATGATTGTCTTTTTATATTAAGTAAAATGCCGATTGCTGTTAAGGTAACAAATAGTGACGAGCCCCCGTAGGAAATAAACGGCAGGGGAATTCCGGTTAGCGGCACTAAGGCGACAATTGCCGCCAGGTTAATGAGCGTTTGGGTGGCGATAAGGGCAACTATTCCGCTTGCCAAGACCTTGCTTTCAAGATCGCGCGATTGCCTGGCAATTTTAATTGCCCTGGTCAATAATAAAACGAAAATCGAGATGAGCATAAGTGCGCCAACGAGGCCTGCCTCTTCCACAACGACCGCGAATATGGCATCACTATGAACTTCGGGAATAAATTCGAATTTACTCCTTGATGACCCTAGCCCAACTCCGAATAGTCCTCCCGTTTTTAGCGCAATTATTATTTGGTTGATATGATAGGAAGACCCTTGGGGGTCATAGCTTGGATCCAGGAATGCTTTTATCCGCTCTATCCTATAAGGCTGTGTAATTATCGCACCAATTACGGCCGCCACTAAAAATGGTGCCGTTAGTAAGAAGTGAAGTATGGGGGCGCCTGCGGCAAAATAAATGAGCGCCGCGACTCCCAGAAAAACCAGCGCTGTCCCCAAATCCGGCTGTACCACGACAAGAATAGTCATCACTAGGATTGGCAAAAAATAGACGACCAGCGTATCTTTCAGGCGCATCCTGAAATTTTCGAATTTGGTGATTATATATGTTGCGTAGAAAACTACGGCGAGTTTAGCGAATTCCGACGGCTGAAAAGTAAAGGTGCCGATGTTGATCCAACGCCTTGCTCCCATGACCTGTGTGCCGATGAAAGGAATCAGCACTAAAAGTAGCAAAACCATACTGACTGCGAAAATATGCGGTGCTAACCTTATAATTTTTTTGTAATCGAAAAAAGTGAAAAATAAGAGCGAAAAAGAACCGACGGTCGCCCAAACCAGCTGGTTGGTGAAAAAATGAAATTTATCGTTGAAATCCCGATAGGCGGCGACGACGGAAGCGTCGTAAATGACAACCAGCCCGACTAATACGAGTAGGACTGTCAGCGCCGTAAGCGGCATATCGAGCTGGCTTCTTTGGGATTTCAGGTGAGTCGCGCGCTGATTTGTTCTCATAATTTGTTTACTTCCGTTATAAATTGGTTCCCGCGGTCTTTGTAATTTTTAAACAAACCGAATGACGCACAGGCGGGGGAGAGAAGAACCGTGTCTCCCGGTTGGGACAATTCGCGGCATTTGGCGACGATCTCCCCCATTGTTTTTAATCCCGAAACTATTTTTTGCTTAACTTCTTTCTTTTTGACGAGACTTTTTATCCTTTCGCCTTCCGTCCCTATCATAATTAAATATTTGATAGTCAACGTCGATTCAATTTTTTGAATGAGTTTCCCAAAATCCGAATTTTTTGATGATCCTCCAAGTATCAATATTTTGGGTCCGTCGAATGCCTCAACTGCCGCAATTGTTGTCTCGGGTGTGGTGGAAAACGAGTCGTTATAGTACTTGACTGCGCTTTTTGTTGCAACGAGCTGAAGCCTATGCTCAAGTCCGCTGAAATTATTTAATACTTTGCGAATATTTTGGGTGGAAATACCGTATATTTTTGCGGCCGCACATGCCGCGGCAATATTTTGCAGATTGTGCTTTCCGGGAAGCAAAATTTCATCGCCCGAGCATATTATTTCACGACCATTGATATCTGAAATTACGTTATTTGATTCAATGAATACTCCATTTACCCTTTTTGTAGTCGAGAAAAAATATTTCGCTGCTTTTGTGTTTTTTGCCAGGTAAATGGCGTTTGGAAAGTCCGCGTTTATTATGGCGAAGTCTTCTTTGTTTTGATATTTTGTAATATTGGCTTTGGACTTCAGGTATTCACTTTGATCTTTGTGCCAGTTTAGGTGTTCCGTTGTTGTCATTAAAACCACGGCGACGTGCGGGCTTTTTTCCAAATCCATCAATTGAAAACTTGAAAGTTCCAGAATAACTTTGGAGCTCTTGCTGATTTTCGGCAGAAGATCCATCATGGCTATGCCAATGTTGCCTGCAAGATGGGTGTCGGGATATTTGGTCTTTAAGAGATTAAAAATTAAGGTTGAAGTCGTCCCTTTTCCCTTTGTTCCGGTAACACCAATAATTTCTGCCGGGCACTCATTAAAAAAGATTTTTGTGGCACTGGTCAGGACCGTGTCCTCCTTTGACAGTTTGGCAATTAGGGGGTGGTCTGGCCTTACGGCCGGAGAGCGCGCGATAATATCAAATTTTGGAAGGCCTGGGTTTTTGCCAAAATATAATTTTGCGTTTAGTTTTTTTGCTTCGGACAGTAATTGCCGATCTATCTCTTTTTCTCCCCGCTCGTCAATAACCGTGATTTCACTGTTTTTTGAGAAATATTTAATAAGAGATAGTCCCTCAATTCCTAGGCCAAGAATGGCAACTTTCCTTTTTCCAATCATAAATGCGTAAAACCTACTGCGACCACGGCCATCATAAAAAGGATAGCCAGAGACCTAAGATTGCAAGAATTAATTGGGCCAGCCAAAAGCGGAAGACGATCTTTGGCTCTTCCCAACCTTTGTGTTGTACCAAAAGATGAAGCGGCGCCACTTCGAATAACCTTTTGCCCCGCAATTTTTTAGACAAAAGCTGCGTGGCAGATGATGTTACCTCTACGACAAACATTCCGCCAACTAGGACAAGCGCAATTGGTTTGCCAAGCAGTAGACCGGCAACGGCAAGCGTTGCCCCAAAGGAAAGGGCGCCGACGTCACCTAAAATGATCCTGGCGGGCCATATATTAAAGTATAAAAATGCAATAAGCGCACCAATCCAAAGGCCCAAAAATACGGAGAGTGTCGTGTCCAGTATCGCGCCGGATATAACAAGGAAGGCGGCAATGCATATCAGGAGCAAGCCTGATGCCAATCCATCCAAGCCGTCCGAAATATTCACCGCATTTGTGAAAGATACAATTACAAATGCTGCAAACGGAATATATAAATAACCTAAATTAAAAACGTTAAAAAAACTAATATTCACTATTTCTATGCCCAGCGAAAAATAGAGGGTGGATGCAACAATAAAAGCCAGTATCCATTGCGCTATAAATTTAAACCTTGCCCTAATTCCCCAAAAATTTGTTCTTCTAAAACCAAAGGTTTTTCGCAAGTCGTCGTAGAGTCCTAGAACACCAAAGGAAATAAAAGTAAACAGGAGGACCTGTACTTCCTTATTAAATGGGTATACAGCGGTTCTGACCCACCCAAGATGGGGCATAGCAGACATAACCAACAGGTAGATTACAGTTACAACAAAAATTATGAGTGCCCCGCCGCCAACAGGTGTTCCTGCTTTGTGCGCATGAAGCCGATCGAATATCAGGGTCCTTCCCTCAAAAATGTCTTTTGTTTTCTGTTTTTGCCTTTGGAACTTAATTTTGTACAGTAAATTGATGAACGGAACCAAGAGAATACTTACTGTAAAAAACGATAACAGGACTAATCCCAGAATCTGAACCATAATAGTAAAATCCTCGATCCCAAGCCCAAAACCTTGAAAGAGCCCTAACATGTATAACTCCTAAATTCTAAAAAGTTGAAATTAGAACCTAAGCGTTACTTCGGGTTTTGTATCTTGAGAGTCGAACCTAAATCCCATTATATCCTATTTTAGCTTGCCGCAGTGGTAACATTTTAGAGCCGTTGACCTATGGAGAAGCCCGGAAACTACCCTTTCCAGGTGTGCATGCCGCGAACCTTTAACCAGTACTACGGTTTTTTTTGTTATCAGTGGCTTAATTTGCTTTATCGCTTCCTTGGTATTTTTAACATTAACAACCGTGCCTCTAAAACCTGCTTTCTTTGCACTTTTTGTAACAAGGCTTGCGGTTTTACCTATAGTGAATAAATTATTTATCCTGGTTTTTGCAATCTGAAGGCCAAGTTCTTTGTGGGCTTTGTCGGAGTAGGTGCCAAGATCCCGCATCTCTCCAATTACTGCGATCTTTTTTTTGCCTTTTCCAAGATCAACCAATGTTTTTATAGTCTCGGATGCCGCTTTTGGGGAGGAGTTATAAGTGTCGTCGAGAATATTTGCGTGTTCGGTAATTTTTAAGTTTAACCTGTGGATTGGGGGCACCACGATTGATAACCCTCTGGCAATCTGTTTTACGGTCAGGCCCGATAGTATACCTATTGTCGCGGCCGCATAAGCGGACGTTAGTTGATGCCTACCAACTATTTTGGTGTGAACAGATGCGGTGTCGCCGCCATAGTGAATTCTATATTTTGAACCGTGAAGACTTTGTTTGTAGTGGGATATTTTCACGCCGCGCTTGGCACGGGCACCATACCAAACTACTGTCGCTTTAGTAAGCGATGCCAGCCTGTGGGAGATTGCATCATCCGCATTTAATATTGCATAACCATTTTTGGGTAAATTTATAATTATTTTCGACTCTTCTTCGAAGACTCCTTCGAGGCTTTCAAAGTATTTCAAGTGTTCTTCGCATATGGTGGTGACTATTGCATATTTGGGGGTAATAAGGTTTGTGTAGTAATCCATTTCCCCGGGGTGCTCAATTCCGTATTCAATAATGAGGTATTTATGCCAAGGTTTTGCTTTTAATATTGTTTTAGGAATCCTGAAAGTTGGATCCAGATTCTCCTCTCCGGCTACTGTCGGATACTTTTGTGAAAGTACCGAGTATACGGTGTTTTGCGTTAGTGTTTTGCCGACACCGCCTGCTATACCGATAACTTCTACATTTGCAAGAAGTTTCAAGTAATTTTTTGCCAATATTGTCTTTGACTTGTGGAAAGGTACTTTCCAGCCTTTTATTTCTTCATAAAGCGATGAGCTCATATAACGCAGGTCACATTATATCGTATGATTGGTGATAGGCGCAAACTATGGGGTTATATAATAACTCTTTTTATGGACTTTGACTCCAGATGGACTAATATGTCGTGCGGAATAGTGTCTATCATTAGAGATAATTTTTTTGCACTGTTTGGATCTTGCGGATTTGATGATATTACGGTTACTGCATCCCCTACTTTGGCTTTCTTGGCTCTGGTTATGTCAATTGTCGTGATATTCATGCTGACACGTCCGATAATAGGGCATTTAATCTTTTTATAGGTTACAAATCCCTTGTTCGACAGTCTCCTATCGACGCCGTCATTGTAGCCAATTGGCAAAATCCCGATTGTTGTTGTGCCAGCGGCTTGAAATGTCCGGTCATAACCAACCATATCACCTCTCTTTAATTTCTTAATATGAACTATTTTTGACTTTAACTCCAAAACCGGTTTTGTTTCCCCTTCCGAACTTGCCCCATATAGGGCGATGCCACAGCGTGCAAGATTGGAAACGCGGGTGAGCAAACCTGGCTTTATATTAAAAAGGCCTCCCGATGCCGCTATATGCGACCACTTCGGCATAATGTTTAAATTGTCAAAAATCATTCTGGATTGCCGGAAATTTGCCAGCTGATGGTGCGAATAAACTTTTGACGTTCTTGGTGATGAGAAGTGAGACATGACACCCTCTACATTTAAACTTTTTAATTTCTTTATTTGGTTTAGGAATTCGGTCAAATTTGACGGAGAAACTCCCATGCGGTTCATCCCAGTATCAACTTTGATGTGAATGTTGGCCCCAGGCTGATATTTGTTCAGGGCGCGTGCAAACTCCAGATCGAAAACAGCAAAGGAAAATGCCAATTTGCGGACTTTTAAATTTCTTCCATCCACGAAACCCATTATGAGAACAGGCGATTTTATATTTGCCTTTTTCAGCTGGTACGCTTCGTATAGACTGTCAACGCAAAAAAATGGCGGTTTTTCATTGTCCAATATTTTTGCGACTTCCTGTATACCATGCCCGTAAGCATTGCTCTTAACGACCGGGGCAATTTTTATCTTCTTTTCGAGTGATTTTAAATACGCATAGTTATAGAGGAGTTTATTTTTACTTAATTCTATTCTATTCAGGGGGTAATAAGTCCTGCCCAGAACTTTTCTAATTTTATCTAGCATCGAGTGAATAGTTAATTATGTGATCCAGGAGTCTTGAATAGCTAATTCCTGCTGCTTTTGCCGCCTTTGGAAAAAGGGATACCGAGGTAAGTCCCGGGATGGTATTTACCTCGAGGACGAAAATATCATTGCCGCTGATAATCATATCTACGCGACCGAAGGCTCTACAATTAACAATTTTATAAGCGGTGAGTGCCGCCTGTTTCGTTTTGAGAGCCAGTGATTTTTTTATTCTTGCGGGGCAGATTTCATCGACAAGTTCGGGATTATATTTTGCTTCGTAATCAAAAAAATCGTGTTTTGAAATAATTTCAACCAGAGGCAGGGCAGTCGGCCTGGAATTGCCTATGATTGCGCATGTTACCTCTATTCCTTTGATAAATTCGTCCACAAGAACCGTATTGGAATGTCTGTGGGCCAGCTTTAGGGAGGCCTTTAGGCTATTGCCGTCTTTGGCGATGCTTGCCCCTATTGCGGATCCGAGATTGTTCGGCTGAACGAACAGAGGCCAGTGGAGATTGCCCAATTTCATTGGTGATTTTTGCTCATCAATTGTATATTTTGGAACCTTCAGTCTCGCCATTTCAAAAAGTTTGCGTGAGGCAACCTTATCCATTCCCAGACTCGACGCGAGTACTCCAGATCCGGTATAGGGAACACCTATGAGATCTAATAAGCCCTGGATAGTGCCATCTTCTCCGTATGGACCGTGAAGGGCGATAAAAACAATATCGACTTTTGTTTTTTTTAACAACTGCGGGTAATTTGTGGTTTTGACTCCCCTGCATTTCCAGAACTGTCCGTAGGAGTCAATTTCGATTGGTATAACGGAATATTTTTTCCGGTTCAGTTCTGCTATGACCCGGGCACCAGTTGCGATTGAAACTTTCCTCTCGGCAGACCTACCGCCGAATAATACGGCAACATTTAATTTTCTCACCAGTTTTTTAGTTTGATCTTTCTATTTTTGCTCCAAGGGCAGAAAATCTTTCGACAATGTTTTCATAACCGCGCTCGATTAATTCCGCTTTTTCTATTTCACTCCTGCCATTGGCCGCGAGGGCGGCAATTACAAGTGCAATACCGGCACGAATGTCCGGGGTGTCCAGTTTTTGGCCGTGTAATTTTGTCGGCCCGTACACGAATACTCTGTGGGGATCTGCAATTTCCACTTTGGCTCCCATAGATAACAGCTTGTCTACAAAGAACATGCGCGATTCGTACATCCAATCGTGGAGAATGGTTACGCCTTCTGCTTGAGTTGCCAAGACAATCATAGGCGCCATGAGATCCGTCGGAAATCCGGGCCATACCCCTGTTACAACTTTTTCTATTGCCTTTAACTTTGACGGAAGAAAACTAATCACATTATTTTTTATTTCATACTTTGCACCAAATTTTTTAAGAATTAAAAGCGTCATGTCTAAATCTTCTTTGACTATGGGTGCCATTTCAATTTTGCTTCCTGTAACCGCCGCCAATATTGCAAATGTTCCAACTTCTATATGGTCCGGGCGAATTGAGTGGGTTGTTCCGTATAAGTTTTGAGTGCCCGTTATCTTTAGGACATTGCTCCCAACACCCTCGATTTTTGCCCCCATCTTGATTAAAAATTCGCAGAGATCTACGACATGCGGTTCGGAAGCGGCACGCTTAATGATCGTTTGGCCGATGGCAACCGATGCCGCAATTAGGGCGTTTTCTGTAGCCGTAACCGATGCCTCCTGAAGAAATATTTCGGCCCCTGTTAATTTATTGGCACTTACTTCGAAGTAATCATCTTCTGCCGTCACTTTTGCTCCCAATGCCTCCAGTACCTGGAAGTGGGTATCAAGCGGCCGACGGCCAATGATGTCACCACCGGGATAGCCCATTTTTATGTAGCCGGCGCGCGCAAGCATCGGAGCGATTAAGATGACCGATGCCCTTAATTTTTCGGTCAATTCGCGCGGAAATTCAATTTTTTTGACTTTGGCGGGATTGATCGTCAATTTTGAATTTGAATGGAATCTTGTTTCGGCTCCGGTTAATTTAAGCAGGTGAGACATTACAGAGACGTCTGATATATTTGGAACATTCTCAATCGTACTTGGGTCTTTCGCCAGCAGGCTTGCAGCCATAATTGGCAGGACGGAATTTTTATTACCCGCTATTTTTATTTTCCCGGAAAGTTTTGCCGGGCCCTTAATTAGAAGCTTCGCCATTAAATTCTCCAATAAAAAATATTTCCTCTTTCAAGTCCAAATTATATGCTTTTTTTGCATTTTGTTTAATTAGGCCTATCAGATTACATACGTCGCTTGCTGTGGCATTGCCCGTGTTCAGAATGTAATTCGCGTGTATTGTCGAGATCTGTGCACCGCCCATACTCTTGCCTTTGAGCCCAAGGCTGTCAATTATATACCCCGCTGACGTAGTGGTATTTGGTGTCCTTAGCCTAATCGCATCACTTTGGCTTATATTTTGGAATATACAACCAGAGCAGGCAACTCCGACCGGTTGCTCGCTGTTGCGTCTTTTTACATCGTCCGTGGCTTTTTGCCAAAGAGCAGTTTTATCTTTTGCATTCTTGACTCGAAAAGTCGCATCTATAACAATTTCTTTAGTTTTTTGTATTATTGAGAAATCGTATGCAAATTTAAAGTATGCCCTGTCTACCTTTTTTAATTCACTGTTTGCCGGATCAAAAAGTGTTGCCTGCACAAGCGAATTGCCAATAAACTCATTTTTCTCAACCTCAAAATGGGAATTTATTTTTAGGCCGCCACCTACCGTTCCGGGAACGGACAGGAGAAATTCGAGCCCCTCCAAACCCTGGTCTATAGAAAATCTCGCGACTCTGTTCATGAGGGTTCCGGATGCCGCCCAAACTAAAGCCTCTTTTATCCCGGTTCCATCTTTGCCTAATGTACCTTTAAATCCAACTAATTTAACTCCATCCGTCCTATTTTTTATAACGAGGCCATCATAGCCCTTGTCGGATATTAGTATATTGGCACCGCCGCCGAGTATCACAAAGGGGATTTTTAACCTGCAGGCACTTTGCATAGCCAGAACAAAATCATCCGTGTTTTTTGCCTCAAAAAAAAGCTTCGCAGGACCACCAATCTTAAAATAGGTATGCCTGGAAAGAGGTTCGTCTTCATAAACTCTGAGCGAACCCAAAATATTTTTTAATTCATCGAATTTCGCTTTATCCATTTTTCAGCATATCGTAAATTTTATACACTTCTCCTGCACCCATGGTGCATATCACATCATAATATTTTAGTCTTTTTCGAATTAAATCCACAGTTTGTATAAGCGTGCCCGAATATTGAGTATGTCCACCGATTTGCGCTGCCAATGATTTTGACGGCAGTGAAACATTGCCGTTTTCTCTGGCCGCAAACACATCTTTGATATAGATCTGATCACATTTTGTATTCTTAATCGACTCGATAAATTTTTTGTAGTACATTTGTACTCTACTGAGGGTGTGTGGTTCTATAATGAGTAATAATCTAGCGCTTTTATATTTATTTTTCAATGCGTTCGCTGTTTTTTCTATCGTGTATGGCTGAACGGCATAATCATCGTAAAAATCCACTCCATTGATTTTACCTTTATATTCCAGCCTCCTGCCCAGACCTGCAAAATTGTTTATAGTTCCTATTGCTTGTTTAATATTGAGTTTTAACACGCCTGCAAGCTCTATCGCGGCACTTGCGTTCTCTTTTCTAAAGTCTCCAATCATTTTTAAATTTAAACCGTCTGCCTGCTTTATTGTAATAACCTTGATGTCTTTTCTTATTTCGCGGGCTAGCTTCTTTATAACATCCGGTGTGGTTATTAAGGTCCCATTTGTTTTCAGATTATTAATGAATAAACAATACGACTCCTCAATTTCCGCTTTTGTTTTAAAGAAATCGGGATGATCCCACTCTATGTTCAGTAAAATCGCAATATCCGGATAGTAGTTAAGAAAGTTATTGTTGTATTCATCTGCCTCGCAAACATAATATTTGGATTTTCCGTTTCTAAAATTTTTATCCCAATCCATCACCTTTGCCCCAACTTCAACCGTAGGATCCCAATTTTGATCTTCTAATATTTTGCCGACCATAGCGGTTGTAGTGGATTTTCCATAAGCACCTGCAACTGCAATTACAAACTTATTTTCTTGAAGGATTCCCCCTTGAAATTCCTCCCACGTTATAACCGGTATGCCTTCTTTTTGTGCTTTCATAAGCTCGGCATTATTGAAATTAAGTTTTTGTATGGCGGGCGAAATAATAAGACATGCAATATCATTTATATGATTTTCTGAATGTCCCATAGCTGTTTCTAACTTAAGTTTTCCATAGTACTGATTACTTATATTGATATCGCAGCCAGAAACTTTATATCCCGCGTAGGCCGCTATATTTGCAACGGCGGATGCGCCAGCCCCAGAAATACCCATAATATGAATGTTTTTGTTCAGTTTAAAGTTGGCTTTTGCCAATTCCAGCTGGTTATTTATTCCATGCCATTCCCCGTGCCCACTAAGTATGTAGGTTTCAACTTTTTCATGGTTTTTGAGAGCAATCTCAATTAAGTCCGTGAGATATAACTCTCCCGTCGCAATTGACGGTTTTAGTCTCTTTATGTTTTTCTGAAGATATTCCCTATCGAAGAAATAAAGTCCGTCGTTGACTTCTTTTATTGTTTTCTGTTGTCGGGATGCATCTTTTTCCTCGACAATTCCAACTAGCTTATTGTTTTTCCTAACAATTCTGCCTAACCCTTGCGGATTATCCTTAAAAAGGGTTACAAACGTAATTTTTGCCCTTGAGTGTGAATGAAGTTTATAAACTTTGCTGATCGTTTGCGCGGTATAAAATGCCGTATCGTCACCGTACAGGACCGCGACATCACGCATATTGCCTGTCGACTCATTTAATCCGATTAATGCGGCGTTGGCTGTGCCCAACTGCTCTTCCTGAACCGCAAACTTAACATACGGTGGTACGACACTCCTTATTTCGCCCAAGTTGTGCGGATTTGCAACAATAATTAATTCCGCCGGCTTAAGAGTCATCATTGTGTCAACCGTGTGTTGAATCATTGGCTTACCGGCAATTTTGTGCATGACTTTTGGCTTTTGGCTATTCATTCTTTTACCTATGCCCGCCGCAAGAATAATAGCCGTGTATTGTTGATTAGTGTTTTTCATGGTCTAAATAGGCTGTTATTGCAGATTTTACTGTTGCGGCTTCGTCCCATGGGTATTCCTTTTTGCCAATACACATGCTTTTTTCATGCCCCTTTCCAAAAAAGCAGACAACATCGGATTTCTTTGCAAGATTGACGGCAAATTGAATAGCTTTTTGACGATTCGTGACAATAAAAAAATCTTTCCCTTCGATTTTACCTGTTTTTGTAAAGGCGCGGGAGATTTCCAGTGCGATATCCCTTGGGTTTTCGTTTCTCGGGTCTTCCGATGTAATTATGGATATGTCAGCATACTTTGCAGCAACCTCTCCCATCTTTATCCTCTTGGTCTTATCCCTTCCACCGGCGGATCCAAAAACAGCAATTATTCTGGACTTGGGATTTGCACCTATTAATGCCGCCAATGCAGATGCAAGGCTGTTGGGAGTGTGTGCGAAATCTATGATGGCCTTAAATGGCTGCCCAATGCTTATTTCTTCTAGTCTCCCCTTTACACCGCTGAATTGCTCAAGTGCGGTGATGATGTCACTTTTTTTAATCCCGAGCACACCGGCAGATGCACACGCCGCTAGGGCATTTGATAGGTTGTAATGGCCGATGACCTTTAATTTTAACGGAAAGTTTGCGAGGCTGTAGTCGGCAGGTCCCTTGCGAGAGTATGTGGTAATTTTCCCGGATGTCGTGTTCTTTATATAGGAAAATGACTTTTTATCGTCCAGGTTTAGTATTGCGAATTTTGCCCTTTTGAATAGTTTTGATTTGGAAGCCGCATAATTTTGCCAGTTACTGTGATAATCCATGTGTTCGCTGGTTATATTGGTGAGTACGGCGGTATTGATGTTAATAAATGCCAACCTGTTTTGGTCCAATCCATGCGAGGTTGCCTCTAATACAAAATACTGTGATCCGGCGTTGCGCGCTAGCCGTAATAATTTCTGCAGCTGCCAAGCGCTGGGTGTGGTAACGTGATATCCGATATCGATTGACCGGTCTGCAATTTGTGCACCAATGGTAGAAACCATCGATACTTTTTTGCCTGCCCGCTTGAGTATGTGATAAATCATGTTGACTGTTGTTGTTTTGCCGTCTGTACCGGTGACTGCAATAACGGTGAGCCTGTTTGATGGAAATAAAAAAAATGTCACGGCGAGTGAGGCCTGGGCAAGATGGTATATATTTTTTATCCTTTGCCACATATTTGCCTATTATATCCTAATATTGCCCCATATTTCTATAGGCTTTTAGCTTCTTCTTGCGGGAATCCCTGTTTGTAAGTGATAGTGATGATTTTGGCTCTGCACAGGCTTAAAATGAACTTTCGAGTGGTTATCAATCCGTGATAGAGAGTGCCAGATTAGAATCAAGAGGTTAGTAAAACCTTTAATTTTTTTATATTCAAAGTCCTTATAAAAATAAGTGTCTCCTTCGCCGTAAACTTGTTTTTTGATAAATAATAAAGGTATATGATTTCGAGTATACCCATTGTATTTATCACTAGCAGTGCAATAAACCAAATTTTTTCATTTTTTTGCGATGCATGCCATAGCGCTATTCCTTTCCATGTTATGGACCAAATGAAAATTATGAGTACGATAATAGAGGACAGGGGACCATATTTTTGGTAAAGCGCAAAATTACTAAGTGTGAAGGAGTCCATAGTGAAATAATAACACTTTCCTAGCCGGATGGCGATATTCCCCAATAATTAAACAGCTCCTTCGCAATTGTGAAAAATGTTGGCGCGGCTGTTTCTGATCCGAATATTGAAGATGACGGTTCGGTGAAGCGCACAAGCATCACAAATTTTGGATTGTCGGCAGGCGCGAAGCCAATGAAGCTGGCAATAGTCTTTTCGGGATCGTAATGGCCGGCAACCGGAATTTGTGCCGTACCGGTTTTGCCGGC
>ORJL010288132.1_pt1 | contig 23208 bp, 31 predicted proteins | sample 1779941 | NCBI WGS metagenome assembly ORJL01 (sample SAMEA104232317, study PRJEB22302) | groundwater metagenome | biome: forest; feature: aquifer; material: groundwater | place: USA | collected 2011-08-07 | depth 5.8 m
CTTTTTCTTCTTTATCTTTTGTCTTCTTACGAAGAACTTTTTTTACTTTTATACTTTTTTCTTTGCTTTAACAACAACTTTTTTATTCGTTTCTTTTTCTTCTTTATCTTTTGTCTTCTTACGAAGAACTTTTTTTACTTTAACTTCTTTTTTCTTTGTTTTTACTTCTTTTCTACGTTCTTTTTTCTGTTCTTTCATTTCTACAAACTCTGCTTCCAATCCTGCTATTTTTTCTTGGAGCTTATCCATTCGTTCTTTAGAATTATCCTGATTAATTAATTCACCACACTCCGGGCAGTGAAATTCAAAATCCATTGATTGATCAAAATTTAATCTTACACAATCATTTGGACAAACAAAAAACAGTTCTTTATTCTCGCTTTCTAACTGTTTTTTCAATCTTTCAAGAAGATCACGCTTCATTTTATAATAATTAAAGCGAATACTTTCTGGAAGAAGCGTCCAATAGTAAATATACCACCCCTTCTGTTTATCTTTTTTTCGTGTAAAACCAACAAGATTATAATTATGTAAAATATAAAGCATCTTCCGAATAACTTTAATATCTTTTTTTGTCTTCGTCGCCAAATCAAATTCAGAAACATTGCTTCTTCCGATCATTTCTTTGATTAGGGGAAGACCTTCTGGACTCAGAATCGATACAAGTATTTCTTCTATTTTTTTAGGAGTAAAGCGCATTTTTACAGGAACACTATCACCGCTTGGAACGTACATTTATGGGTAGTAACATCCCTTTTAAATGTTTCGGTCAAGAACCACGATTTCTTTGACTTACGCAAACTTTTCTTTACCCATTAGTTCTGGCATCGTTAAACCTCTTCGTTTAGCTAACTCCAACGAAACTGCCCAGCTGCTGCCCGTATTCTCCAAATCTTCCAACATTAAGAAATACCATTGTTCGCTTGGAAAACGGATACCAACCCATGATTCTGCCCCAAAACGCTGGGCAAACGTCTTCAATTGATCAATTTCATCTCCCGTAAGATACTTCTTTTGATCTTTTGTGACTTTACACTCAATTGCCACTCTCCTGATCGCGTTTCCCGCCAGAATATCCGGTGCAGGGTAAGGTGAAGAACCGCTTCCCGCGGCCCGAATGGCTGACCAACCTTGCTCGTTAAAGATTTTAATTAGTTCTCTCTCTCCACGCGTTCCTTTTGCTTTACGGTTTAGACCCATTTTAATCTCTCTTTAATTGTTTCTTCATTTCGAATACGCGTAATCTTTGATCCATTATTTTGTGGATAGTCTTCTTGATCACTTTAAATCCATTCTTTTCATAGAATGGGCGTGCCGTGACTGTTGCCGTACACTTTAACGTTCTCTTTCCGTTAGCATAGATCTCTCTTTCCATTTTAGTTAATAATCGAGTGCCAATCCCCCTCCCGATAAAATTCTTGTGAATATATAGACCCATCACTTCATTATCTTTATAATCTCCAAAACCCACAATACTATTGTTTTTCACAGCAACATATCTGGTATTCAATTTCACTAAATTTCGAAATCGCTTTGCCGAGGTTCTTCCTGACCACGCAGCAATCTCCTTTTGAGAATAATCTCTTTTATTAACTGATCTAATTGTACCTCTATGTAATCGAGCCAAAGAAACAGCATCACGTAATTTAAATTTTCTAATTCTAATCATCTACCACCAATTTCACAAATCTGATTAACTAATTACTTTCTCACAATTTAATCTTCATAAAATCTTCAGCCACCACCACATCATCAAAATACGTCTGCGCCTCTTCCATAATCTCGTTATTTGTCTTATAGCGCTGGCTGATGTGAGTAATAACTAATTTCTTGACATTATTTTCTGATGCAATCAGCGCCGCCTGCTTCACCGTCAGATGCAGCGACTTCGCTGCGTTAGCTTTCAAGTTATCTAACAGCGTTCCTTCAATAATTAACATATCTACATCTTTTGCCAGTTCATACACTCCGTTGCAACTAATCGTATCCGTAACATAACTCACACTCTTCCCTTCCACCACATAAGTAACATCATCTGCATTGACTGTCTTACCATTCCAAACAACATCATGGCCTTCCTGCAACTGTCCCAAGATTGGGCCATCTAATCCTAACTTCTGTGCTTTTGCTACTGCTATTCTTCTTCGATCTTTTTCTCTAAATTTATAACCAATACAGGGCACAGAATGTTTTAATGGACGTGCCTCAATTGTAAACGTTTCTCCATCCACAATAACCCCCGTCTTTACCTCGTGAACTTCATGTTCAATAATATCCTTCGCCGCGAATGATTCTAAAAGATGTTCCAAATATTTTTTTGTTCCTGGTGGTCCATAAATATGCAGTTTACTTGCAAACTGATCAGCGCCCATGCTACTCAATAATCCAGGGATACCAAAAACGTGATCACCATGAAAATGGCTGATGCATAATCGTGTAATCTTGGCCGGTTTAACTCCCGTTATTCGCATCTGCCGTTGAATTCCCTCTCCACAATCAAAAAGGATGTGCTCTTTATCGTGAATCAGCAAGACCCCCGCATGATTGCGTAGCTTCGTTGGCTGCATACATCCTGTTCCTAAAAAAATAATTTCTACCATCTCTTCATAGGTTCTCCAATTCTGAAAGATTAGTAATTTTTATTTCTGCCTCTCGCTGATTTCTTCGATCAAGAAGAACAGCTTTAATTCCCACATTTTTTGCCGGTACAATGTCACTTTGAATACTGTCTCCTACCATCATACATTCTTCAGCTTGAACTCCTAACTTCTTCAAAACCGAAGGGAAAAAGTCTTTATCCGTTTTAATCTTTCCCATTTCATACGACAAAAAGACCTCTTCAAAATATTGGTGTAACGAATACTTATCTAACACTGAATTGATTGAAAAACAGTCTGTATTTGAAACTAAGATCAAACGATATTTCTTCTGCAGTCGTTGTAAAGTCCCAATTGTCTCATCATATGGCCTAGCTAACATCCATGACTTATTCCACATCCCTACTAGAGAATCAATTTGTTCATCTGTTGCAACAATTTTAAACTCTCTACAGAGAGCTTCAAACGCCTCTCGTAGTGATGCAAACTTTGTAGTCATTATTGCTTTTTCCATCCGTACTACATACTCTTCAAATGGAGCGTTAATCCCTAAAATAGTTCTAACTTGCTTAATCGGGCTCCAAACCCCGTTTTCCACTAGTGTTCCCCAAAAGTCAAAGAAAATTATCTTTATCATACTGTTCTACCCCCTAAATAGCTTAATTACCTGTTCCTATTTATACTTTGCGACAGAAAACCCTACTCCAATATCTATTCAGCAGAAAATAAATCTATTAATAATTGTTAATAACTAAATAGTTGTGGTAGATGTCTTAGATCAATTATTGGTCACTCCTTCCGTACGGAGGATGCTCTGGTCAAATTACAACCCTCATGCGGAATCCCCTTCTTTTGGTGTTCTCATTGCCGGAAGAGATTATTCCAAATGGTATTCGTCCGTCGCCGTTCAAAGTGAATCGGCATTTGATCTTCTCTCTCCAGAAAACCAGCAATCACCATTATTTAACTATCTTCTCTCGCACTCAGCCGATGTTCGAGTCATTCCTTGGTTTCAGTATAATTCAAAGTTATATTCTCCTGAGTTTCAATTGTTCTGTGAAACCTATGTTAAAGATCCGTTTCCGGGAATTGTCGTTCTTAAACCAACATCAGAAGAGGGAAAGCGTCATTTTGATGTAAGATATTATTTTGGACAACATGATCGTCCACTTCCAACTATTGCGGCCCATGACATTCCCCTACCGGCCCAAGAAAAGATTTCTTCACTAATGCAATATTGGGTAACTACTGATCGCTTTGCAAAAAGGGGTTTATCTTTACTCTGATTTCGTAATTCCTCCCACTATCCCAACATTAATTATTTAAACCACCGTCCGTTTCTACCAAAGATGAACGTCCAAGATCGTGTTAATCTCATCAAACGTAATACCCAAGAGATTATAACCGAGGAAGAGCTTCTTACTCTCCTCAAGCAAAAGAAACAGCCAGCCGTTTATCTTGGAACAGCGGTTACAGGCAGGCCACACATTGGCTATTACATGTGGGTGCTTAAACTAGCTGATTTTCTCAAAGCTGGATTCAAAGTAAAACTACTTCTTGCAGATATCCATGGTGCATTAGACAATTGTCCGTGGGATGTACTCGAAAGACGTTACAATTATTACACTGAAGTCATTCCATTAATGTTCACTTCCATCGGTGCAGATATTAAAAACTTTGAAATTGTCAAAGGTTCAGATTTTCAACTGAAAAAAGAATATATGCTTGATGTCTTGAAGATGGCCACGTTCACGTCTGTTCATGACGCTCAGAAATCAGCATCTGAAGTTGTAAAACTAGGTGACAACCCTAAGTTAGGTGGTCTAATCTATCCTATTATGCAGTCTCTTGATGAGCAATATCTTGGAGTAGATATTCAATATGGCGGCATTGACCAGCGTAAAATACTTGTTTTTGCCCGTGAGAACCTACCTAAACTTGGTTACAAACATCGTGTTGAAGTTATGACTCCATTAATTCCTGGTCTTATCGGTAAAAAGATGTCTGCCTCAGATCCCAAATCAAAAATAGATCTTCTCGATGATGAAAAAACTGTTGTTGAAAAAATCCGCAATGCTTATTGTGAAGAAGGTATCGTTGAAGATAACGGTGTACTCGCTTTCCTTAAGTATGTGATCATGACTATTAAACACGATCGTGGCGAAAAATTTGTTATCGAGAGACCTGCCAAATTTGGCGGCAACGTCTCTTTCTCTACATATCAAGAAATTGAAGACCTGTTTGTCCAAAAGAAACTTCATCCTCTCGATCTAAAGACGGCTCTGGCACGTGAGATCAATGTTCTCTTGAAACCATTTAGAGATAATAAAGAAAAGATAGAGAAGATTGCTAAGACGGCGTATTCATAGTTTCTCCCAAAACATTTAAAAACAAGTCATCAGTTTTTCTTCACATGACAAAAAGAACAATATCTTCATCTCGTACTGTTGCCGGTTATTCACGCCTCTGTCAATCTAGTGGCGTTCCTCACGTTGAAGTTTCACTGCACGCCGCTCATCCGCTAACCAATGGAGTAAAACCATACTTTCTTGTCTTTGAAGGAAAAACAGCGCGTGGAAATACTCTAACCCATCTAGAATATGCCGGAGAAGCAGATCTCACTTTTGGTTGTGGTTACACTCCTGATGGTAAACAATATCACACTCCTCGGGAATTTGGTCAGGCTGTCACTCGTTCTGTAGCCAATGCTCTTGGTTCTATTCCTCGTTCTCTGAATACAGCCACATTAGATGCAGAAGTACTCTCTCTACTCAATGAGCGAGCTGCAGCATTACTTTCTCATTCTCCAGAAGAACTTACTGCGAGATACTTAAAAACGTTGGAATAGGAAAAATAAAAAGAAAACAATATCTTCACATAAATCCAATACTCTTCAATAACGCTCCCTGATTCTCTCTGTTTAATCCTGCAACAAATTTATCCTGCACTCCCGGAAACGCAGCACGTTCTTCTAAGAGAGAATTCATCTGTCGATTCATATCACCATCCAACTTCAGGAATGAAGTCTCGTTGCGATATCGTTCTTGGTCATAATTTCGCATCACTGAACTCGTTGGCCTAATATATGCGGTTATTTGCTCTCCTTCTCCTTCTTCTATCCTATACGCCGGCGAAATACATCCAATATCTCCCGTTGCAAAACGCAGCCCCATATTACTAAACTTTCCTGCTCTTCCATTAAATGATACGGCGGGATAGGAATCACTATTCTTGTCAGTGATCATTTCTTTATTTCCCATCGCAAGATATTCTGATTGCGGCTTAACTAATTCTCGTACTGCCTGATATCCCATCGCGGGTGGAGCAAGAGCCAGTATTGCGAGATTTGGTCCCGTCCCATTTTGTGGACCAGCGATAAGCATTGATACTAAAAGTCCTAATGGTGTCACAACTGGACTCAATATCCCCATTCCTAAACCAGTTCCGATACATTCCCAATCTCTCGCCGTTCTTTTTTCTAGAGCTAGTTCTTTCACTACCTCTTGAAAGGTGTTGTCTATTTCTTTGTCTACTTGCTGTGAGTAGAACTGATCTTTTTTCGCGAGAGACATAACTTTATCACTTGTTTGACGAGAAAAATAACCAACATACTCTCCACTATTAATCAAAGTAGGATATCGTCCATCAAACAATTGAGACATTATTCCATATTCTCTCTTTCGTTCGAGTTCTGCCGAAACATCACCAGCAATAATTCCTTCCTGAGATCGCTCATAGACGCGTGCTACATTGTTTTGAAACGTTACCAAAACAGCATCATCATTTAATCTCTCAACATTCTTAACCATATCTTGTAAATTCATATTTCCACCCTTATTATTTGAATATGAACAAATTTCTCCCCAAACATTTAAATATTTACAACAACCATTGGTTGTTCTAATGGATCTCGCTAGCTTTGGGTTAAATCAGTATGAAAGCAAAGTATATCACACCCTTCTCGAAAAAGGACTCTCCACTGCTCACCAAACAAGTTCCGCTTCACAAGTTCCCGATGGCAAAATTTATCCCGTCCTTGCTTCATTAGAACAAAAAGGTTTTGTCAAAAAATATGACGGTTTCCCTCAACGTTTTAGCGCGTTAGACCCATCACTAATCCTCCTACAAATTCTCAGCAGAAAACAACAAGAACTACAGCAACTCCAACAACAAGCAACAACAACAATAAAAGAATTACAATCTCTGCAAACAAGACATATTCCCGATCCTTTGGAGAAGATTAAAATTATTGAGGGATATAAAGCCTATCTTAATTTCTCTGCGACGCTCCACAATCAAGCAAAACAAGAATGGCTCTCTATCAGTCGTCTACCGGTTTATCAACCTCATCTTGAATCTTATAAGAATTGTATACAACGCGGCGTCAATGTTCGTCTTCTTGTCAGCACACCTGAATTAAATAAAGAAAGTCTTACCGAGTGGAAAAAGATCAACGCCGAAATCAGATCCATTGATTATTTACCAACTCGTTTCAGTGTAATTGACAGTCAGCAAGTCATTCTTCGTATCTCTGGTGAAAAGAAATATCTCGCAATCATCATTCAAAACCAATCATTGGCGCAGAGCCTGCGTACTCTATTTGAATCAATGTGGGAGAAAGCAAAACCAGTTTGAAGATCAGTAATTGTTTAGCTCGGCGCGGTCTCAATTGCTCGTCGAGCCGTGGTTTTAGTAAGAAGTTACGCTTCCCACCAATTGTTAACATCTTTCTTTGTCGTTGCGACTCTATTGCTTGGTGGGACGAGACGAGTGACCGCCGATAGCTAAACAATTACGAAGATAAGAAATGCTTATAACCAATCACTTTTTCTATCATTATCATGGAAAGAACACTCTGGACTCCTCGTTTCTCTACAAAATATGATTTTTCAGTCTCTTTAGACAGAGATTTTGCCAGAGAAATGATTCAAGCACAGATTCCCCCAAACCGACAGGAAGCAATGAATAATCTTGGTGATGAAGTATTAAGAGGATTAGAAACACACTGGTCAAATCCCTATACCTTCCATAAAGAATCCTGTTTCATCAACCAAATCTATCTCGGTCAAAATGGTGTGTGGTTGGCAACAGACACCACCCTCGATGAAGTACTAGAAAGATCATCAAAGCCCATAGAATACCATTCCCACAACGTCGATAATTCTAAACAAGCTTATACGTTAATGACACTATTCGGCAAATGGATTGAATATGCTGATATTTTAAAAGATGCTTAATGCCTCACCTTAACTTCTCCTCACTTCCCTCTTAACACCACAAATGTTGGATTCTTACAATAAGTATCAATCACCCGCTGAACATCTTTTAATGTCACATTCCGCACATTCTTAAGAAATGAATTCATCATCTTGACATCATCAACTTGTTCCCAGAATAATAACTGATCAGCAACCTTCTGACCATCTTCTAAATCTAAAAGATAACTTCCTTCCACATAAGTTTTAGCTTCCAATAGATCATCCTCAGTACAGTGTTTCACTTTCTCAATCTCTTCAAGAATTATTTGTTTCACTAGTTTCTTATTTTTCCTGTCAATCGAAGCATATACCGCGAAAAAACCAAAATTAACGTCTGCAAAATGCTGTGTTCCTACTTCATACGCCAGGCCACGATTACTTCTGATTTCAATAAACATCCTCCCACTTTGTCCACGTCCAAGAATTCCATTCAACACTTCCAACGCATAGGTATCGTGATGAGAACGTGGCACTGTTTTAAACCCTAAGACGGTGTATGTATTAACCATATTTCGACGCTTCTCAACAACTTCTTGCTCTTTTTTAGCCAATGGTTCTTCTGCAAATTTGATCTTTGGTACGTCCCGTCGTGTTCCTCTAAAATGAGAAGTAATCATCTTTTTCCAATCACTAACATCACCTACCACTGAAACAACCATGTTGTTGGGTGCATAATGTTTTTGGAAATACTGCATTACTTTTTCGCGTGTCAAATTTTTGATAACTTTCCTATCACCATACGTTGGAAATTTACACGGCGCTTTCTCAAATAAATTTTCCTGCAGTAAAATCCATTGATAGTAACTTGGCTCATCATAAACCATATCAATCTCTTTCAACACAATATTTTTTTCTTTAGAAATATGTGCTTCTGCAAACTGCGAGTCCTGTAAAATATCCGCTAGAATTTCCACCGCTTTGTGGAAATGTTTCTTTAATACTTTCACATAGAAACACGTTCGCTCATTTGTTGTAAACGCATTAAAATCGCCGCCGATCTTTTCAATCTCATTAGAGATCTCTCGATTTGTTGGCCTCTTTGTTGTTCCTTCAAACAGAATGTGTTCTAGAAAGTGTGAAATTCCCCGTTCTTCCGGCAGTTCGTGATTACTACCAACCTTCACCATCACTTCAATAACTACTGAATTTCCCGGTTTATGTTGGTGGATGACGGTTAAACCATTTGCTAAAACTAGTTTTTGCATAGTCTAATCATATTTTTGGGGTTTATATGTGTTTTGAAAAAGAGATTTTGAAGTGATAACTCTTATAAAGTATAATTCAAAATAGGATATCTATGGATTTCAACCCTTATGATCCATTTCAGGCGGCGGAAGCCCTGCGTGATGAAGTCATTGGATTAAGAACCACCCCCGAACGAGGCTTCTTCACATCTGAATGGTACATTAAAAATACGGAAACGGGTAAATTTCCAGAAAGAGAGAGAACAATCCTAGACCACATTCTATTTAAACATGGAAGGCAGAAATCATCCCAACAATCTCCTGAAGAATATATCACTTCATTAATTTCAGGATCACACCTTAGATCAACAACATTTAAGCATGGAGAAACGGTTAAGATCATTCGTGGTTCAATTTGTCTAGAGTTTGTTATAGAAAGTTATACTTCGGATGTTTCATCTGTAACACTTGACAGCGGTGCATCTACAACCTCAACAAGAGCTTTTTATTCTTTAAGATACAGTGGACAAAGAGAAATTCCATTGCAAAGTCACTTAGAGAGAATTGCTACTCCAAATCTAATCCATTTTACAGACACTGGCAACGACTGGGAAGAGTACGCTAACGCTTTTTCTAATCACTACGAGAGGCAATGAACTCATAACAAATTTAGACTTTCAATACCTTTAAATATCTTCTAATATTAACCTTCCTGTGAAACTCCCTCAGTTCCAACGTCTTCTTGCCGAGAAAAAAGTAGATCTTGCCTTCCTCCTCTACGACGACCCCAATGTCCAATATTTCCTCGGAGCGGAATTCACCGGCGGCTTCCTTCTTGTAACGGCAAAAAAAGCAACATTGTTAATTTCTCCTTTAGATCACTTTAATAAAAAGAACGGTATAACTGTAGAACCCCTCCGTAAAGAATGGGAGAAAAAACACGGTGCTAAAACCGTCCGAACACTTGGTATCAACAAAGCACATCTGGCCGTAGACTTATTTGAGAGGCTCACAAAATATTTTCCTAAAGCCAAAATCTATGACCTCGGTGAAGATCTTCAACAACTCCGTCTAGAAAAAACCACAGAAGAACTTCACAATATCAAAGAAGCCTGCTCATTAACTTCTGCTGCCTTTCAATCTCTCTGTCAAGAACTAACAAAGAGGACACTCAAAACAGAACAAGACGTTGCTCTCTTTCTAGAATCATTCATCCGTAAAAAAGGAGGTACTATTGCCTTTCCCACCATCGTTGCCATGGGCAAGAACGCTGCTATCCCTCATCATAACACCTCTACAACTCCACTCTCTCGTGGCTTCCTCCTACTTGACTTTGGCGCGAGAGTAAACAGTTATTGCGCTGATATGAGTCGTGTCGTATTTTTAGGCAAGCCAACCGTTGCCGAAGAAGAAATGTACTTCCTGCTTCTTGCTGCCCAAGAACAGGCCATTGCTGCTGTCAAAGAAAATGTAGCACTTTCTCAGCTCGATAAAATCGCTCGTCAGAAACTCGGCAAATATGCATCTACTTTTAACCATGCCCTCGGCCATGGCATTGGTATCGAAGTCCATGAAGCACCTGTCTTTTCAAAAGACAAAACAGTTGTCCAACGTAACGTTCCTTTTACCATCGAACCGGGAGTTTATTTTCCCGGAAAATATGGTTTGCGGATCGAAGATACGTTAGTCTGGGATGGCAAAAAAGTAGAGATTTTAACCAAAGCGCCGAAAGGATTGATTGTTGTTTCTCAGTTTTGAATGAGAAAGATTTTTAAGATAGCACCATTTTTAACACAAAAGGTTTATAAATAAACCGTGGGGCTGTAGTGTAGCCTGGTCAAAGACAAGCTTGCTTGCAACTTTGAGGTTACTATCACTAATGGTTTGGGTGAGCTTCGGCGATGACCGTAACATAAAAAAACCATTGAACCCCGGTTCGAAGCAGCATGCAGAACTCCGCGTTCGGCGTGCCGCGATTGTCCGGGCAGCCCCACCTTTTCATACATGAGGAAATAACAATGACAGGATCAACCAAACGCTTCGGCGCTCGTTACGGAACAAAACCAAAAAAGAAATTTGGTCAAATTGAAGACATGCAACGTTCTCTTCACAAATGTCCTTCTTGCAGTAAAGTTGCAGTAAAACGCATTGCAATGGGCATTTGGCAATGCCGTAAATGTAATCTCAAATTCGCCGGAAAGGCGTATACTATCTAAAGGTGCACTATGTATTACGTATGCTTTGACTGTGGAAAAAAAGTAGAAGATGAATACACCCGGACAAAAGTTCGCTGTCCTTATTGTGGTGGAAAGATATTATACAAAGATCGCCGCACTGTTAATCACGTTAAAGCACGATAATTTTTTTTTACACTTTATAGTCCAGATTGGAGGTCTCCCCTATGGCTACAACATCAAAAGTAAATCAACTCCAACTATTACAGCAAAACTTGCAGAACATTCTTCTCCAAAAGCAGCAAGTTGAATCTTCTTTAATTGAATTACAGTCCGCGTCTGCCGAATTACAGCAAACTGATAAAGCCTATCGTATCGTCGGCAAGATCATGATTGCCTCTCCTAAAAAAGATCTTCTCACCGATATCAACCAAAAGAAAGAAATCGCTGAACTGCGTCTAAAGAACATCACTCAACAAGAGGAAAACATAAAAAGAAACTTGGAATCACTACAAAAAGAAGCCGTTCGCGAGCTCCATAAAAAAGATGAAGAATAAACAAGTTCAAGATGCCATCGAACAGTTACAGACTCTTTCAGAAGAAGAAAATGCTGGAAAAGCGCTTCGTGAGCGGGTTAATTCTATCATTATGCTCCTTTCCAAAGATGCTCCTCTTGCCCTTGAGAAATCGCTTCTGGAATTAGAAGAATTAAATTCGTTAGACCTCTCCTCTTATTTACGCACTCAAGTATGGGATGTTGTTAGTTTATTAGAAAGCGCTAAGAGATAAAAAATTAATATTCACCAAGGGCTTCTGTTAGAATTGTATCTAATGTCTCTTCTTCTTTTGGAACTCGAAACACCGCAAGATTAGATTTACCATAATATTCCTTCGCCTTATTATAAAGATCATTTCCATCAGCACTTTGACCACACAATACTCCTTTATGATAGGCAACGGATTCTCCACGATAAAAATTTAATCTTCCCTCTTTCAAATCTTCTCTAAAACAAGGAACATTAACCCTTTCATTATCCCCTTTATTAGGAAAAGAAGAAAGACCGTTATGATCTAAGAGGTACTCTCTCAAACTAGAACTCTTTTTAACTCTCACCAACCTAATCACTCTTTCTCACTCTCATCTTTGACTTTAAGAACAGATAATTTGGCACATAAAGAGTATCCCCGTTCTCGGTCTTAATCTCCGTCTCAAGATAACCTATTTTCTCCACTACCCCTGTTATTTCTCGAATATCAATCTTTCTTCCCTCATGGATCAATTCCCGTTTCTGAATCACAACCCACGCTACAAAATTAGGAATAACATCTTTTAATCCAACAATAAACGTGAGGATTAACAACATTAAGACGGCTCCTACAATTAAGTACAAGACTGTCGATGTAATCCCCAAGTAATTCATAAAAAAGATAATTGTAATTAGATAGATCATAAATGATGCCAAAGAACTTATCCATTTTTCTAAATCGTGAGCAATGCCCACTTTACTCATCACTTTGTTCAATTCCATCCCTTGCAGGACTTTGTAAACAATCTTCTTAACAATAATCCCTAGAGCAAAACCTATAAAAAGGATAACAACACCTATGGTAATATCATAAAAATAAGATTGTGCCGTTTGAATAACTTCATTAACCATTCTACACAAAAGTAGTAAGTTTGTATATAAAGATTATGGTTATTCTTGTAGATATGAGAGTGGCAGTGGCAAAGATGTTATTCTCTTAACTCTGCTACTTCTTGCAATTGAATCATCTTCCAAAACGCCCCTCTACCCTGCAGCAACTGCTCATATGTTCCCTGTTCCACAACTCTTCCTTTATCCATAACCACAATCAGATTTGCCTTGCGGATCGTTGAAAGACGATGAGCAATAATAATCGTCGTCTTTTGTCCAGCAATTGAAAAAATTGATTTCTGGATATATTGTTCTGACTCAGAATCCAGCGATGATGTTGCCTCGTCAAAGATGTACATATCCGGACTCTTTAACAATACCCTGGCAATACTCACTCGCTGTTTTTGTCCACCAGAGAGACGCACCCCTTTCTCTCCCACGATCGTATCATATCCTTTTGGAAATTCCATAATAAAATCGTGAGCATGTGCTCTCTTTGCAGCAGCAATAATCTCTTCACGCGTCGCGCCCGGCCTGGCAAAGCGGATATTCTCAACAATACTGCGATTAAAAATCTCCACCTGTTGCGACACGACAGCAATCCTCTTTTTGTAATCTTCAATTTTATAATTTTTAATCTCTCTCCCATCGATAAAGATTTCTCCTCCCGATACATCATAATTTCGTAAGAGGAGTTTTGCCACTGTGCTTTTTCCAGAACCTGATCTACCCACAAGAGCAACAATCTGTCGCGGTTTAATCTGTAGTGAAAAGTTTTGTAGAACTTCTTTCTCCCCTCCATAGGAGAACGCAACATTCTTGAACTCAATACTCCCCTCCAACTTCGAGACAGTCTGCGCATCTGGAATATTTACCACCGTCGCTTTTTCTTGAAGAAGATTTGTCAAGCGGTCAATTGATTCCATCGCATCACCAAAGTAACTGTAAAGTCTCCCAATACGATAAGTTGATAAGAATGCTTTCTCTGTTAGTGTATACACCATAACGAGACTTCCAGCACTTAAACTCCCTTGAAGCACAAAATATGAAGTAAGACCCAGTGTCGCCACTCTTCCCCCGTTAATTAGTAATCCCCTTATCCTTAAAATACGACCAGAATATTCGTGGCGCGTAATCGATAAATCGGAATATTCTTCCAATAATTGATCAAACTTTTTAATCTGTCTTCTCTCTTGTGCATAATCTTTCACGGTTGATATATTCAGCAGTGTTTCTCCCAATTCACCCACTGTTTCATCATATTTTTGATGGTATTTCTGGCGTAATGGTTGCACCTTTTTTCCTTCATAAAATGTAACCCACAAAATAAATGGCAAAAATAATGAAAAGACTACTGCTAACAGCCATTGTTCATATAATAATAATCCGACAGTTATCAATAAATTTACCAATGTTGGTATAAATTCTTCAAACGTAAACCAAATTAATTCTGATAGTTTGTGCGCCCCTTTTGTAATTTTTGAAACTTGTGCTCCCGTGTTAAATGCCTCATGGTATCCTATATCTAATTCCAATAACTTCTTTTCTGCTTTCTGTAATATTGTTTTTTCATATCGCAAGTTCCAGCGAAACGCTGCTTTCTTGGAAAAATAATCTATAATCTCCAATATCATGTAAGCGATGAAGATACCCACTATAGCATACACTAGCTGAGTAAATCCATCTTTTCCTGAGACCAAATAATCAACAATAAACTTCAGCAGAAGCACTGGAATGAACTTAATACTTTCATAAAATAAAGAAATCAAAAAGCCACTTGCTATTCCTTGTTTGATCTCCGGCACAATCTTTAGAATTTTCCTCGCCCAGCTTTCCCCTTTTTCCATCATTCTATGAAATGGTTGTTTCTATAAATAGTTTTGCCATTTGAGGGATACTATCAATTGTTTAACGAAAGATTGTTAAATAATTGATCCATCATCTCTTTATGTTCTGGATCTTTATCGTCCTCTTCGGCTCATCGCTATTTGCTCTTTCGAATATCTTTGATACCTATTTTGCTAATCGTTTATTCAAAGACACCCCTACTCTTATTTTTTATTCATCGATGTTCAATCTATTCTTTGTACCCCTCATATTTTTCTTCCAAATACCATCTCTACCTACGTGGTCTGAGCTGCCTTTCTTTTTGCTTCTTGGTCTTGCAGATATTGGTTACCGCTACCCGTATTATAAAGCGCTGCAAGAGGACGATACTTCTATTGTTGTCTCATTGTTTTCAGTAGCAAAAATATTTGTCCCTCTCTTTGCTTTTCTTATCGTTGATGAGCGTCTGAAAATGAGTCAATACCTCGGCTTTCTGATAATTATCCTTTGTAGTGCTCTGCTTACCTGGAACGGAGAAAGGAAGATTCGCTTTAACCGATCATTACTCTATATGACCACCGCTTCACTTATTCTCTCGTTTGAAGTTGTTATTTTCAAATATATTTTCACAACAGCTAGTTGGAGTACGGGATTGACATGGAGTCTTGTCTTCTCATTCCTCTTTTCGTTACCTCTGTTATTATCATCTCGCCTACGCAAAAATATTGTTGACCAAATCCACCATTTCAAAAAGAATTCTCATTTCTTCCTTCTTGAAGAACTAGCAACTTTTGGTGGTTTTGCGGTTTACACTTATGTTTTGACATTCATTCCGGTAACACTAATGGAAGGAGTAGCATCATTTCAACCACTCTTTGTCCTGCTCTATGCTCTTCTTTTCTCTAGATTATTTCCTAATTCATTCAAAGAAAAGATTACTACCCGTGATCTCATTAAGAAAGGACTTCTCTTTATTCTGATGGTTGTTGGTGTGATTCTATCCGTACAATAATATTTCAATAACTCCACTATCATCCCTCTTTTATCCCATTTCAAACAACAACATTTAAAATATCGATCCTATAAATAGCCTCCATGGCTACTTTTGACAACAAGATCAAAGACCTTGAGGATGAGCTCAAGAAAACGAAGTACAATAAAGCAACACAAGGTCACATCGGTTTAGTTAAAGCTAAACTGGCCATGCTTAAAGAAAAGCAGGATACCCGTGCCCATCAAAAAACTGGTCAATCCGAGCATGGTTATGCCGTTCGTAAATCTGGCGATGCCACAGTTTTACTTCTGGGCTTTCCTTCTGCTGGGAAATCAACCCTTCTCAACAAACTAACCGGTGCGCATTCCGAAGTTGCTGCCTATGCCTTTACAACATTAACCGTTATTCCCGGCGTTATGGAATACAAACAAGCTAAAATTCAAATTCTCGACGTTCCCGGGATTGTCAGCGGCGCTGCTTCTGGTCGAGGTCGTGGAAGGGAAGTTCTCGCTGTCATTCGCAACGCCGATCTCGTCTTAATGGTCATTGATGTCAATAATCCAGAACATCACCCCGCAATTCTTCGTGAAGTGTGGGAATCAGGTATCCGTCTTAACAAAACACGGCCAGAAGTCTTCATTAAGAAAACTGCTCGCGGTGGAATCCAGATTGGAAAAACCGTTCCTCTTGATGTTGACGATGAAACACTTGCTAAAATCCTCCGCGAATTCAAAATTAATAGCGCCAATGTTTTAATTCGCAGTGTCATCGACGTCGATGCTTTTATTGATTGTATCGAAGGAAGCAAAAAATATCTCCCTGCCATCACCTGTATCAGCAAAGCTGATCTTGCCACTGTTGACCAAGTTGAGCGTGTCAAGAAAGAAGTCAACGCTGACATTGTTGTCTCAGCAGAAACAGATATGAACATTAATTCTCTCCGAGAACTAATTTTTCAAAAGCTTAATTTTATCCGTGTTTATATGAAAGAGCCGAAGAAAGACGCCGATATGAACGAACCGATGATTGTTACCAGCGGATCATCCGTAGGAGACATCTGTAATAAATTGCACAAAGACTTTCTCAAGAAATTTAAATTCTGCCGCGTCTGGGGAAAATCAGCAAAGTTTCCCGGACAGAGACATATGCTCCATCACATCATGCAGGATGGAGATATTTTAGAATTGCATGTGCGCTAAAGTAATATTTTACTCTTTAGTAGTGTTCAGATACATTTCTCTTTCTCTTTTCAACAACTCTGTTCCATAAATAAAATTAGAAGAGCCCACTGGAATAAAATATACTTTTTTTTCTAAATGAGAAACTCCAACCGAAGTAGTATCATCAATTACAATCCGATCAACAGTATGATCTCCATTCGTATCAAAATAAAACATTCTATATCCCCCTTTCTCAACACGCACTCCTTCTTTTGAACCATCACTAGGAAGATACTCTATCAATTCTGCGTCTGGCGGAAGAAATACTCTCTCTATTGGCAGAGGTAGATATTCTCTACTAACATCACGTTGAACGGCACGTGGAGTTGCTTCTGAAGAAAAGAATTTAATCGTCCCATACACTCCCATAAACATAAAACCAAGACCTAATCCCCCCAACACAATCTTCGCTCCACCTCTTAATACTCTCTCTTTTAGCCCATTTCCTTCTAACGCTCTTTGACGTTGGCGTCGGTATTTGTCCAGGTTAATTAGTTCTCCTTCTTCTTGATCCATAACACTACTAAAAAGAAGTGAAATATTTATAAACATTCCGCTTAAAGAACTATCATGTGTGGTATTATTGGTATTTTCAATCATCCGGAAGCAAGTACAAAGATTAAAACAGCATTAGCTATGCTTCACAATCGCGGTAAAGACGGCTGCGGTATCGCTAGCGAAACACAACTCCATACTGCTTCCAATCTAACTGACATTCCTCTCATTGAAAATCACAACCTTCTCGGCCACACTCTTCACTCCGTTGTTAATCATCTACCTCAGCCGATAAAGAAGGAGGGGATTCTTTCCGCTAACTGTGAAATTTACAACTGGAAAGAACTAGCAAAGAAATATCATTTCCAAGCAGAAAACGACGCCGATCTCCTTCTCCAAATTCTCGATAAGTTTGGCACGGAAAAACTAGATGAACTTGACGGTGTTTATGCTTTTGCTTATTGGAAAAATGATACTCTCATTATCGCCCGCGATATTCTTGGTGAAAAACCGCTGTGGTATTCATTCACCAACACTTCTTTTTCATTTGCTTCCGAAAAGAAAGTCTTAGAAAAAATCGGTGCGACCAATATCCAAGAACTGAACCCTCGTACCATTCTGACATACACCCTCTCTACTAACACTATCTCCACCGAGCGACGCGCATTCTTTCAGTATCTTCCCGAACAGCAAGAAAATCCTAACACCATCAAACAAAAGACAACAGAACTGCTTCATCGAGCCATCGAGAAGCGTATTCCTCAGCAGAAATTTGGCATCCTTTTCTCAGGCGGAATTGATTCCACCTATTTAGCAAAATACTGTAAAGACCACAATTACGACTTCACTTGTTACACCGCCGTTCTCGATAATGACGCCGTTCCCCCTTCAGATCTTCTCGCCGCCCAAGAAATTGCTAAACAGCTAAACTTAAAACTTAAAATTAAAAAAATAAAGATGGAAGAAATTCCTCATTACCTCCAAAAAATTGTTCCACTTATCGAAGACAGCAACGTCACCAAAGTGGGGGTGGCGTTAACATTCTACCTTGCCTGCGAAATGGCTAAAGAAGATGGCTGTAAAGTAATATTCTCTGGTCTAGGCAGCGAAGAAATCTTCGCCGGTTACGAGCGACATAAACAATCCGCCAACATCAATCAAGAATGTGTCTCCGGCTTGATTAAACTCTATGAACGTGATCTCTATCGTGACGACGTTCTAACTATGGATAATAATCTAGAACTACGTTTGCCTTATCTCGACAAAGAACTAATCACCTACTCTCTCAAAATACCTCCGAAATATAAACTCAATGATCTCCATACTAAAATAATTTTGCGTACCATCGCCAAAGAAGAAGGCATTCCAGAAGAATTTGCCTTCCGTAGAAAAGTTGCCGCTCAATACGGATCGCGTATTGACAATGCCATTGAACGTCTTGCCAGAAGTCAAAATCACACCAGCAAATCAGCCTACCTAAAACAATTTTACTCAAAACCAAACCTCAAACTTGGCGTTCTTTTCTCATCTGGGAAAGACTCCACTGCTGCTGCCTACATCATGAAACAGCAAAACTATGAATTGACCTGTCTCATCACCCTAAAGTCAAAAAATCCTGATTCTTATATGTTCCAAACTGCTGGTACAGAAATGGTTCAATTGCAAGCTCAAGCGATGGAACTCCCCATTATTATCCAGGAAACAACGGGAGAAAAAGAATTGGAACTCATTGATTTAGAAAAAGCTCTCAAAACAGCAAAAGAACAATTTCAGATTAATGGCATTGTCAGCGGTGCGTTATTTTCCACCTATCAGCGCGATCGTATTGAACACATCTGCGACAAACTAGGACTTAAAATCTTCTCTCCCCTCTGGCATAAACAGCCTGACGCTCACATGGAAGAGCTGCTTCATGCCGGATTTGAAATCATCTTTACCGTCGTAGCTGCAGATGGTTTGGACAAGACCTGGCTCAACAGAAAGATAAACAAAGCAGATGTTGAGAAACTCAAACTTATTCGTCAGAAAACGTATCTCAATATTGCTGGAGAAGGTGGCGAGTTCGAATCAGTGGTATTAGATTGTCCTTTGTTCAAGAGAAAGATAATTATCGATGAGATCGAAGTGTGTGAACAGCATAAACATACCGCAACGTTAATAATCAAAAGAGCACATCTTCAATAACAATGAAAACCGTCATCTGCTTTGGCACATTCGATCTCCTTCATCTTGGCCATCTTTCCTACTTCGAGCAGGCCAAGAAATATGGTGATTATCTTATTGTTGTTGTTGCGCGAGATAGTACAAAAGAGAAACAACAGAAGAAGATTATCTTCACGGAACAAGAACGCCTCAAACTGTTACAATCATTACATATCGTCGACGAAGCGGTCTTAGGTGATAAAAAAGATCATTACAGGATTATTGTTGAGAAAAATCCGGACGTAATTTGTCTTGGCTATGATCATCCTATCACTGAAGAGAAATTGAAAATTGAACTCCATAACAGAAATCTTCATCCTCTTATCGTCAGAGCCAAACCATTCAAACTAAAATCACAAAAAAGCAGTATCCTGCGTTCGCGGCTGCAGGAAAAATGGATGTAATATGGCACCTATTACTAAACCATCTCCTCCCGTTCATAATCTTCTTACTTTAATGAAACAACCCTATCACTTAGAAGATGGTGTACGCTTAGACTTTCTGGTGAACAAAGACGTAACCGGAAAAGAGCTCTTTTCCTCGATCATTCTTGGCATTTCAACGGGTCTCTTTGATGGCTATGTTGAAGGCGTTTCTTACTACCCTCAAGAATTTCATTTCTCTTCTTTGCGAATGGCCTATCCTTGGATCACTCGTGGTTTGATTGAACATTACAACGGTATTATTCTCATCCAGGAACAAAATCACTTCCCACCACCATCTGAAAGTCTCGCCTATTTTTATCATCGTGACACAGATCCGCGTTTAGCTTATCTGCATATTTTTGATAAAATTCTAACCGATTCTTCTCGTGTTAGAAATATCGTTGAACCATGGTCTAAGGACTATTCTGGACTTACTGACACTATTTCTCAACTTGTCTCTAAACATAAACGAGGACGCAGATGAGATTGAAAACCCCATTGATGATCTTAGCCGGATTCCTCGGCAGCGGCAAGACTACTCTACTTCGCCATATCATCACTAATACTGACAAAAAGATTGCTGTCCTAATGAACGAATTTGGTGAAATCGGTGTTGACACAGAAACAATTCAAAAAGAGAACATCGCCGTAAAAGAACTCCTAGAAGGCTGTGTTTGTTGTTCATTACAAGGAGAGTTAGAAGCAGCCATCGCCGAGATCATTACCACTTATCATCCTGATTTGATCATTATTGAAACAACTGGCATTGCCGAAGCGGATAATTTAGTGTTAGGGATAGATGAGGCTATCAAAAATGTAACACTTGATGCCGTCATTACGGTCGTTGATGCCGATGCCTTAGTTCGTTTCCCAGCCATGAGCGGCAATTTTAAAACGCAAATTGAAACTGCTGATTTGCTCATCTTAAACAAAGTTGATTTAGTCACTAAGAAAAAAGCAGAAGAACTGATAGTTTCACTTAAGAAAACAAATTCTCGTGCCCCCATTATTCCTGCTTCTTATGGAAAAATTGATCTCAATCTTCTCCTTTCCGTCGAAGCGGATCATGACCATCATATTCCTCTCAAAAGTCATCATGCTCATCACTTTGAGACGTTCTTGTTACCATCCCCTCAATTGACAAAGAAGCAGTTAGAATCCAGTTTGAAACAACTCCCCTCTTCCGTCTATCGAATGAAAGGCCACGTTCAAATAGGCAAAAAATCGTATCTCCTCAACTATGTTGGTGGCCGTTGGAATGTTGAAGAAGAAAAAGGAACATTAAAACTCGTTTTTATTGGCGACAACGTAAACAAAGATAAAGTAAAGATACAAAAACTCTTCGCAACATTTAAATAAGTTAGACCTTCTTCATCTAATATGAAAAAATTATCTATCATCACGTTAATCATTCTTTCCATCTTCCTCGTTAGTTGTTCCCCCAAACAAAATTACGACTCTTTTGCTTCCTGTCTCACTGAGAAAGGTGCAGTAATGTATGGGGCATTCTGGTGTTCCCATTGTCAAGAACAAAAAAAGATGTTTGGTGACAGTTTTGAGTATGTTAATTATGTAGAATGTTCTCTTCCTGGTGGAAAGTCCCAGACTGAAGTTTGTCTCAAGAAAGATATTAAAGGCTATCCTACTTGGGAATTTGAGAATGGAGAACGTCTAGACGGAAAAATAGAGTTCGCAACTCTTGCTGAGAAAACTGGTTGTACTCTGCAATAGGTTTGCTAACCCAATTATTCTTTTTATAAAAAAGCATTTATTCTCCCGATAGATGTTCCCTCAGATGTGTTTTCACTGGTCGAGGAGTTTCTTTAATAATCTTCTTGATCTTATCAACATTTGTCCGTAAGACTTCAACTAATTGGTCTAATTGAAAAATTGGTCCGGTACGATAGAATGGTGAAACCAATTCTTCTAGCTCCTTTCGGTCAACAGAAAATTTTTCTTTAAAGATAGATCTGAACTGGTTAATTGCCTTCTCATTAAGATAATTTATTGCATGATTAAAATAATCCAACGACCCCGAACGACCATATAATGTTCCACTGAGATCACTGATATTCTTGTCTCTGAGGAATTCTTCTAAAAGATGAATCGCTTCACCCAAAGCAACGTCATAATTGTATGTTGCTGCCAGAGAGAGTGCTTTTTGAATGATGAGAGAACACAGCTTTTCAACATCATGCCACTGTTCTAATGTTATGGTTTTTAATACCTCGGGGTGTATTTGCTGTTCTAGCGACTCTAAATAGAGTTCAAAAAAATAAAATTCCAATCTAACATTCCCAGATGTATTTTCATATAATGTTCTAATATCAAAACGCAGATCACCAAGAAATGACGCTGCTTCACTCATCCGCTCTTTCTGGAGAGATCTGTCAATTCGATCCATTCTCTTCAACGCATCGTCATAAATTCTCTTCAGCTTTGTATTTAACGTTATTTTATCATACTCACGATGAAGTTCGGCCGCTTTCTCATTTAAAGAGCCAGGTTCCATCTGCCATAACTTTTTGAGGTTCCCTAAGAGCGACTTAGCCGTTTTCGACGTTTGTTTTCTTAGTAAAAGTAAAGAATAAGTAATCTCCTCGAAATTCAGATAAGGATCATATTTTCTTGTAATTTCTTCAAATTGCTTACTCTCTCCGTTATCCAAAAACTGTATGTATGCTTCAATAATTTTAACATCCTCATTTCCCGGGGAATTATGAATTTTTTTTCTTACTCCTCCCAGAAGACCGCCACTTTGGTCTTCTAGATTAATCGCCTCTTGGCGAATGGTATTGATTAGTAAAGCGTTTCCACCAAAAGGCAATAATAAAGCTATACGACGCAGCAAGAATTTTGTTTCTATATCTAGTTTGGGCGTATTTAAGATATAACCAAATACCTTCTTCATTTTTTCAAAAGTTTCAATATCCGCTCCTTTATGCGAAATTTTACCACTCATAATGTCAGCAAGAAGATTTTGTAATGGCTTCTTCATTTTTTGGGGAATAAGGGGAAGGAGAGAAAGGAACAAAGTAAGATCGGAATAATCTTTTCGTCGCGCAGAGTACGGCTGGTCTGGAGCGATTTCTGTTGTAGCGTAAGACCAGCTGGTGAATGCGCTTAAAACTCCGCAGAGTTTTTTAAGAATAAAGTAAATCCATTTCTTACAGGCTTACGCTTTCATAGAAAGCA
>ORJL011618528.1_pt1 | contig 23175 bp, 20 predicted proteins | sample 1779941 | NCBI WGS metagenome assembly ORJL01 (sample SAMEA104232317, study PRJEB22302) | groundwater metagenome | biome: forest; feature: aquifer; material: groundwater | place: USA | collected 2011-08-07 | depth 5.8 m
ATATTGCCTTGTCTAATGTCCCTATCTTATTTGCAACATCGCCATTTCTGGCAATTCTATCAGCCCCAACAATTACAATATCAATAAGGCCTCTAGACATAAGATGTGCGACAGCGCTATCTACTATAATTTTATGATCGATATTTTCATTCTCAAGTTCCCATCCAGTAAGCCTTGCTCCCTGTCCGCGAGGTCTTGTTTCAGAAACATAGACAAAAACATTCTTTCCATTTCTTTTGGCCCTATATATCGGGGCTAAAGCACTTCCATGATCAACAAACGCAAGCCAACCAGCATTGCAATGAGTCAGAATCTTATAATTATTTTCAAACAAACTAACCCCATAGTGTCCTATGCTTTTACAATGTTCCACATTATCATCAGAAAATTCTTGCGCAAGTTCAACAGCCCTATTAACAATTTCCTCAATACTATCTTGACACCTTAATGAAAGATCATAGACTTGGGATGTGGTATCAAAAAGATTATAGGCAGTTGGTCTAGTTGCTTCTATATCAATTTTAGCATGATTTACATATTCTAAAAATTCATTTTCATCATCTCTAGGCGCCTCAATAAACGCCTGAGCCATCGCAAATCCCGCGGCAGCTCCTATGGCTCCAGCACCCCTAACTGTCATGTTTCTTATTGCTTCACATGTTTCTTCATATGTTTTAGTCTGATTAATCCTAAATTCATAAGGCAATCTATTTTGGTCTATCATAAATACAATATTATTTTCAAACCACACCGTCCTGTAATCTTTGCCTTTTACTTTCATTTTCCAACCATTTTCTTCAATTATAAATAAATTTATAAATATTGGCAAACATTATCTATAAATGAAAAGATCTAAAGTTGTTTCGCTAGAAGAAAGTTTAGAGGAAATGAGTGTAATTGAGTATGGCAGAAGAAACTTCAGAAAATCCATGGAGCTTAGTAAAAAACTTTTAATCATAAATCCAGATAGTATAGTCGCTTTAAATAGCTTGGCTGGAATTTATTTTAGTTTTGGATCAAGTGAAAAAGCGCTTTCGTACTTAACGAGAGCTCTGGAACTGGCGCCAAATGATCCAGTAGTAAACTACAACATTGGAATTATCTACTTGATAGAATCTGTAGATCCAGAAAAAGCCCTGCCATATTTGAAAAAAGCAAAGAAATTTAACTCTTCAAAAGAACCTTATGTTTATGCATATCTTTCCTTATGCAACCATCTTCTTGGTAATATTAAAGCATCAAGACAGCAATGTATGGCCGCTCACAGATTAGCTCCACAAGATGAAGTAGTGTATAATTTAGCAGAAACCATAGATCTAGAATTACCTTATTGAAACTTATAGTATTTCTTCTGTCTGATTATAATTACAGGAACATATTTCTTTCTTAATCTTCTTTTTAATTCCTTGTCTTGTGTAGCTATTATTGTGTCTTTAGAGGCTAATCCCACCAAAATATCATCCACTTTCCTGTTTTTAAAATTTTTAGTGTCTATTATTTTGAATATATGGATAAAAGAAAGAGAAATTCTGGATTCAATTGTATTTATTTTTTTTAATTCCTCAAGTGTTTTGTCTAAAATGGAAAGCTCAAAGTTAAAATCACATATTCTTCTTAATTCATTCAAAGAGTCTATTTTACATTTTATTGTTTCAATCAAGAAATTTGTGTCAAAAATTATTTTCATTTTTTTTGCGACAAATATCTTTGTTCATAGTATTTGTTTAGAACTGTAAGAATTTCTTCTACATCGCTCTTGTAGAAAATGTAAGGCTTCCTTTGTTCCATAAAAATTTTGAATACATCCAGATTGTCCGAAACTGGATTTTTTAATGACAAGTCGGTAGTCTGATCCAAAACAGATTCCAACACTAAAAAATACATTGTTTCGCGGCCATTTCCATCCAGATTAAAACGAACAGGATATTTTCTTTCATATATTTTAGAAAGTTGCCCGTTATTATCCATTAAAGTACCTATGTTTACTCTAATCCCATGAAAGAAAGATATAGTTTCGTGCAACCGATCATGATCTATTTCTATCTTTGTCATTTTAATGTAGATCTTATCCTAAAATCATTTATAAAGCTTTCTATATTTTCATCAAAAATTAGCGTTTATAAGCCTTAAAAGCTTTAAATTTTGCACTTTTGGGCATGGAAAGATTAATAAATAAATACCTATCTAAAAATGTTAATTCTAAACAAAAAATGACACCAAAAACATCTGATTACAGAGCCGAAAGTATCCAGGTTTTAAAAGATTTAGAAGGAATTCGCAAGCGGCCTTCTATGTACATTGGTGATACTTCAGTCAGGGGTTTGCATCATTTAGTTTATGAAACTGTAGACAATGCTATTGATGAACATTTAGCTGGATTTTGCAATTTTGTTCTGGTTCAAATAAATAAAGATGGCTCAGTTTTAGTTACTGATAATGGCAGAGGTATTCCGGTTGATATTCATCCAGAGTTAAAAAAACCTGCATTAGAAATTGTAATGACAGTATTGCATTCTGGTGGAAAATTCGACAAGAAGAGCTATAAAGTTTCTGGTGGCCTTCATGGGGTCGGAATATCTGTAGTAAATGCTTTGAGCGAATGGGTTGAAGTCGTTGTAAAAAGAGATGGTCATATCTATAAACAAAGGTTTGCATTCGGGAAGAAGACAAGTGAATTAGAAACTATTGGCGATAGTCAAGATACAGGGACCCAAGTTACATTCCTACCGGACAAAACAATTTTTGATGCTATAAATTTCCAATATGACATTCTATCAAATAGATTAAGAGAATTAGCTTTCTTGAATGCCGGAATAAAGATACAAATCATAGACTTAAGGAATAATAAAGAAGAGACTTTCCAATATGAAGGGGGCATTAAATCATTTGTCCAATTTCTTAATAAGAATAAAAATCCAATTTTCCCTGATGTTATATACTTAAGAAAGGAAAAAGAAAAGATAGATGCAGAAATTGCAATGCAGTACAATGATGGATATCAGGAAAATATATTCTCTTTTGTTAATAATATTAATACTATTGAAGGTGGTACTCATCTAGAGGGATTTAAAGCAGCTCTGACAAGGGCCGTCAATAATTACATAATCAAGAAAAAGCTTAATGGAAAAAACAATTCTACTGGTCTGACAGGAGAAGATGTAAGGGAAGGCATTACCGCAATAATATCAATAAAGATACTAGAGCCTCAGTTTGAGGGCCAGACAAAAGCCAAACTCGGAAATTCTGAAGTAAAAGGCCTAATAGATTCAATGGTTTATGAAAATCTCACAAATTTCCTAGAGGAAAATCCCCCAATCGCATCTCTTATAGTCCAAAAAACCTTAAATGCTGCGCAGGCAAGAGAGGCAGCAAGAAAAGCTCGTGAATTGATGAGAAGAAAATCAGTTTTAGAATCTGGAAGCTTGCCAGGAAAATTAGCAGACTGCCAAGAGCGCGATCCTAGTAAATGCGAAATTTATTTGGTGGAAGGCGATTCCGCCGGAGGTTGTTTTTCTGGTGATACAAGAATAGCATTAGCTGATGGTAGAAATATTACTTTCAAACAACTTATTGAAGAACATAATGTTAGTAAAAAGAATTTTTGTTATACGATCAGGAATGATGGAAGTATTGGAATAGAAGAAATAAAAAATCCAAGAGTTACTAAAAAAAATGCTGAAGTAATAAAGATTACTTTAGATAATGAAGAAGATATTATATGCACGCCAGAGCACAAATTTATGTTAAAAAATGGAAATTATAAAGAATCTCGATTATTAAAAATTAATGAATCTCTTATGCCTTTTTATAAAAATGAGTTAGAAAAATCAAATACGATAGCAACATTAAACCACAAAATAAAAAAAATAGAATTAATTAATGAGAAGATTGATGTTTATGATATAGAAGTCCCAAATACACATAATTTTGCTTTGGCTAGTGGTATTTTTGTCCACAACAGTGCAAAACAAGGAAGATCTCGTGAATTTCAAGCCATTCTTCCATTAAGAGGTAAAATTTTGAATGTAGAAAAAGCCAGAATAGACAAGATATTAGAGAACAATGAAATTTCTACAGTTATCCAGGCTCTTGGTACAAGTGTTGGTGAAGAATTCAACATTAGTAAATTAAGGTATCATAAAGTAATAATAATGAGCGATGCTGATGTTGATGGAAGACATATTGCATGTTTGATTCTTACATTTTTTTATAGATATATGCGTCCAATAATAGAAAAAGGTTACTTGTATTTAGCAATGCCTCCATTATACAGGGTAAAAAAAGGAAAACAAGAATTGTATGTTTATAAAGATGAAGAACTACAAAAGATTCTTGAGGAAAGTCCAGATATAGAAATTCAAAGATATAAAGGCCTTGGAGAGATGAATCCGGAACAACTTTGGGAAACCACGATGAATCCTCAGAATAGGATTTTAAAGAAATTAATGATCGAAGATGCGGTTCTGGCAGACCAAATATTCACTATATTAATGGGGGACCAAGTTCAGCCAAGAAAGCAGTTTATTTTTGAGCATGCTGCTGAGGTAAAGAACTTGGATGTTTAAATGGGAGGAAAAAAAAGTTTAGATAGAATATTGATTTTTGACGATGGCGATAGAATTTGCTTTTTTGATACTTACATTTATGAAGTTGGGTATCCAGTCTGTTTTCCTATTAATGGAAAAGACACAGTTTACATAATTGATTCGATAGCAAAATCGAATTCGGAATTAAAAACATATTACGCAAGGGAGATATAAGATGATAGAAGCTATTTTTTTCGATTATGCAGGAGTATTGGCAGAACCATCTGCCTCTTTTATCTATAAAGAATTAATAAAAAGGGGAAAATCATTTACTCTAGAAAGATTTAGAGAAGCAGTTATTAATGAGGAATGTTCTATTGGAGATCTTGGTACTATTGATAGAAGACTTAATACAAAATACAGAGATTTAGACCTTACAAGTTCAGAAATTATGGACGTAGTTAAAAATTCTAGAAGATATGAAGAAACCTGGGACATAGTCAAATCAATTCAATCAAAGAAATATATTGTTGGTTTAGTGTCAGATCAAAGTGCTGAAGCTGCTAGAATAATAAGAGAACAAAACAAAGATATAGAAGTTATTTTTAATCCAATATTATTTTCTGCAGAGGTTAAACTTTCAAAAACTAGAAGGGATATTTTTGATAGCGCAAGAGAATCAATAAAGTTTAGTCAAGATGATGCGTCAAAAATCTTGATGATTGACGATCGTGAACATGTATTAGCAACTGTGAGGGGGGCTGGTTGGAATGGGTTATTATATACAAATCCCAAAAACTTATTAGACGGATTAAATCTTTATGGAATATAAAAAATGGCTGAACAGATACAGAACAGACTAATTGAAGAAGAGATGAAGGACAGCTATATTGACTATAGCATGTCTGTTATAGTCGGAAGAGCGCTTCCAGACGTACATGACGGCCTTAAACCAGTCCATAGAAGAATTCTTTTCGCAATGAATGATCTGGGATTGTCTAATAACAAACCAACAAAGAAATCAGCGAGAGTAGTGGGAGAAGTCCTTGGAAAATATCACCCTCATGGAGACATTGCAGTTTATGATGCTTTAGTAAGAATGGCGCAGGATTTCTCGTTAAGATATCCTTTAGTTGTAGGTCAAGGAAATTTTGGTTGTTTTACAAAGGATACAAAAGTGCAATTGACAGATGGAAGGGTTTTATCCTTCGAACAATTGATAGAGGAAAACAAAGAAAATAAAAGAAATTTTACTTACACAATTGATAATGAAAAAAACATAAAAGTAGCAGAAATAAAAAATCCACGATTAACGATTAAGAAAGCTCAAATACTAAGAATAGTATTGGATAACAGGGCAGAGATCAAATGTACCCATAATCATTTATTTATGTTAAGAGGCGGATCCTTTAAAGAAGCCAAAAATTTGACGAACGAAGATTCCTTAATGCCACTAAATAAAATGGAAATGATAGCTACTTATAATCACAAAGTAATAAGTGTAGAATTCCTCAATGAAAAACAAGATGTTTATGATTTAACCATTGAAAATACACACAATTTTGCTTTATCTGCAGGAATATTTGTACACAATTCAGTAGATGGTGACAGTAGTGCGCACATGCGATATACGGAGGTAAAACTATCAAAAATGGGGGAAGAATTGCTTGAAGATATAGACAAGGAAACAGTAAAATTAGTTTTCAATTTCGACAATTCAACAAAAGAGCCAGTAATATTGCCGAGCAAATTTCCAAACTTATTATTAAACGGAAGCAGTGGAATCGCAGTCGGCATGGCTACCAATATGCCACCCCATAATCTTTCAGAGGTTGTTGATGCCACAATTAAACTTATAGAAAATCCGAATATAACAATAGAAGAGATAATGCAATTTATCAAAGGCCCTGATTTTCCAACAGGTGCTCTTATTTTAGGAAGAGTTGGAATATTAAATGCGTATAAAACTGGAAGAGGGCAGCTAAAATTAAGGGCAAATGTAGAAATAAAAGAAAAAAGATTGATTGTTACAGAAATTCCATATCAGGTTAATAAATCACTATTGATAGAGGGCATGGCTGATTTAGTAAGAGATAAGAGGGTTGAAGGCATTTCAGACATCAGAGATGAATCTGATAGAAAAGGAATGAGAATTGTAATAGAGCTAAAATCAAATGCAAATCCAGAGGTTGTCTTAAATCAATTATACAAGCATTCACAATTACAAACCACTTTTGGTGTAATAAATCTGGCTCTAGTAGCAGGCCAGCCAAAAATCCTAGACTTAAAATCCTTAATCAGCAGCTATGTTAAGCACAGAAAAAGAATCGTTACAAGAAGAACTCAATTTGAATTAACCAAAGCAGAAGACAGAGCCCATATTCTGGAAGGATTAAAAATAGCCCTAAACAACATAGACTCTGTAGTAAAAGTCATCAAGAGCAGCGATAGTGTAGAAAATGCTCGTTCTTCTTTAATGAAAACTTTCGAGCTTACTGAAAAGCAGGCTGTTGCAATCTTGGAAATGAGGCTGCAGAGATTAACAAGCCTAGAAACTTCTAAAGTGAGAAAAGAGCATGAAGAATTAGTAAAATTGAGTATAGAATTAAAATCAATACTGGCTGATGAATCAAAGATTTACAACATAATAAAGCAAGAGCTAAGTGAATTAAAGCAAAAGTACCATGATGAAAGAAGAACCAAAATCATCGATGCCCTAGACGAAGAGATTGAGGATGAAGATCTAATTAAAGAAGAGCAGGTTGTTATTACGATGACACATCAGGGCTATGTAAAAAGGCTTCCAATAGACACCTATAAACAGCAGAAAAGAGGGGGCAAAGGAATTATAGCAACAGAAACAAAAGAAGAAGATTTTGTTGAGCACTTATTTACTTCAAGCACTCATAACTACATTTTATTATTTACAGACAAGGGAAACGTATTCTGGCTTAAGGGTTATAAGATTCCAGATGCATCCAGGTACTCTAAAGGTTCAAATATTGTTAATATGTTGAATTTAGAGAAGGATGAAAAAATAACTTCGATGATTCCAATAAAAGAATTCAAAGAAAATGAATATTTGCTAATGGCAACCAAGAAAGGAGTCTTAAAGAAAACTGCCTCCATTGAATACAGCAATCCGAGAAAAAACGGCATTATTGCAATTAATCTGAGAGACAATGACAAATTGGTTAATGTAAAGCTTACTGATGGAAATCAAAAATACATTATTGCTAGCAAAAACGGATTGGCTGTAAGGTTTAATGAGGCTGATGCAAGGTCTATTGGAAGGAATGCAACTGGAGTAAGAGGTATCAGATTATCAGGAAATGATGAGGTAATCGGTCTAGAGCTAGCAACAAATGACAAAGATACTTTATTGACAGCAACTGAAAATGGCTATGGCAAAAGGTCTTTAATCGAAGATTACAGAATAATAAGAAGAGGCGGTAAAGGAGTTATCAACATTAAGACATCAGGAAGAAATGGAAAGGTTGTTGCTATAAAAACAGTAAAAGACGATCATGAATTGATGTTTATTACAAAAAAAGGAATTCTAATCAGGACTGGTGTAAGTGAAATCTCTGTTGTAGGAAGAAATACCCAGGGTGTTAGGTTGATGAAGCTAGATTCCAATGATAAATTAGTAAATGTCGCCAGAATTATTAATAACGGCAATTAATCAATATATTTAAAAATCTTTTTATATCAACTTACAACATGACATTTGATCCATATGTTAATGTTGAAGATATCGTTGTTTTAGTAATAAATCCCAAAAATTCTAAATTCGGACAGCTGGGAAAATTAATTGAACATGATTGGAGAGAATATGGTGTGTATCAAGTTTCATTTCCAGGTGAACCTTTAACACAATTTCCAGATGGTATATGTAAGGGAGATCCTCCTTCTCCTGTTAGGATATTTTATAGGTTTGGAGACGAAGTTGGAAAAACTTTTGATGCTAAGAATGCTAGCATAAGTGAATTAAAAAAATTATACCAACAATTAAAGATTGGAAATTTAGAATCTTTGGCTCAAAAATATGAAAGATTATTTAATGAGAAATTGCCTTAACTCACTTTAATTCCTTTACCAAATAATTGAATAATTGTTATTATTCAAATAATCTACTACTCTTTTAATTTCTGGAAATTTACCATATTTATCTTGTATCGCATAATCTAATTCATCCCATTCATCTTCTATATCAATAAACTCAGCTGTTTTGCCAGATAGATAAATTCTTAATATTAAATCAAAGTTTCCGTTTTCTTTTACAGATATGACATATTCATCTCTAAGAGTTTCTATTCTTATTCCTTTATTTGCAGAAATTTCTTGTAGTAATCTCTCTATCATTTTATTCTACAATACTGCTATATCCAATTAAGCGCCATCTGCTTCCCAGCATTCTGGAAATAGTGATTCTGTCTTCCTTATTAGAACAAACAGCAATCCTTAACTTTACATAGATTAAATGTTTCTTCAACTCAACCACAGTTCCAATTGTGGCAGCTGAATTTACATTCAACATCAACATCTCTCCTTTTTTGATAGGTTCAACAGCCAGTTCATTTTCAGAACCCACAATTCTATCCAGTAATTTTGGCTCTAAGTAAAACTCATACCATACTTTTGGCAGCTTGTCCGGATGACCGACGACATTTCCAGTGAGAGAATCAGCCTTAACCAGGCTTGGATCCAATTTTGTCAATATGCCTACAGAACCACCGGGATAAACTTCTTCAACACTTTCATTTCCTGTCTTAAATCCGGCAATTTCTGTAAAAATAGGCTGCCAGAATGTCTTTCCTTCTTTAACAACTTTAATGCCGGGTCTTATCTCAATCTTGTCATTTACTTTCAGCATTCCTTGTTTTAGAGCTCCACCTAAGACGCCACCCATCAAGTTAGTTATATCTACGCCAGGTTTGTTTATATCAAAAGATCTTGCTACAAACATTATGGGGTCTTTATTTTTATTCCTCTCAGGAGTCTTAAAATTCTCGCACATTTCCTTTATCAATAAATCAATATTTATTCTATGCTGCGCCGAGATTGGTATTATTGGAGCATTTTCCGCGATGGTTCCCTTCACAAATGCCTTTATCTGTTCATAACTCTTTATGGCTTCTTCTTTTGTTGCCAAATCAATCTTGTTCTGGACTATTATTATATTTTTAACTCCTACTATAGTTAATGCCACCAGATGCTCTTTTGTCTGTGGCTGGGGACATTTTTCATTTGCCGCTATTAACAATAAAGCAGCGTCCATGATTGCAGCTCCGCTCAGCATTGTTGCCATCAATGTTTCATGTCCTGGTGCATCAACGAATGAAACTTTTTTTACTGGGATTGTGTCATGATCGCAGTTAGGGCATTTTGGAGAAGTTGAATATTCTGATTCCTTGCATTTAGGGCATTTATAAAAAACAGCGTCAGCATATCCAAGCCGTATAGTAATCCCTCTTTTTATTTCCTCGCTATGTGTATCAGCCCATCTTCCAGAAAGAGCCTGTGTCAATGTCGTTTTCCCGTTATCTACATGTCCGACTAAACCTATATTCATTTCAGGTTGGGCTGAAATTTTTGCTACTATTTTTTCTTCTTTTGATGAGGCTTTACTTGTTTCTTTTTTTGGGGTCGTTTTTCTAGGCATTTTATTTAATTTCCATCAACTAAACCTATTTAAAAATCTTTTGAATAAAATATAGTGAGAAAGATTATTTTCATTATTGTGAAACTTCTTTAGTTTCAATTCTCTCTTCCTTAACTTCTTTTTTATGCTCTTTGGATTCTTTTTTCTCTTCTTTAGGAATTTCTTCCTTTGGTTTAATTCCTAAGCTCTCTTCTACGGGCTTCTGTCCATAATTTACTATTTTCAGATTTACTTGCCTGATACTTGTGCTGATTATATTGCCAACTACAGTTTTTCTTGCTTTTTCTCCCTTCTTTAATCTTCTAGCACCCGGGCCTTGAGAGACATAAGGCTTTTTTCTAATACTTCCATCTATATCGAATCTCATCGGGAATCCTGCTAGATCAGATCCCCCTCTGACTTCTAGTTCATAACCTCTTAATCCGAATAGGTCTCCGTGAATCTTGCCGCCTATTTTTAACCCAATAAACACATCAGCCTCGCTGCCCGTAATAATCTTTTGATAAGATTTTCCAGATTTTCCATCATTTATAACTAATTTAAATTCTGACATAAATTCCTAAGAAAAATGAGAGTTTTTAAATGTTTTGGAAATATTTTTTCCCACTTTTAGAAAAAAAATTCAGAAAAATTTTCATAATACAAAGATTTAAATATAAGTTTTAATTAAATATATTATACATTTTTATAATTAAAGAGGTGATTTTAAATGCCAAAAAAGAAGAAAAGACGATAATTCGCGATTACTCTCTACCTTCATAAGAGGGTAATTCAATCTTTTTTTAATATTTTTTCATTTTTTATTTTAGTGTTTATACACAATAATAAAAAGTTAACAATAGTAAATTTTATATACAACAACTATATCACATAATTAAATGAAAGATAATAATGTTTTTAAGACTGTTCTCGTAGTTCCTCCAGACAGAGTAATTAGTCCTAGACCACCTTTATCCCTAATGTATATCGCTGCTTATTTAGAACAGGAAGGAGAAGATGTTGATATTATTGATCTAAAACTGCCTAAGAGAGAGAACAATACAATAAAATTAATAGTAGACGAAATAAAAAAAAGAAATCCAAAAATTATTGGAACATCTGCTTTCAGCACTGATTTAAAGGATGTTTTAGAATTAAGCACTTTAATAAAAAATGAAATGAAAGATATTACAATAATAATTGGTGGAATTCACGCTTCTCTATATCCAAAAGACTTTATTTTCAAAAAAAGTCCAATAGATATAGCCGTCATAGGCGAAGGAGAAGAAACATTTAATGAAATAATAAAAGCAAAAAGATTTGACAAAGATATCAAAGATATAAAGGGTATAGTATACCTAAAAAATGGAAAACTAATAGAAACAGAAAAGAGGGTTCTGATGAATATGAACAAAATGCCAATGCCAGCATTTAATAAAGTAGATATGAAATTCTATTTAAAACCGACATTATATGCTGTAAGAGGAGTTCCTTTGTCTGCTTTTTATATTTTCAGTTCCAGAGGTTGTCCATTCAGGTGCACATTTTGCAGCAATAGTGCTATTTATGGCAGAAACATAAGATATAGAGAATATAAAAAAGTCATAGACGAAGTTGAAATGCTTGTTAAAACCTACAAGGCAGATGGATTCTATATATACGATGATACATTCACTTTTTATAGGCAATATGTAATTAATTTCTGTGAAGAAATGATAAAAAGAAAAATAAAAGCAGTCTGGGGTTGCCAGACTAGGGTGGATAAAGTAGACCTAAAATTGCTAAAGATAATGAAAAAGGCCGGTTGCATCCAAGTAGATTTTGGTGTGGAGTCAGGATCACAAAAACAGCTTGATATAATACAGAAAGATACCACAACTGAAAAAGTATTAGAAGCATTTGATGCTTGCAAGAAAGTTGGAATAAGGCAATTCGCAAATTTTATGATAAATATCCCAGACGAAACAGAAGAAGATATCGCTTACCTAAAAGAATTTGTCGGTAAGATAAAACCAAACGTTGTTGTATTTAACGTGTTATCACCTCTGCCTGGAAGCCCGCTGTATGATCAGATGGAAAATAAGGGGGATGCAGACAAATTCATGAAAGTTTCATTCAGACAGGGACAAGATGCGCATGACTTCCTGTATGAAAATGTAAACTTCACAAAGCACAAACGCCACTTCAAAGAAGTGTTAAAAGAGCTATATGAAGAATTTCCCTCGGCGCAGGGATTTGCACTTAAATTGAACAGAAACTATTTTAAGCAAGTTTCGAGGGAATTATCGTTCCTGAAAGATCTAAATTATATAACTAAGATATTATCCAGCAAAAACAAATCAGATTACATGAAGTTCATTTTAAATCCTACATTAAAATACAATCCACACTAGTCAAACTATAGTTTTTTAAATGTTTAGTTCTAAAAGTTTTGTATGGAAAAAAAGACATTAAGAAATATATTATTCATATATTTTAGTCTAGTAATAATAAAAATTCTAATAGCTTCCCTAGTGAAATCGCCAACTATATTTGCCGATGAATATTATTATATGAGAATGGCTAGAAGCTTCTTTAATAATCACACTTTTTTCATAGATAACACCTTTTCGACATCATATCCCCCACTTTATCCAATTTTAACATCAATAGCTTACATCTTCAAGGATATGCAGTTAGTCTATTTTTTTATGAAAGTGATAAACTCATTAATATCTTCTTTAATGATAGTTCCAATATTTCTTATTGCCAAAGAATTTTTCAACGAGAAAAAAAGTGTTTTAATAGCCCTATTAATAAGTGTCATGCCTCCATTTTTTATAATCTCTTTTTACATCTTAAGTGAAAATCTATTCTATACTTTATTCCTTTCCAGTGTGTATTTTGTCTACAAAGCGTTTAAAGAAAATAAATTAAGGTATGATTTATTAGCAGGTTTTCTTATAGGGTTAACCTTATTGACTAGGGTAATAGGGGCAATAGTTTTGGTATTAGTAATATTTCTTATGATATTACTAAAAAATAAAATATCTATAAAAAATAAATTTATTTCTATAATAATACCAATCCTAATGTACATACCATGGATGTTTATTGCGAACTACCATCTCAAAAACACAGATATCATCAGAGTTACAGGATACGAGTTAACTATAACTAATATTCTTCAAACAAAATATATAACGCATGCACTCTATTGGATACCACTAAATCTTACCTACATAATATTGTCAACAGGCATAATATTCTTCTTAGCATATATAATGTTTATAAAATCTAAAGAGTATAAAAATAATAGCTGGCACATCTTTTACTTATTAGCATCTATTTTATTAGTGTTATTTTTAGCACTTTCATCTATTTACAACCTAGCGTATACTGATCCTAATAATTTTTTAGTAGGAAGGCCAATAGAAAGATATTTTGCTAGTTTATTACCTCTTATAGTTATTGCTGGTTTGATAGGCATAGAAAATAATGTAATTTTCAATAATAATAAATTACTAAAAGCTATTATCCTAATTTCATTATTATTTGTGATATCCGCACCCCTAACATTATACACCTTATTTCCAGCAAACAATCCATCATTGATATATCTAGGGATCGCTTCTTTTTTAGTTGAATTGTTAACAAAATATAAGATTATAGTCATGATAATAACACTAGCGATATTACCCTTAATAGTAATCAAAGTCTATAGACTAAATATGAGGGTCATTTTAACTATATTCTTGATATTTTTCAGCCTTGTCAGCATGCTAAATGTATCTTTTATTGTTTACAATGCAAATACAAAGTGGTATTCATTAGACCAAACTAAGCTGGGATTATGGTTAAATGAAATGGATAAAGGAAAGTCTACAATCTTATTTGATAAAAGAGATATTGATAGGGATTTTAGGTGGGACAGTCCTAATTTAAACCAAAGAGAGCGCTCTATAGGAATAATAGGGTTTTGGCTTAATAATGATATAATTATTGGTGATGTAGTAAATGATAGAGATAAAGTAGATTTTATAATTTCTACAGAAAAGTTAGACTTGCAAATAGTCAATCAAGGAAAAAGCAGTGAATCAAGAAATATCTATATATACAAAGCAGACAAATAAAATTATTTATTTTTATTCATGAATTCATCAAATTTTTCTACCATATAATTGATTCTAGGTTCGTCTATGCCTGGATAAACTCCTACGAAAAATGTATCGTGCATTATCCTATCAGTATTTCTCAAGTCTCCTACGATTCTATGCTCTACATCCTGGTAGCCAGGCTGATTTATTATATTGCCTCCAAATAATATTCTAGTTTCTATCAGGTTTTCTTCCAAGAAAGAAGTAATATCCTCCCTACTAAATTTATCTGTATTAACTGTTAGAGGAAATGAAAACCAGGATGGATCAGATTTCTCATACCAGCTTGGCAATATAAATTCATCATATTTAGAAAGATGATTATATAAAATCTTAAAGTTATGTCTTCTTTTTTCCATAAACATTGGTAGCTTTTTTAATTGGGCAAAGCCTATGGCTGCCTGTATATCAGTAGGCTTGAGATTATATCCAATATCAGAATAAATATATTTATGATCATAGTGTCTAGGAAGTTTACCTAGCTGCCAGTCAAATCTTTTGCCGCAAGTGTTAGATTTACCAGGATCACACCAACAATCTCTTCCCCAATCTCTTATTGACTTATTGATTCTCCCGAACAAAGCATTATTAGTTATTACAGCTCCTCCCTCCCCCATAGTCATGTGATGGGCTGGAAAAAAGCTAAAAGTGGCCATATCTCCAAAAGTGCCACACATTTTCCCGTCATATTTTGAATGAAGTGCATCACAACAGTCCTCTATAAAATAAAGATTATTTTTTTTGACAAAATCCATTATTACATCCATCTGGTTTGGATTTCCTAGCGTATGCGCTACAAAAATAGCTCTTGTCTTTGGTGATAGTGCATCTTCTAATCTATTAACATTCATATTATAATTTCCAAGTTCAACATCTATCAAAACTGGGATCATATTATTCTGTATTATTGGGCCAAATGTAGTTGGAAATGTCGGAGCTATTGTAATAACCTCATCTCCGGGTTTTACCCGATCTTCCAATTTCAATTTTTTTGATGTCAGTGAGGTAACAGCTACAAGATTTGCCGAGCTCCCAGAATTTGTAATTGTAACATCTCTTATTGGGAATATTTTTTTAAACCCTTCTGTAAATTTTTTTTCATAAGTTCCAAGGGTAAGCATAAATTCCAAGATTGCGTTTGCTGCTTCAATCATCTCTTCTTCATTGAATACTCTCCCAGCATAGTGTATTTTTGTCTTGCCTGGAATAAATGTATAATCACTATGTACTAATCTATAATAATCCCCAATATTGCTATGTATTCTATTTCTTAAGTCTTCTTTACTGTCCATTTATCTAAATAACCTTCTTTGAATTTAGAAGAATACCACCCAATAGTTTTCTCTAAACCTTCTTCCAGATTAGTTCGAGGTTCCCAATCTAATAAAGTTTTTGCTTTCTTATTACAGGAAAAAAAATGCATTGTTTCACCAGGCCTGCAAGGTAAAGAAGTGTCTAACTCGATTCCAGAATTAGTTAATTTAACTATTCTATTTGCAACATCGATTATTCTATACTCTTGACCAGATCCTATATTAACTATTTCACCAACTGCTTTTTTAGTCAAGGCAGCTTTTAAATATCCTTCAACAACATCATCTATATATACAAAGTCTCTAGTCTGTTCTCCCTTAGTCATCTTAAACTTTTTTCCCATTAAACAGCTTAAAATTAAAGATGGGATAAACATATTAGCGTTAGTTTGTTTAGGCCCATATGTTAAAAACGGCCTAACAGTTACTATTGGAAGCCCCTGCGTTTCATACAACATTTTACAATAAGATGTAATTGCCACTTTAGACGCTGAATAAGGAGAAACAGGCCTTGGAACTTGATCTTCCTTAAATGGAGCATCTCCATTCCCATATTCTTCGCATGTGCCAGTATTCACAAGTACTTCATATCTTTTTGTTAAATCTTCTAAAGAGATTATTAAATTCATTGCACCTTTTAAGTTATTGTCTATTGTATAATTTAATAGTTTAATGTCTCTTCTAACATCAAGATCTGCAGATAAATGAAACACGATTTCTGGCTCTATTCTTTTAATTATCTTAGACAGTGAATCGTCGTAAGCTAAATCTACTTTGTAAAAATCCACTTTATCAAGAAATTCCTCTATTTTTGTGGTATCAGGATTTCTAGAAATAATAGAAACATTTGCTTCTAATTCTACCAATTTAGCAGTTAAATGACTTCCTATAAAACCATTTCCACCAGTTACAAGGACTCTAGAACCGTTAAATTCTTTCATATAATTGTTTAATAGCATAGATTTAAATTAATTTCTAAAATTGCCTTTGAAATAGGCCTTATACCAATTTATCGTTTTCTTCAAGCCTTCGTCTATGGTGTAATCTGGTTCCCACTCAATTATTTTTAATGCTTTTTCACTAGACAATGACTGATTTTTTATTTCATTTTTTACTTCGTTTAAGATTATTGGTTTTAGACTTGATTTCATTAACTTCAATATTAAGTTAACCAACTGTAACACTGTGATTTTGTTTTTAACACTGAAGTTAAATGCCTCACCATGCAACTCTTTCCTGTCTAAATTTCCTGCAAGAATTAAGCAAGCCTTTACTATATCTTCTACGTAAATATAGTCTCTTATGTAAGTACCATCACTTCTTATAACAGGTCTTTCTTTGTTATATGCAGACTTTATTGTTCCGGGAATAATACGGTTAAAATTAAGGTCTCCACCACCATAAATATTGCCGCATCTCGTTATCCCTATAGGCAATCCGTATGTCTTAAAGTATGCCTGGGCTATCAAGTCTGTGCAGGATTTTGAGACATCATAAGGATGTTCGCCCTTTAGAGGCATATTTTCTGTATATGGCAAATTATCTTGACTACCATAAGCCTTGTCACTTGAAGCTACTACTACTCTCTTTATAGTATTTGATTTTCTAATAGCCTCTAACATATTCCAAGTTCCTTCGATGTTAGACTTAAAGGTAGATATTGGATTTCTATTTGCAGTATTAACAATTGCCTGTGCTCCTATATGAAAAACAGTATCAATCTCATATTCATTTAAAGTTCTCTCTATTACAAAATAGTCAAGTAGGTCCCCATTAACAATATTAACTTTATTTATAACTCCAGATGTGAATAGGTAAGAAGTTGGAACTTTGTCCCTCAATAAAATAGAAACATTTGCTTTTCTTTCCACTAAAGCCTTAGTTAGCCATGATCCGAGAAAACCACTGGCCCCCGTTACTAAAACATTCTTTTCTTCCCAATAGGATTCATACATAAGAATTTACAGCATAGAAAGATTTATAAAATAATATCAAAAAATTTGATTATTTCCAGACTTTCCAGGGGACATTTCCAGAGTTCCATATTTTATTTAACATTTCAAAATCCCTATGAGTGTCCATACATTCCCAAAAACCTTTATGCTGAAATGCTATTAATTGATTGTTTTTAGCTAATTTTCTTATCGGTTCTTGTTCTAAGACATCGTTTTCTCCAATGTAATCAAAGACGTCTTTTTTCAATACAAAGAAACCTCCATTAATCCAACCATCCAATTTAGGCTTTTCTTTAAATGAAATTACAGTTCCATTCTTATCAAAGTCTAGTACACCAAATCTTGAAGTTGGTTGTATTGATGTTAATGTGGCAATTTTTTTATGTTTTATATGGAATTTATAAAGTTCATTAATATTTAAATCAGCCAACCCATCCCCGTAAGTCATGAAGAAATTGTCATCTTTAATGTGTTTTTCAATCTTTTTAATTCTGCCACCAGTATTTGTTTCTAGGCCTGTTTCTGCAAAAGTTATAGTCCAATCTTCTAATAAATTAGAGTTATGATAAACCTTAGCGGATTTTCTATTACCCAAGTTTAAGGTAAAATCATGTTTTAATATATCATAGGTCATAAAGAAATTTTTAATCTCATTACTTTTATAGCCCAAACATAGAACAAAATCTTTATAACCATAATGAGAATAAATTTTCATTATATGCCACAATATAGGCATATGGCCTATCGTAACTAGAGGTTTTGGTTTAAATTCGGTTTCCTCTTTTAATCTTGTTCCAAATCCACCACATAGAATAACTACTTTCATCAAATATGGGAAATGTGCATAATTTTTAAAGCTTTTTATTATTTAATAAATTAGTATATATCTGTTTTAATTTTTTTGGCTGTATTTCGTTATTGAAGCTTTCTTCGATATACTTTCTGCCCGCAGTGCTAAACCTATTTCTTAATCTTGGGTTTTCTATCAACTCTATCATTCTTTTGGCAAATTCATCAATATTTTTTTGTTCTACAACATAACCAGTTCTTTTGTCTAGAACAATTTCTGAATTGCCAGCATCCTCAAAAACAATACATGGAAGTCCTACAGCTTCTGCTTCTGTCAACACAATGGGTGCTCCACCATAATCATCAGCTGTAGTTATACTTGGTAATAAAAATATGTCTGCCTTATAAAATTCTTTTAATGTTACTTCCCTTGGGTTTTGGGATTTTAAATTATTGATAAATTCCACATTTTTTTCTAGTTTTAGGTTTTTTGTTAATTCTAATAAATAATTAACTTCAGGACCATCACCAACTAAAACTAATTTAGATTTAGGGTATTTTTTAACAACTTTGCTAAATGCTTTTATACCATAGTCTATGCCTTTCTTTTCTATAAATCTGGCTACTATTAAAAACCTTATGTTATCTTTTTTGTTGGATGGTTTTTTATATTTAAGTTTATTACAATCAATTCCGAGATGATGTACTATGATTTTATTCCTCTCAACACCCATTTCGAGAAGCATTTTTTCCATATTTTTTGTCAAAGCTAGTATTAAATCAGCTTTGTTTAACATAGGCCTATAAATATTCAGGTTTTGTTTGCAGTTTAATATGTCTTTACCATAAAAAGATATCACTAATGGCCTTTTTGTGTACATTAAATTTTTAGTGAGGTAAGAGGCATAGCCTGCAAAAACCATTTGTGCATGTATTAAATCAAATTTATTATAATATTTTAATATAGCTTTTGTTAGCCCTATTCCCAATAAGGGGATCTGCATTTTAGCAATAAAACTTTTTTTCAAATTTGAATGGATACCTTCCCCATAGGTTAATTTTTGATATTTAGATGGCCAGGTATAAGAAAATCTTTCAATCTCCACATTTCCTATTTTTTCATACCTTTTTGCTTTTATATCTGATGGTGCTAGGACTTTAAAGTCAACGTCCTTAATTAATCTAAACATGTACAAGATAAAATTTCCGGTCACATCCCCTTCAAATCTCGGGAATGCAGTAGTGGGTGCTAGAACTTTCATAAAAATGCGATATGAGCAAAGTTTTTAAAGTTACCTTATAAAATTTAATCATGGAAAATAATGAGAATATAAAAAAGATAATAAGTGGATCTTTAATAATAATATTGGGTCTTTTTATAGGTAAATTTCTGAATTACATCTTCCGTTTGATAATTGCGAGATTGGGGCCTGATCAATATGGATTATTTTCTCTAGGACTAAGTGTTGTTAGCTTTGGTGCAATATTAGCATTAATGGGCCTCGATAGAGGTACTTTAAGGTTTGTATCATATTATTTAGGAACTAAAGATCAAATGAAAATAAAGGGGGTTATTTTATACTCATTAAAATTTAGCATAATCACTAGTTTGATATTTTCAATTTTAATATTCATATTTGCGCCCCAGATTTCAGTAAAGATATTCCATAATGATAGTTTAATAAAAATAATAAAAATTCTTGCCTTTTCTATTCCTGCATATGTTTTAAGTGAGGTTCTATTATCGATAATTAGAGCCTATAGGGAAGTTAAATATGTTGTATATTCAAAAAATTTATTGGAAGGCCTTTCAAAAATAGTTCTGTCTTTGATAGCAATCTATTTTGGTTACGCGTTATTTGGCATTAGCTTAGCATATGTAATATCACTAGTTGTTACATTTGTTGTAACATTCTATTTTATCGAGAAAAAATTATTTCCAATTTTTAAAAAAGATGTAAAAACAGAATACAATAATAAACAGATATTTTCTTATTCCTGGCCTTTGATGATAAGCAATATTATGGAACTAGCTTTAATATGGGTAGATACCATATTATTAGGTTATTTTAAGACTAGTTCTGAGGTAGGAATTTATAATGCCGCGTTCCCAACTGCGATGTTATTGACTAGCATACCGGTGGCTATACTTACATTATTTACGCCAACTATGAGTAAACTAATCGGAGAAAAAAGAATAGAGGAGCAAAAAGAGATTTTTAATATTACAAGTAAATGGATATTTTTAGCTGCATTACCTGTATCAATTATAATAATGTATCTATCAAAAGATATTCTAAAATTATTGTTTGGTAGCTCCTATGCTAGCGGATATCTAGCTTTGTCTATCTTGGCTTTTGGATTTCTTATCAGCGCTGTTTCTTTTACTTCAAGAAAATTATTAGAAGTGTACAAAAAAAGTAATTTAATTTTGATAAACTCAATGATAGCTATAGTTTTAAATGTTGCACTAAACATAATTTTAATACCAAAGTTTGATATAATTGGTGCTGCTATTAGTAGCGCAATAAGTTTTATTGTCTATAGTGGTTTATTCATCATGCAATCTATTAGTGTACTAAAATTTAGGCATCCTATAATGCAATACTTTAAAATTATCTTAGCCAGTGTTTTTTCTTTGGTGATTTTAATTTTAGTCAGGCTATATTTAATAAAGAATTCTATAATATTAATAGTAATCTATGGATTGATTTATTTACTTTTAGCTTATTTATTAAAGATAATTCACAAAGAAGAATTTAATTTGTTAAGGTCTTTAAAAGATAAGAATCAGAATAATAATTAAATTTTTATTTTTTTATAGCTAAGGCCATCTATATAAATCCTATTCCACAGTTCATAGCTAATTAATGTCCATATTCTTCTGTCATTATTTCTGTTATTAGATTTATGTTGGCCCAGTATTTTGTTAACATAATCTTTATTGAATGTTTCAGATTTGTCTAATATCAGAGAGGCAGAGCTGTATAGTTCTTTTTTTAGCCAATATTTTAATGGCAGAGCAAATCCCATTTTTTTCCTTTCCAATATTTGTTTAGGCAATATATCTTTAACCGCTTGCCTCAATAGGTATTTTCCCATATTGTCTCGTACTTTCATCTCTGTGGGTAAAGAAGAAACGAATTTTATGAAATTATTGTCCAAAAATGGAACTCTAATTTCTAAAGAATGCAACATGCTCATTCTGTCTACTTTACATAAATTATTGTCTACCAAATATGTTTTTACATCTACATATAACTCTTTATTCAGCTTTGATAAGGCATTGTTGTTCTTATAATAATTATATACAATTTTATAACTGTCATCTGCATTTTTAGGCTTATAAAGTTTTGATTTTTCCTCTTCTGTAAACAAAGTTATTTTAGAATTATACCAATATTCTGGATCTTCCATAACAGACAGCTTGTCAATTTTGTCTATTTTTCTTTTCGTATCGTCCCCGCTCATTGTAGCCACTTTTTTGCCTATTGATTTGATTCCAGAAGGCAGTCTCTTGTAGTATTCTATTAATTTATCTTGTTTCCATTGAAAATATCTAGGATAACCAGCAAATATTTCATCTCCGCCCTCTCCTGATAGGGCAACCGTAACATATTTTCTGGCCATTTGTGAAACATAATATACTGGAAATGCGCTAGGGTCACTGTAAGGCTCATCCAAATGCCATACAATTTCTCCAATTACATTAAGCAAATCAGGAGTAACAACAAACTCTTTGTGGTCTGTATTAAAATGTTCTGCTACGATTCTTGCATATTTAAGCTCGTTATAATCATCTTCTGGGAATCCTATTGAAAATGTCTTAACCGGCTCTTTCATGGCCTTGCTCATCATAGCAACTATAGTGCTAGAATCGATGCCTCCAGATAAAAAAGCACCTAATGGCACATCGCTTATCAAATGGGAATCAACAGCCTTTTGCAGTTCTGAAAGTAACTCTTTTTTTGTTTGAGACTCAGATCTGTTTATTTGTTCTGAATATTTTAAATCCCAAAATTGCTTAATTACCCTTTTTCCTTTGCTATAGATTAGTATGTGGCCAGGACTCAATTTTTTTATTGATTTTATTATAGACAAGGGTCCGGGAATATAGCCAAAGCTTAGGTAATTATGAAAAGCTTGCTTATCTATCTCTTTTTTTATCTCCTTATTCTGTAATAGAGCTTTAAGCTCAGAAGCAAAATAGAAGTCGTTTTCACTTGTGTAATATAAGGGTTTTATTCCTAGTCTGTCTCTTGCTAATAAAATTTTCTTCTTTTTAGAGTCATATAATGCAACTGCAAACATGCCATCTAAATATCTAGGAAATTCATCCCCATATTCTTCATATAAATGAACAATAACCTCTGTGTCGGTATTAGTATAAAATCTATGTTTTGCCTTTTCAAGCCTGTATTTTAACTCCTTAAAATTATAAATCTCGCCATTATAGACTGTAACTACAGTTTTGTCCTCATTATATATTGGTTGATCTCCAGTCTCTAAATCTATTATTTTTAATCTTCTTATTCCTAAAGAAACATTATTATCAACAAAATAGCCTTGGCTATCTGGGCCCCTATGAACAAGTGCGTTATTAATCTTTTTAATTAATTGCCTATCCCCAAATCCTATTCCGCAAATTCCACACATGTAATTGTAAAAAACTATGGTTTAATTAAGCTTTTTATTAAATTAACTACTCTTTCAGTTGATTTTCCATCCAAGCTGTATATATAGTCTTCTAAGAATTCTTCTGCTTTCTTTTTTAAATTACTTTTTATATTTTCCTTAGTTAATATTTCTTCA
>ORJL011868304.1_pt1 | contig 23171 bp, 14 predicted proteins | sample 1779941 | NCBI WGS metagenome assembly ORJL01 (sample SAMEA104232317, study PRJEB22302) | groundwater metagenome | biome: forest; feature: aquifer; material: groundwater | place: USA | collected 2011-08-07 | depth 5.8 m
AACTCGTACGAACGTGGGACATAACTTCCGGAGCCGATGCCGAAAAGCTTGGGTTCGACGGCGTCAAGGTTCAGCTTTGAACTCAATGGTTTGGCGAAAATGGCGTCGAGGGACTCGGCCAGGCGTTCCCGGGGCCCGCGTCGATCGACGGGGGTGTCCTTGTAACCGTCGGGAATCCAGATATTGGTCACGCAAGGGGAGCCCAGAGCCTGGCCGATGGCGGCGCCGATCTTGCGGCAGACGATGCCATGCTCGATCCAGTATTGCCGGACTGTCTTGTCCAAGTGCGCCAGCGTAAAACCGTCCGCGGCCATCGGATGGGCAAAGAAGGTGGGATTGAAGTCCATCCCCATCCCGTTGGCCTTCGCCCAGGCGATCCAGTTGCGGAAGTGGGCTGGCTCCAAGGCGTTCCGTTCGACGCGCCTCCCGTCAAGTTCCGCATAGCAGGCGTGGAGGTTCAGCCTGTGCTTACCGGGGATCAGGGCGAGGGCCTGGTCCAGGTCGGCGCGCAGTTCGTCCGGCGTGCGTGCTTTGCCGGGATAATTGCCGGTCACCGCCAACCCGCCGCCCAGATCGGAGCCGGAGTGCTCGAATCCGCCCACGTCGTCGCCCTGCCAGCAATGGAGGGAGATGGGGATCGCGGCCACTCTTTGGAGGGCCTCGTCGGCCCGGACGCCCAGTTGGGCGTAACGTTCTTTTGCCAGTTGATAGGCCTTCTCGATGTTCTTTGTTTGGCTTGGCATGGCGCGCATGGGTTTATGTTCGTAACTGTGCTATCCGGCAGGCACTCTACAGGATGGATATGTCCGTGTCCTTGACATTCGCGCCAACAAGTAGCATGAAATTGCCATGAGCCTTGCCGGAGCCGCCAGCGCCGAGCCGCGGCTCCATGAATGCACTGCCGAACACTTAAGACGCACGATTGGTTCCACACCGATGGCTTTCCCATTGCGGTCGAGAGGCGCGAGCCCCAGGAGCCATTTGGGCTCCACGCCCATGAGTTCTCCGAACTGGTGATCATCACCGGCGGTAGCGGGTTTCACGTGACCGGACGAGACTCCTGGCCGCTGGCGGCGGGTGATGTCTTTGTCATCAGCGGCTCGCGCCCGCATAACTACGAACAGTTGCATGAGCTCCGCTTGGTGAACGTCTTGTTCCAGCCGGAGCGGTTGCGACTCGACTTGAAGGATCTGCCTGCCCTCCCCGGCTACCGTGCCTTGTTCCGACTCGAGCCGGCATGGCGGAGCCGCCACCAATTCAACAGCCGGCTCCACTTGGCGCCGCAGGAACTAGGCAAGGTGCTCGGCTTCGTGGACCAACTGGACGAGGAGTTGAAGGCGCGCCCTCCCGGGTTTGGCTTCCTGGCCACGGCCGCGTTCATGCAGATCCTCGGCTACCTTTCCCGCTGCTACAGCCGCTCGCGAAGTCCGGATTCCCGAGCCCTTCTGCGCATCGCCGAGGCCATCAGTCACCTGGAGATTCACCTTCGCGATCCTGTGAATCTGGAGGCTCTGGCCGGCATGGCCCGCATGTCCAAGCGCAGCTTCATCCGCGCTTTTCAGGCCGCGATGGGCAGTTCCCCCATCGCCTATCTCATTCAACTGCGGGTGAACCATGCGGCCACGCTCCTTCGCAGGACAGGCGCCAGCATCACAGAGGTTGCGTTCCAGGCGGGATTCACCGACAGTAACTACTTCTCTCGCCAGTTCCGACGCGTGGTGGGTGTGCCACCGCGCCAATACCGGCAGCAGGCGGGTCCGGTGGAACGGATGGCGGAGGGCCGTTCCGAATAATTATGATGATCAGCGGACAACTCTGTCGGATCCTCCCGCTTCTCGCGGTGGGCGTTCTGCTTAAGGCCGGTGCGGCGCCTCTCGCCGCAGCGGACCAGGAGCAGTGGGGCCAGAAGGATTCCCGCAACATGGTGTCGGACGAACGCGGGTTGCCGGAGGCGTTTGATCCGAAAACCGGCAAGAACGTGAAGTGGTCGGTACCCCTCGGCACCGAAACGCATTCCACACCGGTTGTCGCGGGGGGGCGCGTGTACATCGGGACCAACAACGGTGAGCCGCGCGACCCGAAGCACGAGGGGGATCGCGGGGTCCTCATGTGCTTCGATGAAAAGGACGGGCGGTTTCTTTGGCAACTGGTCGTGCCGAAACGGACGGAGGACAAGTATTTAGACTGGCCCAACAGCGGAATCTCCTCGCCTGCCACAGTCGAGGGCAACCGCGTTTATATCGTCAGCAACCGCGGTGAGGTGCTCTGCCTGGACGCCGCGGGGATGGCCAACGGCAATGACGGTCCCTACCGCGACGAGGGAGAGCATATGGTCCCGCGCGGCGGGGCGGCCCAGACACCGGGCGCCACCGACGCGGACATCCTCTGGCTCTTCGACCTGGTATCGGGCGCGGGCATCTGGTCCCATGACGCGGCGCATAGTTCGATCCTCATTCACGGCCCCTACCTCTATCTCAACACGGGGACCGGGGTGGACAACACGCACCGGGTTATTCGAACCCCCGACGCGCCAAGCCTGGTGGTGATTGAGAAGGCCACCGGACGGCTCATCGCCCGTGACGACGAGCATATCGCGCCGCGCATTTTCCATTCCACATGGTCCTCCCCTTCGCTCGCCCAGATCAATGGGCGTCCGTTGGTATTTTTCGTTGGTGGCGACGGCGTGGTTTACGCGTTTGAAACCGTGCGAACCAACCCACCGCCCGGCGAGGTGGCGAAGCTGAAGAAGGTGTGGCAGTTCGACTGCGACCCCCTGGGCCCAAAGGAGCAGGTGCATCGCTTTACCTCCAACCGCGGCGAAGGCCCGAGCAACGTCTATGGCATGCCTGTCTTCCACGAAGGGCGCCTCTATGTGGCTGGCGGCGGTGACATTTTTTGGGGGAAGAACGAAGCGTGGCTCAAGTGCATTGACCCGACGAAGACAGGGGATATTACGCGTGGCGGCCAGATATGGTCCTACCCGCTCTCGAAACACACGATGTCCACGGTGGCTGTGAGAGATGGCCTCGCGTTCGTCTCCGACTGCGGTCACGAAGTGCACTGCGTGGATGCCGCGACCGGCTCGCGCGTGTGGATGCAAGAGACGCGGGGGGAGATGTGGGCGTCGCCTTTGGTGGCGGACGGGAAGGTTTACATCGGCACGCGCAGCGGTGATTTCTGGGTCCTTGCCGCGGGTAAGGAAAAGCGGGTGCTCAGCACTATCGAACTCGGCAGCCCCATCAGCGCCACCGCCACAGCCGCGAATGGCGTCCTCTACGTCACCACAATGTCCCGGCTCTACGCGCTACACTTGCCGTGAAAACTCAAATCTCTTCCAGCATCACCCTCACGTTCCTCACTCTGACAATCGCGGCCCTCTCTTCCGCTCGGGCGCAGGGAACCGCCGCGCGCCCGGCGATGAACGTTCCGGACGATTTCCCTCGCTTTGTGGTTCCCGGGCAGGAGAAGGCGATGCAATCCTTGCGCGAGTTGTACTGGCTGCATTACCAACCCGCCGGGCCGTTGATCCCGCTGTGGGATGAGTGGATGCCCATGTCCACCCTCTGGCCCGCGCGCGGCTCAGGGGCGGAGTTGGAGACCATGCGCGGGCGTTGGGCGTCTGCGCTGGCCGGTCGCGCCATTAACGCGGAGGGCTATGTCCACACACATCAGCACGACGGCCTGGCCCACGCCGAAGGCTGGCCATTCCCGTTGTGGACGCAGGCGGGCGGCGTCGGCTGGCACTTCCGCGGGACTGGGATTGGAGGATACGATGCGGCCCTCGTCACGCCCGAGCGGTGGGTGGTGGCAGGCGCGAAGGCGGGTGAGGTCAACGACAAGGGCTGGGTCATCGAGTTGACAGAGCCAAAAGCCATGGCGCAGACCCCCGCGTTCGAGATGCCCGCGCGGAATGGTCCGTGGCTGCGATTGAACTGGTGGGCCGAGGGGCTTGAGCGGGCGAACTGCTACGTCGAGTGGACGACCAAGGAGAAGCCCGAGTTCGGCGCGGATCGTCGGTTCTACTTCGCCCCCGCCAGTTCCGAGGGGCGTTCTCTCGCCAATCTGCCGATGGGCGGCGGCGGTGGCCAGATGAACCTGGCGCGTGTCGAAACCCGCACGATGATCCCCGTCTATCGCGTGCCCGGTTGGGCCGGCACGATTACGGGCGTGCGCATCGGCTTCGCCAATTCCGGCCCTGCCAAGGTCGTGATCAAGTCCTTCCATACCGCCTGCGACTCGCGCCACCCGATCAACAACCCCAACTTCATTCGCGGCGTGCACGACTACTTCGCCTGGTCGGGCGATGTGACCTCCCTCCGCGACCAGATTGTCCGTGTCCGCACCGCGATGCGGTTCACCATGCGGGAGTTCGATACCCGCAACCGCAAGTGCATCTACACGACCTGGCCCGGCCACGAAGGACGCAGCGGAGTTCGTCGGACCGCCGACGGGAAGAAGCAGATCGTCACCGGCGAAGGCATCGGCGGGAACTACTGGGACCTGCTTCCCTTCGGGGGTGAAGACGCGTTGGCCACTCTCTATTACTACGATGCCCTGTTGGATCTGGCCGATCTTGAAGAGCGGATTGCCGCTCACCCGGAATGGGGCATTGCGACTGGGGCCGATGCGTTTGACCCTGTTGACCTTCGCCAGCACGCGCAAGCCGTAAAGGACTATGGCGCCAAACGGTTCTGGAACCCTCAGACCGGGCGATTCGGCACTGTGGACCTTGACGGCGTCATGCACGACTACGGCTGGACGTTCCTAAACAACGAGGCCGTCTATTACGACTTTGCCACGCCCGAACAGGCCCGCAGCATACGCGACTGGATCAGCGGGCGACGGGTCGTCGAGGGTGACACTTCCACCGGTGCGGACATCTACCACTGGCGCTTCGGCCCTCGCGCGACGACCAGGCGCAACCTCGATTACTACTTCTGGGCTTGGTCGAACCCTGAGAGCATCCCTTGGGGTTACCAGGTGCAAGACGGCGGCGCGGTGTTGGGCTTTTCCTACCACGACCTCATGTGCCGGTTGAAAGTGGACGGACCCGACGATACCTGGAAGCGGCTCCAGGAGATCCTCGTCTGGTTTGATGAGACGCAGGCCGGAGGCGGGTATCGTGCCTACTACGGCAAAGACCCCGCGCGCGGCACGATGCAAGGTGGGAACGTTCCCGGCGGGCTCGGGCTCGACCGCGAATTCTTCGAGAGCATTCTTGTTCCGCAAGTGATGCTCTATGGTTTCCTGGGATTCGAGCCCACGCCCTCGGGGTTCAAGATCCATCCGCGCCTCCCAAAGGACTGGCCCGAGGCGACGATCACGCGCGTGCATCTCCACGACCTGGTGATGGACCTGACGGCCAAAGCCGACGGATCCGTAACGATCCGCGCCGATCGCGCGTCAGGCTTATCCGTGCTGGTGGAACTGCCAGATGGAAAATGGGAGACCAAAGCGCCCGGCGCGCAAGTCAACGGCAACCGCATCCTCCTAAGGTTGTCGGCGGACGCGATCGATCTCTCACCAGCGCGGTGAGGCGTCCCCGCGTCAATCGGCGCCGTTCACTGATCGACCACACTGATCTCGTCGCAGAAGGCATCTTCGCTGCAAACGCCTTTGGGACCGCCGCGGGCGACCTTGACCACTAACCCAATCGTCTTTGCGGCACGGGCTCTGAGTGGGTACTCAGTGGTTCGCCAGTTCGCTGGTGAAGGTGGCGTTCCGGAATCGAATTCCGAATCGCCAAGCCGCTGGAGGAGGAGTAGCTCCGGTAGGAGCGCCATGTTTATAGGAAGCCATTGCTCCCGTACCCTTTGGGAATCTAGCAGTGATACCCCCAACACCTGTACTCAATCTGCCTCCAGGTCGTGTTGGCCGTGCACGCACGGCGGAACCTGATTCGTTCGGAACGCAGAGGGCAACTGTGTTCTCGATACCAAGTTCAGACTGCCGTGGCCATTTGGCTGGAGTCGGATGGAATCAATCGACGTACATCGCTGTCTTGGCCTTCTCGAAGCTCGCACCGGGCGGGGGAAGTTTCTGAATGGCTTCGTCGTAGTTCACGATGTACTGCCACCAATTGTTGTAGAAGCCCTCGGTGGTGCCGGGGTTGTGAGGAAGGTGTTTCATATACCAGAGGTGATGGCCCACAATGCCCTCCCAGCCGCCGCTGGTGGCGTTGAGAAGCCTCTTCTGGCGAGGCAATTTCGGGTAGGTCAGCCAGTCATCGGCGTAGGTATAGACGCTATTCGTGTTACTCCAATCGTAGTCGCTCTTGGAATTAGGCGCGCAGTGCACGCTCCCAACCTCCGCTTCGCCGGGAAAATCCTTGTCCACGCGCGAGAATCGGTTCCACGCGTTCGTGAGTTGGCGCGGAGGATCCCATACGCCCCGACCGACGGTCAGCGACAGGACGCTTTCGATCCGGTGGGAGTAGCTTTCCAGCATCTCGCCTTCTCCGCGTTCGTAGTTCCAGCCCATGATCCAGATCGTCCGGCCCACGTCCGGGATGTCGTAGGGGCGGTAGAACCAGGGGTTATCGGTCTGATACGGAACCTTGTCGCCCGGCGTTTTCCAGTGCAGTTCGTCCCATTGCATGTAAGGAGCGCCCCAGAGCCAGATTTCGCCCAGGTTCTTCGCCTTGATCTTCGCTGGCAGGTCGAACTTCTCGAACATCCACTTAAAGCCGGTCATCCCGTTGTTGGCCTTCTTGCGGTCTTTCTCCCACATCTCCAGGAAGGCCTCCTCGGTGTAGGTGAATCCGTTGCGGAAGGTGGTGAACCCGTCATAGTCGATCTTCTCCACGACGCGGTAGTTCGCGTAACCGCCGCTGCACACCCGCGCGTCCTCCACCATCTTGTCGGTGAGCTTCCACGGATCGGACCATTTCATGTATTCGTGCAGCTTGAGATTCTGGCGCGTCTTCAGAATGGGATCGAAGTTGATGACCAGGACGTTTACCGTGCGCGTGCCGGGGCCGGCAGCGCCGCCCGTTTCGCCGGCCGACATGCCGGCGGTGGAACCGAGCAGACACAAGGCCGCGAGCAACGCCGCTCTCCGCGCGAGTGCCTGGACTCCGCGCTTAAAAGACTGAGGCCCGACCAAACCGGGGGCATGTGTTGGCTCGTGCATGACCTGAAGATGCCCTTCCTCCTTTTCCTGTCCAGCGCAAAGGTTCAGTCGGAGCCGTCTTGTGCGCACCTCAGCTTCCGGAGCACCGACCTTCTTGTCGAGAGTGGACGAGATAAACGTGGGAGCTGCGAGAGGCAAGAGGTCCGGAAGTCTTCAAAGCGGCCAGTGGGGATGAAACACCGTAGGCAGGGACAAGACGCCTTAGGCGTTCATCCCAATCCAGTCCGAGTTTCCCGCAACAACACCCTGAACTCGTGTTGGGGCGTGGCGTTGCCGATGTGACACAACCCCGTTGGGGTTGATATTGTGGATGACCCTGATCCCAGGGTGGCTCGTTCCTCGCGACCCTGGGCTTCGAGACGGAGCCCTGTTGGGGCAGGTAGCGCTCGGCCAACAATTCAGACCGCCATCAGGTTTCAAACGTCATGTTCGCGGCGCATTTCGCCGCCGGCGGCGGCTCTCTCCCTCCAGCGTCGTCCGAAGGGGTTCTGCCCCCGTTCCCTTACCGCGGCGGGAAGTCGAATCCGACTTTATTGTCTTCCGTGAGGACGAGGTAGGCGGAGAAGGGGCGTCCGTGACGGGACACAAACCCTTCGAGCAAACCGGTGCGACCGTTGGCGAGCAAGTGGGCCATCTCCTCGCGTTGGAAGGGTCGTTGGAGTATCAACTTGGCCGAGCCAAACTTGCAGGGCTTGGTCTTCGCCTGGGAATTCTCGCAAAGGAAATGGGTCGCGGACTCGAACACACTGCCGCCGCACTTAGGGCATTTGCCAACCGGGGTCTGGCCGGTAAAGTCGATTGCCACGGGAGGCGTCTTGGGGGTGGCCTCTTTCTGAGCGCCTCCCTTGGTCTTGGCCGCCCGGGGCGGGAATTCGAAACCGACTTTCCCATCCTTCTGGAGCACGAGGAAGGCTGAGAAAGGGCGCCCCCGCTTCGAGATGAACTTCGTCATCACGTCGGTTTTGCCCTCAGCCAAAAGCTTGCGCACCTGTTCCTTATCGATGGGCTGTTGAAGGATCACTTTGCCGGTGCGAAAGTCGCACTTGCGCTGCGGGCCGGACGCCTTCTCACAGATGAAGTTCATGCCGTTTTCGAACACGCCTGCTCCGCACTTCGGGCACTTGCCCAGCGGTTCCTGGCCAGTGAAATCGATCGCGGCCGCCCCGCCGCCTTCCGAGGAGGCGTCGTTCTGCCCGAAATCAAACTCGAGCTTCCACTCGGGGCTGAGTTTCATCAGGGCCGAGAAGGGCCGCCCCAGTTTGCTTCGAAACCCGTGCAGGGGTCCGATGACGCGTTTGGTAAGGAGTTCCTCCATCTCCGCAGGATCGAACTGGCGTCCGGAAACGATTTTCCAGAGGGCAAAGTCACACGTGCCGCTCGAGCATTGGAACTTCTTGTAAGTCTCTTTGACCACCCCTCCGCACTTGGGGCAGGGAACCTTGAGTTCGCCAAAATCGCCCGGAATGGTGTCATGTTCGTGGTTCTTGGCCTTCTCGACGATGTGGCGAGTCATCTCCGCGATTTGGCTCATGAAGACGCTTCGGGCAAGTTCGCCACGCTCCATCTGCTTGAGCCTGAACTCCCAGTCGCCCGTGAGTTCGGGCGAACAGAGTTCGGGGATCACGAGTCCGCGCAACAAGGTGATGAGCGAGAACGCTTTGGGCGTGGGCTCGAGGTCCTTGGCATGGCGCAGCAGGTAGCGCTCCAGGATCAACCCCTCGATGACCGCGGCGCGAGTAGCGGGGGTTCCCAGGCCCTTGGCGCTCATGGCCTCGCGCAGTTCCTCGTCCTCGACCAACTTGCCAGCTCCTTCCATGGCCGAGAGGAGCGTGGCTTCCGTATAGCGGGGGGGTGGTTTGGTCTGGCAGGCCACGACTTTGACATCCGACGTTTCCACCAGTTCCTTGGGCTGAACCGGCGGGAGGCTCCCGGTATCCTCTTCCAAGACTTCCTTGCCATAGACAGCGAGCCAGCCGGGGTTGGTAAGGACCTTGCCTTCGGTCTTGAACGGCTCGTTCTCCACGCGAGTGATGCGGGTGGTCAACAGGAACTCCGCTGCGGGGAAAAACACCGCCAGGAACCGTTTGGTGACCATGTCATAGATCTTGCCCTCCGCCTCCGAGAGGTGTTTGGGGGCCAGTGCCGTGGGGATGATGGCGAAGTGGTCCGAGACCTTGGCATTGTTGAAGATGCGCTTGTTTGGCCGGACCCATGCCTGCTCCAGGATGCGCGCGGCGAACGGTGCATAGGGCGTCCCAGCCATGGCCCCCAGGGTGTCGCGGACCGTAGCTTGGTAATCCTCAGGCAACGCGCGAGAGTCGGTACGGGGGTAAGTAAGGGCTTTGTGCCGCTCGTAGAGGGTCTGCGCGAGTTGGAGCGTTGTCTTGGCGGAGAACCCGAAGCGGGAGTTGGCCTCGCGCTGGAGGCTGGTCAAGTCGTAGAGCAGGGGAGAGAGTTGGGCGGAGGGCTTGGTCTCCTCAGTGACCGTTCCCGGCTTGCCCAAGCACTTGGCGCGCAGGGCTTCCGCTTGGGAGGCGGTCCAGACACGCTCGGGCTTGAGCTCGGCGTCGCCGTTCTTGTCCTTCGCGAACCGTTCGTCGAACCAGCGCCCCACATAATCCCCGGCCTGCGCCCCAAAGGTGCCGTGGATTTCCCAATAGTCACGGCGGACGAACTTGCGAATCTTCTCCTCGCGTTCGACCACGATCGCCAGGGTCGGCGTCTGGACGCGGCCGACGGTGGTGAGTTGGAAACCGCCAGTCTTTGAGTTGAAGGCCGTCATGGCACGCGTGCCATTGATGCCCACCAACCAGTCCGCCTCGGAGCGACAGACCGCCGCGTCGGCCAGGGGGCGCATCTGGGCGTCCGTGCGCAAGGCGGAGAAGCCGTCCCGGATGGCGCTGGGGGTCATCGACTGGAGCCAAAGGCGCTGGATTGGCTTTTCGGTCCGGGCGTGCTGGGCGATGTAGCGGAAGATGAGTTCCCCCTCTCGTCCGGCGTCACACGCATTGATCAGGCTGGTGACGTCCTTGCGTTTGATGAGCCGGACCAGGAGCTTGAGGCGGGACTCGGCCTTCTCGATGGGCCGCAGGTCGAAATGCGGGGGGATAACCGGAAGGTGCGAGAAGGTCCATTTGCCGCGCTTGACCTCAAACGCCTCGGGCTCACGGATTTCGAGCAGATGGCCGATGGCGGACGAAAGGACGTGGCGCTCGCTTTCGTAATAGTCGTCGTGCTTGGCAAAGCCGCCAAGGGCCTTGGCGATGTCACCGGCGACGGACGGTTTTTCCGCGATAATCAGTACTTTTCCCATGCGTTTGCGACAATCATGACCGGGGGTCCTGGCCGCAGGAAGCAAACGATGAAGCATGCTCCAGGCTGCGTCCGGATACTCCGAACCGGGGCAACGTGCCGTAAGACGAACGGAAAGTCAAAACCCAAAGGCAGCACCCACACGGGCCCGCCAACAAATGCTTTCAACTCTGGTCGGGGCCGCTAGTATGCCGTCATGAATAGCCCCAGCGATGGAGTCGAGCCTTCGGCGAAGGTCCCCGGGCTGTTCACGACGACCCATTGGAGCGTGGTGTTGGCGGCGGGCCAGGGCGAGTCGCCGCGAGCCGCCGAGGCGCTGGAGACGCTCTGCCGCACTTACTGGTATCCGCTCTACGCCTACGTGCGGCGGCAGGGTCACAACCCTGAGCACGCCCAGGATGTGACTCAGGACTTCTTCGCCCATTTGCTGGCGAAAGGTTTCCCGCGTGGTGCAGGGCCTGAAAGGGGCAAGTTTCGTTCTTTCCTCCTCGCCTCACTCCGCCACTTCCTGGTGGACCAGCACCGGCACGCCGACGCTGCCAAACGCGGCGGCGGTCAGCGCACGGTCTCACTGGACGAAAGCAGGGGAGAAGAGCGTTTCCGCCTGGAGCCTCAGCATGACTTGACGCCGGAGAAGCTTTACGAACGCGAGTGGGCGATGACGCTTCTGGACCGAGCCCAGTCGCGCCTGCGTGAAGAACACGTTGTGGCGGGCAAAACCGAGCTTCATGACCGGCTGAAAGGGTTTCCGCTGGCCGAGAAAAGCGTGAGTTCGTTCCAGCAGGCCGCGACGGAGTTGGGCATGACGGAAAGCGCGCTGAAGTCGGCGGTGCATCGAATGCGGGCGCGCTATCGCCAACTCGTCCGCGAAGAAGTGGCCCAGACAGTAGCGGACCCAGCCGAATTGAACGAAGAAGCCCGGCACTTGATAGCAGTTATCAGTGGTTGAGGAGGTTCATCAACTATCTCAGCGCCTACGAGCGGCGCATGACGACCAATCCCAACCCCTGAACCCGTGAACCCGTGAACCGATTCCTTGGACACTACGTATTCATGAGTACGACCGACGGACAACTTTGTATGCCACCAGCCCGGACCTGTTCTGAATGCGGTCAGGCATTGCCCCAAGGCATTTCGGAAGCGCTTTGCCCGGTGTGCGCTTTAAGCAGCGTCGCGGACGGCGTCCCAGAGATTGAGCCTGGGGCTCAGAGATCAGAGGTCAATAGTCAGAGGTCAGAACGGGCCGCTCCCAGCACTTTCGGGGACTACAAGCTGCTCGATGAAATCGCGCGTGGTGGCATGGGGGTTGTTTACCGAGCCCGGCAGCGGAGCCTGAACCGCATCGTCGCGTTGAAGATGATCGTGGGCGGTCCACTGGCCTCGGCGGCGGCCATCCGACGTTTCCAGGCCGAAGCCCAGACTGTGGCCAGCCTCCAGCATCCGAACATCGTTGCCATCCACGAAATCGGGGAGCACGAGGGCCAGCCGTTCTTTTCCATGGACTATGTGAAGGGCCAGAATCTGGCGGGGGTGCTGCGCGACGGGCCGCTGCCGGCCAGACGGGCGGCGGGTTACGTGAAGATCATCGCCGAGGCGGTGGCTTACGCTCACCAGCGGGGCATCCTGCATCGTGATCTCAAGCCCTCGAACGTATTAATCGACCCATTCGATCAGCCGCGGATCACTGACTTTGGGCTGGCCAAGCGGCTGGATACTGAACACCGATTACAGGCTGCTGCTCACTCCAAGGGAGCTGGGCGGAGTGATCAGTCTCCAGTCATCAGTGATCAGTTTTCAGACCTTACGGTCTCGGGCCAGGTGCTGGGCTCGCCCAACTTCATGGCGCCGGAGCAAGCTCAAGGGCGACAGCGGGAGGTCGGTCCGGCGAGCGACGTTTATTCGATCGGGGCGATGCTCTACCACCTGGTCACCGGGCGTCCACCCTTCCAGGCCGCGACGCTGACTGATGTGCTGCAGCAAGTGGTGACGACCGAGCCCGCCGCGCCGCGCTTGGTCAACCCCAGCGTCCCCCGCGACCTGGAGACGATTTGTCTCAAGTGCCTGGAGAAGGAGGTCCAGCGGCGTTACCCGACCGCCCAGGAACTAGCGGAGGACCTGGGCCGGTTTCTTCAAGACCAACCCATTCGGGCGCGGCCCGTCAGTGTGGCGGGTAAAGCCTGGAAATGGTGCCGGCGGCAACCGGTGCGAGCGGGCTTGATCGGGGCGTTGGCATTGGTGTTCATCCTGGGTCTGACGGGAGTGCTCTCCCAGTGGCGCCGGGCAGAATCACAGCGAGCCCGTGCCGAGGCTGGCGAACTGGTTGCCCGCCAAAACTCTTACGCCGCGGATATGAAGGAGGTGCAGCGGGCGCTCGATGACAGCGACTTGGGTCGCGCTCGGGAATTGCTCAACCGGCACCGACCCGATGGAAAAGCAGAAAGTAGAAAACAGAGAATAGAAACCGATTTGCGCGGGTGGGAGTGGCGTTATTTCTGGAGCCGCTGCCAGAGCGACAAACACTCCACCCTCTGCCAATACTCGAACGCGGTGTCCGCCCTGGCTTTTTCCCCCGACGGAAAATGGCTGGCCGTGCGCCGGGAAGACGGCGCCGTCGCTCTCTGGGATGCCGCGGCGAAGCAGCCGTCGGCTGAACTGGCCGGCGCGGGTTTGTACAAGGCCCTGGCCTTTTCGCCCCGAGGAAACCTGTTGGCATGGGGCAGCCAAGACGCCCGCGGAAAGCCGGTGGTCAGCCTTCGCGACCTGACGGCGCAGAGGGAAATCGCCGCGTATCCGCACTCCGCCGAGCTGGTGTCAGTAGCCTTCTCGCCCGACGCCCTGGCGATGGCAACCTTGGCCGACGACGGGGAAGTCCGTGTCTGGGACGTCGAGTCACAACAAGTCACGACTAACTTCCCCAGCGTGCCGGTCGGTGGTGTTTTCGAACGGTTCTCCGCCGCCGCGAAGGTAAGGGCGACCCCGGCAGCCGACGCAACCGCCGGACTACCCGGATCCGAGTCGAAGCAAACCCGGACCCGTTTCACCACCACGACGCTCTACACCAGCCACTACGGCTGTGTGCTCTTCTCGCCCGATGGCCGGCTGCTGGCCGTTGGAGAGGCCCAACCGCGCATTCGACTTCTGGATCGGGCCACGGGCGAAATGAGAGAGATCCTGGTGCCACCGCCGGCCGACGGGATCACGGCGTTGGCCTTCTCGCCCGACAGCAAGCTGCTCGCAGCCGGGTGTGGGGCCGGGGATAACGACCTTCACGTCTGGGATCTGGCGGCCAACACGGAAGTGCGACTCGCCGGGCACAGCGGCTGGGTCGCCGGTCTGGCCTTCTCGGCCGATGGGCAAACGCTGGCCTCGGCCAGCGCCGACCAGACCATTCGCCTTTGGGATGTGAGCCGGAAGGCCGAGCGGCGGAGGTTCCAAGGCAATGCGAATGAGGTTTGGGCCCTCGCATGGTCTCTGGACGGCCAGGACCTGGTGACGGGCGGGAAAGATGGCTCGGTGCGTTATTGGAACGTAATAGCGAAGCCGGCGGCAGCGTATGAGGTCTTGCCCGCATCGGTCTGGTTCTGGGAGCCGGCCTTCTTTCCGGACAGCAAGACCTTCCTCACCGCGACCCAGCCTGAGGGTGCGGTCGTGCGGTGGGACGCGGCCACCATCCAGCAGGTGGAGAGATTATCTTTCCTGGGGACCAACCACACGAGCCTCGGTCTTTCGCGAGATGGTCGCTGGCTGGCCTTGGGCGACGCGGTTGGGAACATTCAAGTGTGGGATTTCCCTGCGCGTCAACTGGTCACGAACCTGGTCTTTCCCGAATCCATGGTCATCGCTCTCTTTTTCTCGTCGCGCGGCAACCTTCTGTTTGGTGGCGTGTTTCCGAGGGACACGAGGGCCGGCCTCATCGCTGGCAAGCTCTGGGCGGTGGCCTTGTGGCGTGAGATCAACCTGCAGGACATCAAGAACCCTTTCGAGGCCGCCCTCTCCCCCAACGAGCAAACTCTGGCGGTCGGTTATTGGAACGGGACGGCGGCTTGGTGGGACCTCGCGACCCGACAGAGCAAGGCCTTGTTCGATTGCCAATATGCGAGCCCGGTGCATGTGGCGTTCTCACCCGACGGAAGGCTGTTTGCCACGGCGGGGCGGGAGGGCGGCCTGGTGACGGTGTGGGATGTCGCAACTCGACGAGCCAAACCCATCGCCCGCGGTTACCGCAACGAGCTGCACGACCTGGCCTTTTCACCCGATAGCCAGCGATTGTTCGCCAGCGGGACCAGCCCCAAAGGCGTGATGAGGCTCTGGGATGTCGAGACTGGTCGTGACGTGGCGACGCTGCCGGGCGAGCCTGGGTGGTACCCCCACATCGGCTTTTCGCCCGACGGCAACACCCTGTTCGCGGCCAGCCTTGAGGGCACGGTGCTGCTCTGGCGCTCGCCCTCGTGGGAGGAGATCGAAGCGAAGGAGAAGGAAAAGAGAGCTCGGTGAGCTTTCAGCGTTAGGAGCGTCATGTCTATAGCCACGACGTCATCGAAGGCAAGCAAACTCCGTAGGAGCGGCAGGTTTATGCGCCGGGCTGGGCGGGCCCGCGGAGGCATGCCTCTGGCATGAATGCCGAATTCCATGCCGCTCCTACGGAGCTTGAGCCAAAACGCAGGAGGAATGGCTTCCTATAAACATGGCGCTCCTACCGGAGCTTGAACCACACGCACTGGGGTCGGGTTTTTTGGATCGCGTGGGCTGGGCGTCAGACGAGGGATTCTCTCAAACGCGCGATCGCTGACGGTCGACTCACCAGACTGCGTGCCTGAGGGTTTCTTGCACCTTTTCCCCCCAACTTTCGTAGTAACCACTGGTGAAGATACTCGTTCAGCCCACCGGGGCACTGGAAGACGGCCCGCCTGAGGCCGGCAGCCCATCGCCCCCCAGGTCGCGTCGCTGGGCAATGAAACTGACGAGTGATGAGCCTTCAATTGAGAAAGTGAGATTATGACTAACTACAAGACCATGTCAGTAATCGCGACCTTCCTGCTGCTCAGCCTGGCTGGGCTTCCGCAGGCGATCGCTCAACCTCGAATCACCCGCCAGCCAACGAGTCTTTCCCTGAGCATCGGCGCGACCGCCACCTTTCGAGTCACGGCCACCACCACCAACGGTCCGATCACTTACCAGTGGCGCCATCAGGACACGCTGCTCGTCAACGCCACCAACCCGAGTCTGATTCTGACGAACATTCAGATGACCAACGCCGGCCCTTACACCGTCGCCGTGACCGATGCGGGCGGCACCACCAACAGCTCCCCAGCCATCCTCGACGTGGACCCTACCTTCACCAAGATCACCTCGGACCCCATTGTGACTGATTACGGCTACGACTTCTCCACCGGGCAATGGGCCGACTACGACGGCGACGGGGACCTCGACTTGTTCCTGGTGACCGACCGCGCTAACCACAACCCCATCTACCGCAATAACGGCGATGGGACATTTACGCGGATCCTCGAACCAAGCCTGCAGGCGGTCCAGGCTCCCGCTTGGGTGTACAGTTGGGGGGACTATGATAACGACGGATATCCGGATTTCTTCGTCCCGGAGTGGCGAGGGTTCAAGAGCCTCTTATACCATAACAACGGCAACGGAACGTTCACCCGAATCACCAACAGTCCGATCACCAGTGAAGCATTACGTTGCAGTGCCGGGACCTGGGTGGACTACGACCGGGACGGTGACCTAGACCTCTTCGTGGCGAACGGCACTGCTGGGGGTGACGTTCTCTCGAAGAACTCGTTTTACCAGAACCAAGGTGATGGCACGTTCCTCAAACTCACGAACGACCTGGTTCTTCCGCTCATTAGCGAGTGGGGATATTACGATCTTTCCGTGTGGGTGGACATCGACAATGACAGCTGGCAGGACCTCTTCCTGGTCAAGACTGGCAACAGCCGCAACGCTCTGTATCGCAATAACGGGGGCCGCGGGTTCATCAAAGTTACTGACGATCCGCTGGTCATGGAACTCGATAGCCATTGGGGTGACGGTGCTTGGGCTGACTATGACAACGATGGCGACCTGGATGTTTTCCTCACGACGGCGCGCATTTCGGACCCGCTTGCCACCGGGCCGGTTGCTTTGTTTCGGAATGACGGGCAGGGTCATTTTACCAAGATGACTACCAACGATGTCGGCCCATTGGCCGTCGCGCAAGTGAACACGTATGTCAGTTGCTGGGGAGACTATGACAACGACGGCTGGCTCGACCTGTACATAGCCAACACTTTCCTCGGTGGGGAGTCTCGCATTGATCTGTTGTACCATAACAATGGCGACGGCAGCTTCACCAAGGTTACGACCGGGAGTCCGGTTACCGAGTTGGGTGCCGGTGGAATTGGGTTTTTGGTGGATTTGAATAACGATGGGTTCCTGGACTTGTTCCTGATCAAACACCCGGCCCCGGATAACTGCCTCAGCCGCCTTTACCTGAACAACGGCAATTCGAACAACTGGCTGGGTGTGAAGTGCGTTGGCACCAGTTCGCCGCGCCTTGGCACGGGGACCAAGGTGCGTGTCAAAGCCACCATTCGCGGCAAGCCCATGTGGCAACTCCGGGTCATCGACCCAGGCGGTTTTGCGAACGGTCAAAACTTCACCGCCCACTTCGGCCTGGGCGATGCTACCAACGTTGACGTGCTTCGCATCGAGTGGACCTCCGGCGTCGTCCAGGAACTCACCAACGTGCCGGTCAAGCAGTACCTCACCGTGAGCGAGCCCACGCGACTGCAAATGTCTCAACCTGGCGTACTGCAAATCCAGTCCTGGAAAGGTATGTCCTGTTCCATCGAACGCTCGGCCAACCTGCGGGATTGGACGGGGTTGACCACCGTAACCAACCTCAATCCAAGTGGCGGCGTTCAGTGGACGGACTCGGAGGCGCCTGGCCCGCCCAGGCAATTCTACCGCGTTCTGCGGTGGTGACTTCAGACACAAGGACATCTCGGTATGGAAACGAATCCTGCGACAACACTTGACCCGTCTGAATTATGAAGAACCTTACCCCGTGGCAGGGCTCATGACCTTCTTGCTGCTCAGCCTGGCCGGGCTGCCGTGAACCCCTCTCCAGCATCCGGCGTGTTCGGGCACCTGTGGGCCACCGACGCTGAAATGGTGAACAACCCGTGGAAGAACAAGAGTTGCAGCAAGCGACTCCGCATTTACAGGGAAGGTTGGACTTGAGCCGGTTGGGCCGTGAGGCTGTAACCCAGAACGGGCGGCGTCAGCCTCGGACCCTATAGGCCGGATGCTTCCACCCGGCGCGCGCCCGGTTAGGAGACCGGGTCTGAGGACGCGACTCCGAACGCCGATAAGCTCCGTAGAAGCGGCATGTCTCTAGCCACGGCGTCATAGAACGCCAGCAAGCTCCGTAGGAGCGGCATATTCCTGCGCCAAGCTGGGCGGGCCGGTGCGTGTATGCCTACCGAAGAATGCCCAATTCCATGCCGCTCCTAGGGAGCTGGAACCAAAACCCACGGGAATGGCTTCCTATAAACATGCCGCCCCTCCGGAGCTTGAACCACACGCATTGGGGTCGGGGTTCTCGGACCGTGTGGACTGGCCGTCTTTCGGATCGGTCATGTTCGCGGGATCGTGGGGATGGCCGCATTGGCCTTTTCTTGGGGACGCGGCAGGCCCACCGCGCGGCTGCCAGCCCGCATCGCGACATAGGCTCTCCGCATGTCCAGATTCAGTCCAAGTAGAATGGCGCCCAGCGACGGACCATGCCCCCAGCACCGCCAGGCAATCTCGCGGCAAGTGGTAAGTTGGCCGTAGAGATCCAGGAATGCCGCCTCGGCGTCGGCGGGCGACATCTGCTTTGGAAGATATAGGCAGTGACTGCTGGCTGTCGCATAACGCTCGTTGTTCCGCAGCATCGACTCGTTGTTCTCCAGCGGAAGGCGCCCTTGACGGCGGAGTTTCTCGAAGACCCCCGTGCCAGGAGCCGGAAGCAGCAGATTCAGAATGGGCAGCGAGATACGGGAATCGTGAATGAACTTGAATGTCTTCGCAAAGGCCTCGCGCGAATCGGCATCGAGCCCGAGGATGAAGTATCCGCCGATAGCGATGCCGGCGCGGCGAATCCGAGCCAGGCGCTCAGCGTGCCTGTTCACATCCAGCCGTTTGTTGAGGCTGTCCATATTGCTTTGGGACAAGGTTTCGACCCCGACCAGCAGCAGGATGCAGCCCGCCGCTCGCAGCCGCTTCAGAAGTTCGGGATCATCGCCGATATCAATCGTGGCCTGAGCTCCCCAGCGCAAACCGCTCGGTTCTTTCCCCATGCATTCAAGGACCCGCAGCAGGTGCTCGCGGTCATTGTAAAGATTCGAATCGACGAACACGGCGTAACGTCCCAACCGCCGGGCGGCCGCCAAGTCCGCGCGGATGCCCGCCAGGTTCCTCAGGTGAAAACGGCCGTGCCCCACCGCCGCCGTGCAGCAGAAATCGCAATTGTTCCTACACCCGATGCCGCTGAGGAGCGGAACAAATCTGATCCGGTGGCGCGCGAGAAGCGAATAGTCAAATGGGTGATCCACCTGAACGCCACAGTCGTACTCCCCGCATAAGCGCCGGGTGGCGGCGTCTTCGAGGATGGACCGCATCTCCTGGGGCCCCGGATGCCCGAAAACGAGGGCATCGCAAACAGGCGCCAGGAACTCTTTGCTGAAGGGGACCTGGTGTCCGCCAAAGAGCACTTGTTTGCCGCGCCGCTTGAACTCGCGCGCGATTTCACTGCCGTGCAGGACGTCATAGCCCATGGAGGAAATTCCGACCACGGAGGCGTCTGTTTCATAGTTCACGCGGGTGAAGTACTCGAAGCAGAACTCCTTTTGCCAGTCGGCGGGGATGGTGGGACTGAGCGCGGGAAGCGCCAGCGAGCTATAGAACAGGCTGTTGCCCTGGAGCAACCGGCCCGTTGAATCACGGTAGGTCGGCTGGATAAGGTAGATTTTCTTCCTCATGTCTGGTTTGGTGGATCCCGTGTTCATGGCATGGAGTTTGGGCGATCTTCGGTCGTCTAGGCCCGAGGGCGGCCGTAGAAGCGGCTCAAGGCCCGCACGCGGTGAACCTGGTACGCCACGGCACATCCTGTCAGCACCAGGAGAACCAGGAAGACGACATGCCAGTTCATCTGTTCCACCTTCCCGTAGCGAGAGAAGTCAGCGAATATCAGGAATGTGTAGCCCAGCACGGCCAGGAGGGTGGTAACGCCGACCAGCGATACCCGAAACCAGAGTCCCGACACGGCGACCAAGACCGGGTAACTGGCGATGAGCGGGCCAGGTATGGCTTCGTCTAGCCATAGGGCGGCTGTCAGACATAGGGTGTCTGCTGCCACCCAGATGAACGGCACCAGTCTGCTCCAGCGGGCCCGTTCCAATGCCCGCTGGCAGATCGCGGACAGCAAGGCCCAGATTCCCAGGACAGTGATAATCCTCGTATGCTGACCGAGGGGCACAGTGGGGTGAGACAGATACGTCTCTCTCCGTTTGATGCCGGCGCGTCCCCGTCCCATGATGGGGCGGGAACGCGCGACCGTTGCGGGGGTGTCATATATTTTAAGGCTGCCCTCTGGAGTGGTGCTTGTCAACTCCAACATCGGTCTCTGTTTTCAGCCTGGCTCATCGCGAGGAGTGCCTGCTCTGATATCGGTGCGCCAGGGGAATCTCTTGAACTCAGCGCGAAGCGGCTGCTGCGGCGGCTGCGGGAAGTGGAAGAGCAGATGATGCGCAGTGTCGTGATCCTTAAGGCGCTGGCGCGCTCGGCGGGCGCGGGTGGCGTGGCGCGAGGCATTGTTCGGCGTGTGGGCTTGGATTCAATCGGAGGCTCGGATTCACGCTCTTATAACACAGCGGCCGAGACGCCCGCGTTTATGCGAGTGGTTTATCCTTGAAAGGGCGCGACAAGCCCAGTGGCTAAAGCGGCTGTTCGGGAACTTCCAGCCGCCGAATGGATCTGAGGTGGGGCAACTCCCCAGACCGGCACACGATCGGTCTATCCTCATTCTGGTTCATCCGCCACTGCTTGCGCTGGCAGTTTGTTCAATATCGAATCCGCCAAATAGACCGCAATGGCCAGCCAGCAAAGGGCAAAGCTGATTAGCTTGATCTGGCTGATAGGTTCGTGGAAGACATAAATCGCGAGCAGGAATTGCAGCGTGGGGCCGACATATTGCAGAAAGCCAAGGGTGGAAAGCTGCAAACGTCTCACCGCAACACCAAAGAGCAGCAAAGGCACGGCAGTGATGACTCCGGACAGGGAAAGCAGCAACCAAGTGGTGGGGGACAACTTTGCGCTCGGCATGATGCTCAGGAGGAGAACTGCGATGGGAAGCAGAAGGGCCGTCTCCACAAGAAGGCCGTGCAACGAGTTGACATCGACCATTTTTCGGACCAAGCCGTATAAGCCAAACGAAACCGCCAACGAAACGGCAATCCAAGGAAAACCGCTTCCATGGACCGCCAGGAGGAGGACCGCACCCATGGCGATGAGAACGGCGACCCACTGCCACCTTCGGAGACGTTCGCCCAAGAAACACATCCCCAGAGCGATGGAGAACAAGGGGTTTATGAAGTAGCCGAGACTGGCCTGCAATGTCTGGCCGCTGCCCACAGCGTAGATGAAAATCAGCCAATTCAACGCGATCAGAACAGCCCCGGACAACAGCAGAAGGAGTTTGCGGCGGTTCCTCACAACTTGAGCAATCGGACGCCACTCTTGCCTGAGAGAGATGACCAGACCGAGAAACAGGACCGACCAAATGATACGATGACACAGGACCCCCAGCGGAGCCACATGAGCCACCGCTCGAAAATAGATCGGGAAGACGCCCCAAAGCGTATAGGCACCAAGACCGCTCGCCCAACCGGACCCAAGGTGCAAGCGCCGGGCGGGCCTACCCGTTTGCTCTGGTGCGGGTGCTTCAGGAAGCCGGGTGGCCATAGGCGCGAGGACTTTGCCAGTGGATCAAGTTCACCCCTCCATTCTTGCAGCCCACCCGCCCCGAGTAAAGGCAACGATACAAGACACAACCAAATCCGACCAAACCAGGTTCTCCCACGCGGCCTTGCCGCCACGCGAGCGGGGCACAACGTGGTCCACGCTGCCCTCGTTGGTAGTCATCATGCAAAACACGTCTTGTGGCGTGCGCACCTTGATGGCCTGCCAGTTGCGGTTCAGCACCAGCACTGTCGTTCTCGTCAATATGTTCATAAGGTGCTGGCACGCGGCCAGCGCAGAGTACCACCACCGCTGGGCGGTCAGGTGTTTGCTTTTTGTTGAAATCGGCTTCGATCAAATCGACCGCCGCTGTCGGTCACGCTCCAGCTCTCCCTGTTTCAGAGAGAGGTGTGCGCACTTCCACACTCGGCGGCAACATGGCCGCTCGGAGAGGTTCTGCCCCTCCGATCGACGCCGCTGAACATGCTTTTGGGGCATGGAAAATGGTCAGCGCGAGACGACTCGCACGTCCAAGGCTGCCTGGTTCTAATCGCGGCGACGGACCGCGTGATTCTCACCGATAGCGCTGACCGGTTCTGGAGCGATTTCGCCGGGTCCGAAAGACGGCGGTGTCCTGCTGCTTGTAGAGCCAGCGGAGGAATTTCTGAAATCGCGGATCGGTTTGGATCTTCTCGACCGTGTTGAATGTGTCGCGGAGCTCGTTGTGCGTCCACGTTTTGTGGATGAAATCCTCGCATGAGTGGCAGGTCGGCGCCGTGTCTCTCCCGCCCTTGCATCGAGGGACCACGTGGTGCCCTCGAGTGGGCACCCTTCGGTTACAAAATGCGCAAACTTCAATCATACAACCGGTCCGCAAGCGTATCGGCTCGGTGTCCGCTCTGCATTATTCTTTTCAAGATTGGGAACCCCTGGCTGGTCTCTTCCACCAGCTCACACCCAGCGCTTTCAAAAACCGCGACTAACAAGGAAAGATTTGGGCCGCTCGAGCTACTTCGCGTTCAGGAGTTCAAAAATGGTGGGTCGCCACGGTGCTGCCCCGTGCTCTGCGGTGTAAGAGACCGCTGCATCGCTGCAATGCTTGCAACCCCATCGCGACGCGAAGGCGGAGTTGAATCCCGATTCGGAATCGGGACACCGGTCTTCGCGTCGCGTAAAATGGTCAGAGCGAGGGGTATCGCGCCCCTTTGGTCCTGCTCCCAAAGCAGGCGCCTTCACAGGGCGCGATGCTGCTGTTACATCATGATCACCATTAAAATGGCGCTCCCACGTGGACTTGCACCACGAACTTCCGCCTTCGCAGAGCGGCGTGCAGAACTCATTACACCTTGAGAGCGAAATGGCATCCGTGGTCGGACTCGCACCGCGTGCTCGCCTATTGAGCTACAGGTCTGAAAGTGAATCGAGAGGCGCCCGTGCGGGACGCCTCTCGATGGTTTGGATCTAATCCAGGAATGCCAGGTTGCGCAGAAAAAGCAACTGCCGAACTATAGACGCGAGATAACGCGACATTCCGCGGCACTGATGTCCTGGGAAGAGATCGCTGAACGCGCCTGGTTCGGCAGCGTTGGCTGGACTTGGCGGTCCTTCTTGCTGATCTTCGTCACTTTCTGCGGTACGGGCTTTGGGAGCCTGTCCCGCAGCCACTGCAGTATAGACTGAATTGTCGTCGTCATAGGGGTTTTCTGGGTTGATGGTTGATTCGCAATGAAATG
>ORJL011695414.1_pt1 | contig 23170 bp, 15 predicted proteins | sample 1779941 | NCBI WGS metagenome assembly ORJL01 (sample SAMEA104232317, study PRJEB22302) | groundwater metagenome | biome: forest; feature: aquifer; material: groundwater | place: USA | collected 2011-08-07 | depth 5.8 m
AAATAGATGCGGTAAGGGTCGTCTTTCCGTGGTCAACGTGTCCAATAGTTCCAACGTTGACATGAGGTTTTGTTCGTTCAAATTTCTCTGCCATATTTGTTGTATTTAAAAGGTTTTATGAGTAATTAAATTTAAAAATCACAATGTTTCTCTATTCTAGCAGATGCAAAAAACCTGTCAATTCAATACTCGTGAATAACTATTCAAAATATCCGTTTTTACGGTTATTTTTATTTTCGAACAGAAACGGGGCCGCGTGCCTGGAGAATTGTCTCAACAATCATGCGGGGAACTTGTTCATAATTCGCAAATTCCATATTATAACTCGCCCGCCCTTGCGTCATCGAACGCAATTGGGTGGCATAGCCAAACATTTCACCTAATGGTACGGTCGCCTCAATAATTTTAATGCCTCCACGTTCTGACATTTCTTTAATCTGGCCACGTTTTGAGTTAAGATCACCAATTACATCACCCATAAATTGTTCCGGCGTAACCACTTCCACTTTCATAACTGGCTCAAGTAATACCAAACCGGCTTGTCGGCATCCTTCTTGAAATGCAAATGATCCTGCAAGTTTAAAGGCTGCTTCTGAAGAATCCACATCATGAAATGATCCATCGTACACGGTTGCTTTAATATCAACCATTGGGTATCCCGCAAGCACTCCCTTGGTAAGTGTTTCTTTCACACCTTTTTGAATAGCGGGAATAAATTCTTTTGGAATAACACCACCCTTAATTTCATCCACAAATTCAAAACCTTTTCCTGATTCAGACGGTTCCACGCGAAGCCAGCAATGGCCATATTGTCCACGACCACCCGATTGGCGAATGTATTTTCCTTCACCCTTCGCTTCTTTGGTAATTGTTTCTTTATAGGCAACTTGGGGTTTACCAACATTTGCTTCCACTTTAAATTCTCGCTTCATGCGATCAATAATAATTTCAAGATGCAATTCTCCCATTCCTGAAATAATAGTCTGTAATGTTTCCTCATCTGTTCGCACCCGAAATGTCGGGTCTTCTTCTGAAAGTTTCGAAAGAGCCATACCCATGCGCTCTTGATCTTGTTTTGTTTTTGGTTCAATCGCAACTGAGATAACTGGGTCTGGAAATGTAATAGATTCCAACACGATTTGATGTTCGGGATCACATAAGGTATCCCCGGTAAAGGTATTTTTAAGTCCAACGGCAGCACCAATTTCTCCGGCAAAAATTTCATCAACGTCCTCTCGGTCATTTGCATGCAAACGCACAATACGACTAATGCGTTCTCGATCACCGGTTGTGGTGTTATATACATAGGATCCCGCTTTCAGGCTTCCCGAATACACGCGGAAAAAACATAATTTTCCAATAAAAGGATCTGCGGCAATTTTAAATGCTAATGAAGCAAATGGTTGGGAATCGTCAGCACTTCGTTGAATAACGGTATTAGGATCTTTTGGATGAAATCCTGTTACGGGAGGAATATCAAGTGGGGTTGGAAGATAATCAACAACCGCGTCTAAAAGCATCTGGACTCCTTTATTTTTTAATGCAGAACCGCATAAAATAGGAATAACGGTTTGTGCGATACATGCTTTTCGCAAGATGGTTTTAAGCGCATCAAGTTCAATCGTCTCTCCCGCCAAGTATTTATTCATGAGTTCTTCATCATTTTCAATGATAGCTTCAATAAGTTCATGACGATACTTCGCGACTTTTTCTTTCATGTCTTCAGGAATTTCTTGTTCTTCCATTTTAATGCCCATTTCATCAGTCGTAATATAGGCTTTTTGCGTTAACAAATCGATGATTCCCTTAAATGAATCTTCAATTCCGATAGGAAGTTGGATAGGATGCGCGCGCTTAGTAAGGCGGTCATGAATTGACTGAACATCCGCATAAAAATCAGCCCCGGTTCGGTCTAATTTATTGATAAAACAAATACGCGGCACATTATATTTATCTGCCTGATGCCATACGGTTTCTGATTGAGGTTCTACGCCCGCTACGCCATCAAATACTACGACGCCACCATCAAGTACGCGCAGTGAACGCTGAACTTCAACCGTAAAATCAATGTGCCCTGGCGTATCGATAATATTAAAACGCTTGCCCTTCCAAAAACAAGTAGTTGCAGCAGCCGTAATGGTAATACCGCGCTCACGCTCCTGTTCCATCCAATCCATCGTTGCCTGTCCGTCATGCACCTCGCCTATTTTATGTTTTTTTCCGGTATAAAAAAGTACACGCTCGGTAACCGTTGTTTTTCCGGCGTCAATATGGGCAATAATCCCAAAATTTCTCGTATCATGTAATGAATATTCGCGTGGCATACGTTAAAATATGTTGAAAGTTATAAAGTGTAAAGTTTATAACGTTTTGAAATTTGAATTTAACTTTCTACTTAATGAACTTGATAACTTGAAAACTTATCTTGAGAAGCGAGCGAAGTGTGCAAATGCGCGATTTGCTTCTGCCATTTTATGAACATCGTTTCGCTTTTTAATAGCATCTCCTTCTTTGTTCATAGCAGCGATAAGCTCATCGGCTAATTTTTCCGATGTAGGGCGTTTTTTCTTTGACCGAACTGCTGTCAGGATCCATCTAAAACAAAGAGCAAAGCGGCGATCTCCTTTTACGGGAACGGGGATTTGGTAGTTTGCGCCACCAATACGCCTGCCGCGGACCTCAATTAATGGGGTAACATTCTTAATAGCATCTTCAAATACATCTAACGGGTTTTTCTGCGTTTTTTCCTTAATTCGATCAAATGCCTGATACACGATACGTTGTGCGATAGATTTTTTTCCATCTTTCATGACGTAATTGATAAACTTCGCAACGGTCGTGCTATTATAGGTGCCATCTGGATAAATTGTTCGTTTTGGTGCTGGTTTTCCTCGCATACGTTATTCGTAATTCTTAAATCATCTTTTATTTATTTCGCCTTAGGTTTCTTTGCTCCATACAGTGATCTGCTTTGCCGCCTGGTTGCAACACCTCCGGTGTCATATACGCCGCGTACGACGTGATATCGCACTCCGGGAAGATCTTTTACCCGGCCGCCGCGTACCATAACAATAGAATGCTCTTGGAGATTATGACCAATGCCAGGAATATAGGCGGTTACTTCCATACCATTCGAAAGCCTGACACGAGCAATCTTACGAAGCGCTGAGTTTGGCTTTTTAGGCGTCATGGTTGTGACTTTCGTACATACTCCACGCTTAAAAGGCCCTTCCGTATCAGTTTTCTTACGTCGCAACGTATCTAATGAAGACTTGAGTGCCGGTGATTTTGATTTTTTGAAAAATCGTACTCTTCCTTTGCGTAAAAGTTGATTAATCGTTCCCATAAATATAATAAAATTCTAAAGGGGTAACAAAAAAAGACCCTTGGCCTTTTTGAGATATACCATAAGTGGTTATGATCATATCACGGGGTAAAAAATAACGCAAGATCCTAGGCACTCTAGGTAAATTTAAAGAAGTGGCACCCCAACCCATGAGCTTATTGAACGGAGCAAGTAAAGAATTCCTGGCCCAATAAAAGGTTTAGTCGTATATTCAAACACTAATATGCCTATAAGGATATAGGGGCCGTATACCTCGAGTACTTCAATGATATGATCGTACTTTGACGGGAGAATTGCGAGAAGAATTTTTGAACCATCAAGCGGTGGAATAGGCAATAAATTAAAAAGTCCTAACACAAAGTTTACAACCGCCAAATACATTAAGAATATCGGGAGAAAATTTGTGGGTGGCAGGTTGAGAAATTTAAGAAGAAGCAGTGAAATAAAAAAAAGTACCAAGTTAGAAAAGGGGCCTGCAAGCGCAACAAGGAGCGCACCCCACCTGCCGGTCCGTAAATTATACGGATTAAACGGAACGGGCTTTGCCCACCCAATCATAAAGGGTGAATGCGTAAGCAAAAGGATCCCGGGGATAAGAAGGGTGCCAATAGGGTCAATGTGTGCGATTGGATTCAATGTTAATCGCCCATGATCACGGGCAGTCATATCTCCTTGAAGATAAGCGGCAAACCCATGGCAAAATTCATGGATCGTAAGGGAAAAAAGTGTCGCTATTGCTGCAACAATAAAGGGTAATATGTTGAGTATTGCATCATTCATAACTTTATGATATAGTATCAAAACATTATAAAAATAAGGAGTATACGTTATCACTTAAATGAAAAACAAGTATGACACGTAAATGTTTTTTCTGTGCCAGGAATTCAAAGAAAACAGGTAGTAGAAGCCATTCTAACATACGTACTATTCGTCGGCAATATGTAAACCTGCAAAAAAAGTGGATTGACAGCCAAAGCGTCTTGGTCTGCACCAGTTGCATCAAAACCATGAAAACCAAGAAAGTTCCCAGCTTAGTGCCGGCATCGCTGCGAAAATAGATAAAAAATGAATCATCTAAAAGAGACGGGCTTTAACCCCGCCTCTTTTCTTTTTATATACAGATAGGTATGATATCTAAAATCGGGCTGTAGTATAAAAGCAGTACACGTGGCTGGGGGTCATGGAGCCCCGGAGCATTACCGGGCAGCCCGACCAAAAGGATTACAATCCTTGCTTTTTGATGATAATTCTGGTATATTCTAGAAACTTATTGAACTAACTATCCCGCAACTAATTAATGTTAGTGCGGGACAAGCTAACTAACTTATAAACTGATTAACTTAATTGTTATGGCAGACTTTAACTTTCCTGTCTTTAAAACAAAGAGTGCTGATGCATCACAGAAATTCGTTTTAGAAAATCCTGCTGAGCGGCGCGCGTATTTTAAATTGAAATGTGGGGATGAAATAGAAAAACTTCGGGAATACCTTGACCACAACTCATTTGTGGGATTTTTATTAGGCCCAAAAAATTCAGGTAAAGGTACTCATACAAAAATGTTTATGGAAGCCGTTGGCTCTGATCGGGTCGCCCATATTTCAGCCGGAGATATTGTGCGTATGGCGCGTAAAGAGCTGGAAAATGAAGCAACAAAAAATGAATTAATAGAATATTTACAAAAAAAATATCGAGGATTTGTAAAAGTTGAGGATGCGGTAAACGTAATTCTGGGGCATGACACCCAAACACTGCTTCCAACGGAAGTCATTTTAACGCTTGTTGAACGGCAAATTCGCGCACTCGGCAATAAGGCGATTTTTATTGATGGGTTTCCTCGTAATCTTGATCAGATTTCCTATTCCCTATACTTCCGTGAACTCATGGGCTATCGCGACGACCCTGACTTTTTTGTATTTATTGACGTACCAGAAACTATTATCGAAGAACGAATGAAAGAGCGCGTCATCTGCCCGGTGTGCCAAACGCCTCGCAGTTTAAAACTATTAAAAACAAATAAGGTTGGATACGACACCGAAAAAAAGGAATTCTATCTTATCTGTGATAACCCGACATGTACCGGGTTTAATACCGCGCGATTAGTAGAAAAAGAAGGAGACCAGCTTGGTATCGAAGCGCTCCGTGGAAGGATTGAAATTGATAAAAAAATTATGCATTCGTTGCTTGAACTACAAGGCGTACCAAAAATTTATTTGCGTAACGCTGTTCCCGTGAAAGACGCACAGGAAAATATTGACGACTATGAAATTACTCCTGAATATACGTACGGCCATGACGCTGATGGAAATATCAAAATTACGGAAGTGCCATGGGTAATCAATAACGACTCTGGTGATCCCTGTTACAGTTTACTCCCTGCGGCAGTCGGCGTATCACTTATCAAGCAACTCACAAAAACATTAGGACTTTAAAAAAATACGTCACATAAAAAATAGTCCGCATATTTGCGGATTATTTTTTTATATTGTTATTTTATTGTCCGCCTATGGCAGAAAAAATTGTTTTAAGTGATTCGGCAGATTTTATCAGACCTTCTTTTTCTTCATCACTCAAGTGTAAATCTAGTATCCGTTTTACACCCCCCCTACCAATCACTGATGGCACAGAAAGACAGATGTCTGAAATTCCATGCTGACCTTGTAATAATGTTGAAATAGGAAATATGCAATCGGAATCTTGTAAAATACTTTTTATAAGTTCGCTTGCGGCAATACCGATTCCATAATACGTAGCACCCTTTTTTTGAATAATTTCGTAAGCTGCCATTTTAGTATGCTCGGCAATTTCTTTTACTACTTCTCTGTCATATTCTTTTAACTGCTCAATGGGTTCACCCGATATGTTTGTATGGGAAAGATACGCAACTTCTGAGTCACCATGCTCACCAATAATATACCCGTGAATATTTTTTGGGTTCACCTTAAAGTGTTGGGATAAAAAATAACGAAACCGCGCTGAGTCAAGAACGGTGCCACTTCCAAAAACTTGGGAACTTGGGAGTCCTGATTTTTTTAACGCCACCAGTGTCATCACGTCAACAGGGTTTGCAACCATCAAAATAATTGCATCGCGTGTTCGTTTAGTAATTTCTTCAACAATTCCGGATACTATTTTAGCGTTTATTCCAGCAAGTTCAGTGCGGGTTTGCCCCGGCTTTTGCGCAAGTCCTGCCGTAATTACAATAATATCAGCGGTTTTACAGTCATCATACTCTCCCGCCCATACTTTCATTGGAGCTGAAAGTAATGAAAGACCATGTTCAAGATCCATTGCTTCGCCAAGTGCTTTTTCCTGATTAACATCAATAAGCACAAGTTCAGAACACAACCCTTGAATCATGACTGCATAGCAAATAGATGAGCCGACAAAGCCAGTACCAATAACTACCACGCGTGTTGTTTCAGATGAAGACATAAAATTTATATTAATAATTATTTTCTTTGAATTCAAAAACCCCAATCTTCAGGCATCTCTTAGTTGGACTCATGATATTTTTCTGCTGAAAAATTCAACACGCTCCCGCCGTCGCGGTCCGCATGGTCCAACTTAAGAGACGCCCTCGAGGGATTTTGGAATTCAAAGAATTTCATTATTGTTTTCATACCGCGAGTGTGTTCGATAGGAAATTCCAAGAATGATCATGCATAATACTAACACACCCAACATACCTGTAAAAAGAACAAGTTTTACATTCGTAAGCGGTTGAAACCAAAAAACTTTTAGTGCGTGAAACTGCGTGAGATCAACGCGTGAATTTTTAAATACCACATCCTGCTGCCCCGGTTGGAGCCAACGAAACCAACTTGCTTCCTTATAGGTTAGTACGTGATTTCCAATACCAACAACTGAGGTGAGGAGAGAATGATTAATTACAATATGTGATGTTTGAGGAATAAACCGCATGTGTTGCAAGGAATCCATGTTTCCCTGTTTTAATATCGCCAGATATGTTCCATACCCAAATAGTGATCCGATCAATTGAATATAGAGTGCACATAAAAAGATAATGGTTCCCCAAAATAGCTTGCCAGAACTCATGTTATTTTTTACAAAATAGAATAATGGAATATATAGGAACGGAATAATTGGTATGAGTTTTCGCACACCCCACGTCTCATCAGACCAATAACTAAAGGGTGCGGTAAGCCCAAACAACATACAAAAACTTATCAGTAAAAATACTGCCATGGATGTATGTTCTTTTAAAAACTGTTTCCAGTAAAATAATGTCGCAATCAATAAGGGTGCATACAAAAAAATACTTTTTCCAGCCGAAAAAAAGATACCATAGATGCCTTCCCACCACGTCCAAATTTGAAACTCATGCACCAACGAGTATTTGCCACTTACTGTGCCGTACATAATCATATTTAAACTCATGATGATACCGAGTACGCATGCGGGTGGTACTACGAATTTTAGTAACCATGGAACTGATCGAAAAAGCTGATACTTTTTTTGCTTATGCAGTTCAATTAAAACAAAAACAAGAAGCGGGATGCCAAATACGATCCCATATGATTTTACTGATATAAGAAATGCAAATGCAAGACCAACCAATAGTGGTTTAGTACTATTTCGAGACCACGCCACAAGCGCGCATATCAAAAGTGCTAGAGCAAGTGTCGTCTGATACTCCATACCGATATTCGTATAGGGCCATACGGGCGATGCAACCAGTGCGCACATTCCAATAAAAAGCGCGAATGATTTTTTATAAGTAAGAAGATGGGTTGCCAAAAAAATAAACCCTACCGTGAGTGCTGAATAAAAAATTGGAATACTACTGAGATACCAAAGATGATTTTCAATATCAATCCCCAATACTTTCAGAAGAAAAATAAAAGGCGTATAGAGCATCACCGCCCCAACGCCGGCTCGCTTGATATCAACCGTGCCATCAAAAAGAGAAAGTGCACTTCGCATGGTTTCTCCCTCATATCCGCCAAATCGCGCATGCCAGGTAAGCGTATACAAAAGCCCAGCTCCCAGAAAAAGAAGTAGAAATAATGATGAAATATTCCACGCAGTGAATCGAACTCGAACCAATGTCCAAACGCCCTTTATCCCATCCGTCATTCTAATTTTTTTCCCTTCATCAATTGATCGCGGCGTATATGAAATTGGAACTTCATGAATACAAATTTTTCGCAATGAAAGAAGTGCAGTAACTTCTTGGCAATATTCAAATCGTTTACATAAAAGCGGCAATGAGATAAGCGTTTCTGTTTTCACCAGTTTATAACAGGTAGGCTCATCGGTAAGGCGTTGGCCAAACAATATATTCGCAACCCACGTAACAGCTTTTCCTCCCCAATAAAAAAAGGGAGTACCACGAAGATTTCCTTTAATCAAATTTCGTGATCCATACACGGCTTGTAATTTTTCAGTTTGTGCTCGGTGAAGGAGTGGCGCGATATCAGCCGGGCGGTATTCCAAATCAGCATCTTGAATAATCGTGTATTCTCCTTTTGCGTATGGCAGTGCGGTACGAATAGCGCTTCCCTTTCCCTTATTTACTTCGTGAAATAAAAAAAGAAACCGTTCATCATTTTTAAAATCAGTTTGTATAAGTTGTTCCTTAGTTTCATCTGTTGACCCATCATCAACCACAATATACTGCACGCCATACTGTTTCAATTCTTTCGTTTCAACAAGTTCATGGAGCATTGCCAAGACAGTTTTTTCTTCGTTATATACCGGAATAATAATTGTGAGGTCACTTTTCATATAACAAAATCCTATCATTGCCGATCTCATTTGTCGAATTACTCCACAAAATACGGTTGGAAGTCTTTGGTAAAACGAACCTCGTGAGGGATAACTGAAATTGTTTTATCCAGATTAATTTTAATTTCTGCAACCAGTCCGCGTTTGGTATCTTTTGAAAAATTCTGATCAAAAATAAAATTTCCTAAGCTATAGATAATAGGTGTGTCTTTATAGGTTTTGATATCTTGAATTACATGCGGATGATGCCCAATAACCAGTGAAGCACCGGCATCTATGGCAGTATGCGCAATTATTTCTTGTTTTTTATTGTGCGTTGTTTTGTACTCATCACCCCAGTGAAACATGGTAACTACTACATCCGCTATTTTTTTTGCTGCATTTACATCACGAGTAATTTCTTTTTCATTCATGTCGCTAACTGCCGGTTGAGATGATTTCTTCTTTATGTACTGTGGTAAAAAGGGTGTATATGCTAGAAATGCAATTTTCACACCTTTTATTTCTTTAATAACAGGTGTATGCGCATCATTATAAGTATGACCCGCCCCAACACCATCAATTGATGAGGTATTGAGCGTATCAATCGTACGTGTAATTCCAGAACCTGTTTGATCAAACATGTGGTTGTTTGCCAAAGATACCACATCAACTCCCAGCTCTGTAAGAGTCTTGATACTTTTAGGATCGGCGCCAAAAACCATTTCTCCTTTTTTGATATCTTTTGTTCCTCGAATCGGGTTTTCGAAATTAGCGATCGTAAGATCTGCGGAACGCATAAATTCTTTGACATGGCGCGTATGATATGTGAAATCTTTTTTCTTTTTCATAATCATTTCAATAGAACGTGAGAGCATGATATCGCCAGCAAACAAAAGTGTTACACTTTCAGAATTTCCCGATAACTTCGGTTTAAATACTGAATCCCGCATCAAGTGCGGGATGACAAAAGAAGAGTTTTTTTGCATCTCACTCTTTGCCTTACGAAAAGCGGAAAAATACCCCGTAATATACCCCGTCGTATTATCGGTTACATTTTCAAAGTCTGCCATATTCCATGTAGAAAAATCAATTCCCTTGCACACCCCCTTTTTTTTGCAATACGAAAAAAGTGTAGCAAGCGCAGTTGGCGAATCAACATCGATAAAAGGAAGTGAGTCAGGCTCTGCCTTTCGTACAAACACGAGTGATTTTTCATCACGCGCACGAGCTTCTTTTAAAGGTAGATAATGGGAAAAATCAACGCTTACCACCACCAATGTTGAGTCATCAAAAATAGCTGCAAGATATTCCCCAAGTTTTTTTGCCTTTTCAAATGTCGTGCTTGCGCGAAATACTAAGGGAACTAGTTTCGCATTTGGAAACACTTTTTTTATCACGATCGCATGGCTTAAAATCGAGTGCTCTTTTTCAAACGGCTCTTCATCGCGTGATACCAACCCTGTTTTTGTTAGTTTTTCAATAATTGCCCTATCTGGATCAATACTACCGTACGGGGTAACAAATTTGTTTTGAGATACCGCAATATCAACCGAATTTTTATTAAAATGGTCAGGTCCCAATACCACAATCGTTTTAATATTTTTTTTGTTTTTTATTTGGGCATAAAAATCCACAATCAAAGGAAATGAGGTTGGCACATGATGTGGCGCAATGCCACCGACAATTGGCAAGGGAATATTTTTTTTCTTCGTAGTACTTCTTTCAACTAACTCATCGATTTGTGAAACATATTTTTCATAAGGTACCTGATGATATTTTTCAGCACTCACAAAAGGAGCCCTGAAAAAGGCTCCTAAAAACATTGCGCATAGAACTACCCTTATAATTACATGCATACTGTATTACTTTGAACCACAAACTCCCCGAGGGTATCTCTTTGTTGGACCATGCGGACCGCGACGGCGGGAGCCTGTTGAATTTTCTAGCAAGAAAATATCATGAGTCCAACTAAGAGATACTTGAAGGTGGGGGTTTGTAGTTCAAAGTACTCATTTAATCGTTATTGTTGATTTTGTAGAAAGCGCGGCACTTTCACGTGATTTAGTTGATTGCATAAGCGCTTGATCTGCCGAATAGGTACCCTTTGAAACAACGCGTGCCACATAGTAAAATGGCTGATTGCCTCCATCACTACCCCACGCATCTCGCAAACCGCCCTCATTTCGATAATACCACTTAGCGAACGTGATTTTTTGATTTTCTTCATTGAATGGATATTCCAAATACCCCTTTGATAGTTCTTTATTACTTGGTGTTTCAAGAATAGGTTCGTCTGTAGCACTCATCGCAATCCTTCCTGGCTCTGAAATTAACCGCAAGCCCGAAGGAAGATAATCAATAATTTCATATCCGCCCTCGTGCGCATTCGCGCCAAATGTCGGCTTAAGATACACCCGTACCAAATCTCCGGACGCAAATGACGTGGTCGGTTTTCCGTTTACCTCATACCACCGCTCGAGTTTTAAATTCTGATCGGTTGTGACAAGTGAGCTTTTTGTTTCATGATCGTACTGGGCAACAACTGATACCAATCCTTTTATATTTTGCACCGATAATGATTTAAATTCTTCCTCATCCAATGCCAAATTAAATGGTTGATATTTCTTAAGTTTCACGTCTTCCTTCTTTTTTGATGTCGTATAAGAGAATGATCCTTCTTGATCGTCAAGATGTGGCAACACTTCTTTGAGTATCAACATTTCTTCAAGTGCAAGTGATCGATTGCGCGCATACTGGTCAAATACATATTTATTTAATTTATCCGCATCATCATTTCCTAGACGATATGCCAAAAGCGCCGCAAGTGCTGTTTTTTGATAATTTGCTTCCGGATCTTTTTCCCCCTCTTGAATAAAAAGATACGGGGATTGATCGGTAAAATGCGGCTTAATGGTTGATGTATAATAATTTTTTGCATCATTACGTGCACCAAATGTATGCAGTGCAAGCGCCACATAGAGTCGGTCCAAAAGGTTGAGATTTTGATCGTCTTTTATTCTTTGTAATTTTGAAAGTACCGGGCTTTTTGATGCGGACAATCCATACAGCGCGTTTGCAATGCGATGAATATCAGCCTTCCCATCGGTAAGAGATGACAATAAATACTCCTCAAGTAGTTTTTCGTTGATCATCACTTCTTTTTGGTCTTTTACAACATGTGCCGCATGCGCACTCAGGGCTAAATCCGGGTCCCCATAGGGAAGCAGGGCAATTCCGCCACTTTCTTTTTGATAGGAATTCAACAAAGGAACCTGATACTCCGGGTCCTTTTCTTTAAAATATATGTCTAACAAATGGGTAGCGATTACTGATGCAAACTCATCATCCCCGCGCAAAGAACCCCAACTCGCCGAACGGATATGCGATAAGTACTGATCTTTCGTACAAGAACAAAACCGCATAGTAACAAACCCGGCAGGATTAGCCGTAAGCATTACTTGATTATTCGCACCCGTAAGCTGGGTAAAATCAGATTTCGGTTGCATAAAATAGGTATCAACAACCTGTATAGTCCGCACTAAAGCATCTCCATGTTCGCCCTTTTTGGCAGTGATTTTTATTGAATGATCTCCACGAGGCACACTTCCGAGCCCAATTTCAAGTTGGGCAGAGCCTTTTTGAACTATTTTCTTAAATGGCAATGTGGCGCTTTCAACGGTATATTCAATATCATCCGTTATTCCTGCCGTACCAAATGTCCGAAGCCGTAACGTTACTTCATCGCCAGTCAGATACATTTTTTGCAAGGTAGCGTCCACAAAAAATGGCAAACGCACCGGAATGGAAAGCTCCCCCGCCCCTGCAAAAATATCTTTTGTAAACGCATTTGCCGAGACAAGCCAAGAAGTGAGATTATCGGGAACCTTAAATGATACGCTTGCCTGACCATTACTATCTGTTTCAACGGTTTTATATAACACTAAGTCCTTAAAATCAGAGCGTGTAGGAGGGCCGCAGCCGCCCTTATCTTGATTATGCACATAGATACCGTCTGCAAAAAACGTATGTGCGCCAGTAATTTCAATGTTATATACCTTCCGCCACTCACTAAACGTACGGACGCTGTGAACCTTTTCTTCGCCGTATTCGGTAATAACAATATCTCCCAACCGCACAAGTCCGGCTGGTTTCCATACGCCATTCACTAACAGGTTATGATTCGAGGTGAGTGAAAGTATGTCATTAATAACAACATGCTCGTACGCATAATGTCCGGTTATTTTTTCCACCTGCGCCAAAATCACCCCGGAATCGTACGGGTGCGCGCGTGTTACCACTACATCTCCCTGTTTCATATCTTCGATGCGAGTAAACCCATTCGGCGTTTTTACACGCGTACCAGCACTAAAACATCCTCCCCCTTCCGCCATCGAAGCCAAAGGGTTTTCATGTGACACCCTAAAAGAAACATCTGAATAAAGATCTCGATAGAGCGAGGAAAGCACATCATCTTGCTGCCCAAACGTGCGCAATGCTTCATCTATAACGGCAATATTTACCTCTCCTTTTTTCGCTTTATCATTTTTGTCTTTTACACTCACATTCACGCGTACCGTATCTTTCGGGCGGTACTGTGCAGTATCCGCTTTTACCTCAACTTTGAGACGACGCTCCTCGTTTTTATAGGAAAATCCTAAAGACCCCCTCCAGCCAGACGTTGTATAAAATTGCTCTCCCGAAAACCATATGCCATTTAGTCCTACATTGGGCACGAATTCTTCCTTAAATGAATCTTGATACTGCGCCGTATCAGAAAACACATAAGAAAGTGTTCCATTGACTGCGCGCACAAACATAAACCGTTCTTTTTCTTCCTTTACCGTCCCTCCATTTAAGAACGTCATTGAAACACTAAACTGCTCGCCAATATCATAGATGGTTTTGTCTTTGTTGTTATTTTCTAATGTAACACCCAATGAAGGCTCATCGCTATACCACCCTCCTCCATATGCGCTTAATGTTTGGGAAATTTCAATTCCACGCTCATCACGAAGCGAAAACTCAATCTCGTATGAAGTATTTTTTTCAGACTTCCATTCAAATGATATTTTTCCTTGTGCATCGGTTTGCAGTTGCTTGTTTAAAACCTTGGTGGCTACCCTGTCACTTTCATATACTGGGTAGGTTGTTTTTGTATACTCGTCGTAACGCCGCTCAATTAAACGCTGCTTATACTCAATTTTTGTAACTTCAACATTGATAGTATGGTTATTCGTTGGCTTGCCAAGATAGTCAACAATATTCAATGATTCTTGTGTATATTGTTTTGAAAGATCAATGTCGTTGAGTGTAAGCGCATAGGTAGTTACCTCCTTTTTATAGGCAGGTTCTATTGAAAGATTTTTTCGTGCAGGAAATACAATAACGGCAGCCGAAGTTGATATTTCTCCTTCTTCTTCGTTTTTAGGTGAAACGGTTGCGGTGATAAAATCCGGCATACCATGGTTTGCTGACCAATTATCAAGCATTTCTTTGCCAAATTTCACTTTTGCAACCGCTTTTCCTTGCGCATCCAGTTTTACTTCACGTGAAGGGAGATTTGGAATTGATAGCATGAGAGACAAATTTGATACCGGCGTCGTATCAAAAAAATCAGCTGAAATAGCATACTCTACCTCATCACCGATAAACACCGCTTGTTTATTTGGTTTGAGCGTTAGGGAATAGGCGGGCTTCGTATACGTTGCAATCGTAATGCCTTTAGAGAGTATCAACTCCTTTCCAAGATATATTGCAAGTGAATAATACCCAGGCCGAACAGATGAAAATGGCAATGTTCCCGTAATGGTTGAGTATGCACTTATGCGAGCCTTACTTTCGGCATATACCGGTTCTGATTCACCGTAGCCATATCCGTCTCGCAATTGAATCGTAACCTCGTTATTTTTAATATCAGTTCCATCCCGCCTTTTCATAACTCCCCACACATGGATCGTATCGTTGGGTAAATAAAGTGGTTTATCAGTCGTAAGTGCAGTCCACCATGCATCAGGACGCGAGAGCCCTTCTTGTGTAGATAAAAGTAATTTTTTCTCACCGCTTGTTAATAGAAAAAATGGTTCTTTTACCTCCTTTTCTTCTATTACTTCCTCTTCTGCTCCTGGTTGCACAAGTTCTTTGGGCATTTTATACAGCAATACTCCCTGCTGATCGGTTGCACCTAGCACCTTTTTATTATACGAAACAGATACGTTTGGCGCTCCTAATTTCGACTCACTTGCCTTCACCCATATAATACCTGTCATACTACTTTGTGCCGAAACGCCGATAAGCGATGAAACCTGAAAAAATGTATATACTGGCTTTGTTTCATTAGGAAGTTGCGCACTCAGGACATAAAACCCTTCGGGTAATTTTTGGGGCACGCGAATAAAGGTAAATGGGTCTTGACGCTGAGGGGTAGCCTTAAATTCCAATATCTTTTGTTCGGATGAAAGATCTATCGCTTCTTCCCTATGAAATCGTGTCCAATCATACTTTGGGTTACGCCACGAACTGTATGTTGAGATAAATTTCTCAGGGGCAGCAAAGCGGTATAATGAGAGAGGAATTTCAGAAATATTTTTTGTCTGTACGGTAAATAAAGGCTCTTTATCCGGCGCAAATTCCCACAATGGCTTCCAATCAAAACTGAAATAAGGCGCCAAATCCTCTTGTACGCTTTTAGGTTCTTCCACAGTTTCGAATGAAAATACATAATCCTCCTTCAGTGCTTCTGTACCATTCCCCGCTAAAAGGCCCTTTTTAATCGTTACCGTATAGAGTGTACGATAGACAAGCTCTTGTTGCGGAATAAACACCAACGTTTTTGATCGCACTTCAACTTTGCCGGAAACTGCCGGTGTAATTTGTACGGATGAGCTATCAACGACTCCAAGATCACGATTAAACTCAAACTCAATGCCTGTTTCAATAGGAACGGAGGTACCTTGACCCCCTGGAATAGTTTTTAACACCTGAAATGGCGACTCCACTTGATAGGCCCAAGCTTGCGCATCATCCTTGTTTTCTTGATCGCCCTGTATTGAAATGGTGATTATTTTTTGTTCTTCAAGTGGCGTTTCAGGCTTAATTTCATACTCTTTTCCCAGTGAATCAAGTTTTTTTACAGAATATGCAACATCTGGCTCAAATGAAAGGTACTTTTTAATAACCGGGATTCTTACGGGTTTTGAACTTTTGAGAGTAAATGAACTCTCGGCCAAAATTCCGCCCTCAGCTGCAAGTGTTGGAGTAACTTCAAAAGAAACGCGGTCAAAAGGTGGTGCATAAAAAAAGAAGTATGCGCCAATGCCAAGTACGGCCAACAACGCTACACCTAAACTACTAAAAAGAAACCATTTTTTTGCAAACATATTCAAAAATTAGAAATTAGAAATTATTTTCAGTATACCACAAACCCACGCTGGATAAAAATAAATACTTCTATATACTATAAATAAGATAATTCATTATATATGCACCTATGAAACGAACACTTTCGATACTGGGTATTTCACTTGTAGCAAGTTTTGTACTTGCCGTGCCGATCTATTCTTATGCGGCGCCAACAAAAAATGAACCGCAAAAAAAACAGCAGACCGTTGTTAAAAAAGTAGTTAAAAAACCAGCAAAAAGGGTTGTTAAAAAGAAGGTGGTCGTAAAAAAAGCACCACCAAAAAAGATTGTTACAAAAAAAGTGGTCACAAAAAAAGCACCAGCAAAAAAGAAAATAGCCCCCAAAAAAACAACCTCTCTTCCAAAACCAAAAGTAATTTCGGAATCTGAAAAAAATTCACCAATTTCAGCAAAAGAAGTAACTCCTGAATTAAAAAAAGAAATAACGCCTGAGTTAAAGGTTACTCCAGGGGTAACCAAACAACCTGATCCAAAACTTGTATCATTAGCAGGTACGTATCGATGCTGGCAGTTTAATGCAAGTGGAGGCGGCGGAAGCTGCAGATTTTCAGTACCCATTAAACTTTCAGCTGACGGAACGTATAGCGAATCCTCAACACAAGGAACCTATACCGTATCAGGTGATACCATTACCTTTTCTGAGTCAAAAATTCGTGGTCCAGGAAAACTCCTTGGGGGCAACAAAATCTTTTTTGAATACGACTATAATAGCTGGCATTACACGGTTACCTATCTATTAAGTGAAAATGAGTCGAGCGTAAATTCTCAATCAACCCCTTCCCAATCAAGTAGTGGCGGGGTCCAAGCAATATTAAAATATCCAACAAAAGAGGCTGCGTTGGGAAGTATTGGAGTCATTACCCTTATTCCCGAAGGTGATGATCCTAAAAATCCCAAAGAAAAATATACCGCAATCGCACAATATGATGGCGACCGCACTATTGTAGGATCATTTAATGGGGTAAGCTCAACGCCAAAACCGGGTGTAAAATATACTGTTATCGCGGGAACAGGCTCAAGTGAACAAGCTACCGGAACTATTGATCTTACGAGTCCCTCATCGGGAACAGTAGAAGCGGTTATTAATGTTTCTTCAAAACCAAGTAGTGCACAACAAACAACGGTTCAAAAAACAAGCGGTCAGCCAGTTGATGTAGAACTCCTTCTTTCCTATCCAAAACAAGATCACTCACTTGATGGAATTACCAGTATTGAAATTACCCCGCAAGGAGCAGATCGCGTCACGACATCACAAAAATATATGAAACTTGCCGTCTATGACGGAGACAAGACAGTTAAAGCATGGTTTACACTTCCATCAGGTGCCATCTATACCGTCTACACTGCTTATGTATCAGAAGCGGTAAATGTTGGAACGCTTGACCTAACCAACACCACAGAAAAAAGTATTCAAAAAATATTACTCGTAACCCCTAAGTCTTGAATTGTAAAACCCCAATCTTCAGACATTCATATTGCAGGACGGATAATTTTTTGCTAAAAATTTCCTCCCAGTTCCCGCCGTCGCGGTCCACAGGGCATGCAGTATAAATGTCCTCGAGGGGTTTTATAATTCAATACTACTGACTAGTATGAACCATATTACAAAAATCGGGCTTGCTCTTGGAATATGTTCGCTTCTCATTGCACCATTTGCAGTAAGTGGACTTTCGCCCATCAAGCCAAAGCCAAAGCCAAAAGTAACCAGTAAAGCAAAAACCTCACTTGTTATTTCTCCAAAAAGTGCAAAGCAAGGACAAAAAGTTAAAGCAACTCTTAAAGGTTTTGCACCGAACTCACAACTCAATATTGGAATAGACACGGAACTTGGCCTTACTCCTTACTCTTTTTATTCAGATAAAAAAGGAGCTGGCAGTATTTTATTTACTGTTCCAAAAAGCTTGCCGAACGATACCTATGTCCTACATGCAACAGATTCGTACAACACGCTTGCGACAACAAAAATAACCGTAAAAGGAAAACAAATGCCACTCACTCTTTCAATAGAACCAGCACGGGGAATAGCAGGCACTTTTGTGACATTTTCAGGAGATGGATGGCTTTCAAAACGAATAAAAAGAGTTTCCTTAAAAGGATATGATGATGAAGAACAAGAGGTGTTAATGAATTTTGAAGAAGATACCGTACAAGACCTTTGCGCAAATCAATCGTGCACAGAAAATGAAACGAAAGTGAGTATCCAAATTCCCGAAGATGCGCAAGTTCCCGATGGTGAGGAGTCTGGCATATATGAATTAGTATTTTCTGATGGGTATAATACAAAAACTATTGAATTTACTCTCGTGAATGCTGAAATTTCTGAACCTCAAGACGAGGCACAAATTTCTTTGGCACCTTCAACCCTTTCGCTTGGCGAGGCACTTATTATTTCCGGTTCAAAGTTTGAGGCAAAATCCGGACTTTTAGTAAAAATTGGAACAAATACATTTTCAATTAAAAGTGGTCCTGCCGCAACTGATGACAATGGTTCATTTAAAGGATCCTTGGTTGAGCTTTCTTCATTGCAGCCCGGTAATCATACGGTTACCGTTATGGATGGCTTGGGAAATAGCGCAAAAGCATCATTTGAAATTAAATTGCCACTTGGTAGCAAAATTACCGGTGGTGATCCCGGACAAAAACCCGTTGAGCCCCCCTTTGTTTATCCTATAGTACCGACGCCAAAACCAACCCCAAGCCCAACAGTAACTCCCGCTCCATTTGTAATACCAGCACCTACTCCAACACAATGCACTGCGAACGAAACATATAGCACCACATTAAAACAGTGTGTAAAAGATTCACAAACACAAAAAACTGAAGAAAAACCAACCTGCCCCGCAGGCCAAACCTATAGCATTACTTTTAAGCAGTGTTTTTAGACAATCACTCGACGGAGATGTTGAGGTATATGAACCAGTAAATCATAGGGAATGGTTTCGCAAATTTTAGCCGCATGTTCAATCGAATGTGTGGCTTTTGAGTCGATGCCAAACACCGTTACCGCCATACCCTCTGATACGTTTGGAATATGCGTAACATCAATCGTTGTCATATTCATACTAATACGCCCCACAATGGGACACATACTACCATTCACACTGCAAAACCCTTTATTGGAAAGTCGCCGATCAAGGCCTTCGTAATAGCCGACGGGAATAGTTGCAACAATCATTTCATTATCAGTAGTATACGTTCCGTTGTATCCAATAATCTCATTAGGCTGCACGACACGAATTGAACTAATTAGTGTCCGCATCTCAAGTACTGGCTCGAGTCGATCAGAAAATGTATGAGTCGGATCAATACCATATAACCCAATGCCAAGCCGAATAACATTTGCTTGAATATCGCGGCTCAAGCGCGCGCCAGCAGTTGCTGACACATGAAAATAACGAACGTATGGAAGTATTTTTTTTACCGTAGCACTGCATGCATTCCAAAGATTTATTTGCCGCTTGGTCACGTGGCTTTCATGCGTATCCGCATCTGCTAAATGAGTACATACTCCTTCTATATAAAAATTCTTTATTGATGATGCATGCACCAGTAATTCCTCAAGATCATTATAATGAATGCCTTGCCTATGCATACCCGTATCAATCTTCAAATGAAACGACCGCTGATTTTTCAACGATGCACATAGTTTTTTGTATTGAACCGTATCACTAATAGTAAAGGAGACATTGGAAAGATTACACTGCTCAATCGTTTCTGTTGGCGTATACCCTATAACTAAAAGCGGTGTTTTAATACCTTCATTGCGAAGTTGGAGCGCTTCAAAATAAGAGTCGATGACAAAAAATGGCAGATCGCGTGCGTCAAGAATTGATGCCACCCCTACGAGCCCATGTCCATATGCATTACTTTTTAATACCGGCGCAATTTCGTATGAGGGAAATTCTGATTTGTACACCGCTAAATTTGAAATAAGCCGCTTACTATCAATTCGTACTTCAATAAGCGGTGAGTAGTGAAAACGGTTTTTTCTGATTTTACGGAATAGATTTCGAATCATGTGGTGCATATCATTTTTTCTGAGCAACTGAGGGACGTTTTTTTGCAAGCGTTCCGTGCAATCCTTTTTCAATCAGCATTTTTGAAATTCGAAACCGCGTATCACTATCAGGAGCGCCTAATACGATAACGGTGATTTCTTTTCCATCTTGCCTGGCTTGAGTAGCAAACGTAAATCCTGCTTCATCAATAAATCCGGTTTTACCAATCATCGCAGTATTTTTCATGGGCTCACGAAGCAATAAGTTTGTATTTTTCATTCCATACATTCGCTTTTTGTCATTCAAAAATTTTATAGTGTAATTTGACACAGAAAGCGCATGGCGAACATACTCATTCTCAAACGCGGCATGCGTAATAAATGCAAATTCTTTTGCGGTTGAAATATTTTTAGGATCCAGTCCGGACACATCAGCGAACACCGTGTGGATGAGCCCAAGATCGTATGCCTTTGCATTCATTTGTTCAATAAATTTTTTTTGCGTGAGTCCCGTTGATCGCGCAAGCGCTGTTGCACAATTATTGCGCGACCCTACAAGCATGCAGTAAAAAAGATCTTTTGTTGTGACGGTTGCGCCTTGAAAGTAGGGAACTTTTGCAGGCAACGTGTCGTCGCTTTTTGTAACTGTCACGCTCGTATCCCATCCGGGATTATGATCAAGAAATACCAATGCGGTCATGAGTTTTGTAATACTCGCAAGTGATAATTTTTTATCTTGGTTTTTTGCAAGTAGCACCGTAGCGTCTTTATCAACAACATACACGCTCCGTGCCGGCAAATACGATGGAATAACGGTTTGCCCATCAACCCAACCCCGCTCGCGAAAAAGCGCTATCATTCCTTTTGAAGAAAAGAGTGATGTTGTAAGGGAAGATTTGCCCCGAATCGTTGTTATTTTTTTCCATTGAAGCACTACCGGATCATAATAATATACAAAAATTCCCTTGTCGGAGGCAATGGCTTTTTTAGAAAAAGAAATGGTTATCGGCCTCTGAAGTGCACTATTTTTTTCAACACTAAAATAATAGATCTGGGAAATGTGCTCAAGATACTCGTCTACTTGCTCATGGGTATCTAGAGAATCTTTTGATTTTTTTTGAACATGAAGCGTAGCAGAACCCTTAATTCCTCGGGGTAAAAATGAAAAGGTGAGCGCACCATTATCAAATGATTTTATTATTTTTTTTGGTGAATTTGTAAGCGAAAATTCATATGTAGTATCTGATTGAATGGCGTACGCAAACGAACCGAAAAAAAATACGGACAGAAAAAAAGAAGTAAAAATAGTAAGATATTTTGTCATATTTGTCATTCTAGTTGATTCATTCTATCATATCTTTTTCTTTGTTTCCATACCCATACACCAAGGCCCATACAAAGATATGAACAATATAGTAATACTCCGTTATACGGCGTTTGAGGCATTAAAACGGATGCAAATGGAAGGTGTGAAAACCATTCAATAACAGACATCCAGATAGTTGTCATGCTTTGGGCTCCACTCGGTATCCATGACAACCACAGGGGGTTTCCGCTCAAAGCAACAATAACGACCGCCGTACTTGCTATCATAAGAAGTGGTACAAAAGGCACTACGAGCACATTTACCAAAGGACTTATGAGTGAGATTGTTCCAAATACAAAAAAAACATACGGCGTGGTGATGCCAATAGCAAGGAGCGTTTGTTTTATTAAAAGCACAACCGAAGAGCGAAATGTTGATGGTATATATTCTTGATTGGAAAGACCGCCAATCAATCCGAGTGTTGCAAGAAACGAGAGATGAAAACCCGCATCAAATAAAAACATTGCGGGTTCAAACACAATCATGCCACCCGCAACACAAAGCAGTACAAAAAGTGACGAGGATTGCCTTCCAAAAAAATGCGCACCTAACACTGCGCTAGCCATTCCTGCCGCGCGAAGACTTGGCGCATGCGCCCCCGTAAAAAAAACAAATGCAAAAATCGCTAAGATTGCTATGAGCACACTGCGTTTTCTGGGAATTCGAATCATCCGAAATATCAAAAAGAATGCAATGCAAACAAGTGACACATTGTATCCCGATATCGCCAAAATATGCGAAGTGCCTGTTTTTTGAAATACTTCTTTCGTGTGTTTACTTATTAACTCATCACCCCCGCCAAAAAGAATTCCCGCCAAATACCCGGCGGTAGGCGGCGATACTACTTTACTCATTTGTGTCGTAAGATATGTTCGCCATTTTGCAAAATAATATCCAAGCCCCTCTCCTTTTTGGATTCTTTGGATTGGCGAATAAAAACATGCAATATCTTTGGAATGAGGTAAAAATATTCCTTTTATGCCATAACTTTTTTGTACCTGCGGGATACACTCAATACGAATGTGGTCATGTTCATGATAGGTGCGGCCATGGTGGGTAATAATTTTTATTCTTAATTGCGTACGCTGCCAACTTGATTGGTTTGAGTCATTGCGAAAACCTTTTATCAAAACCGGAATAATTTGCACTTTTGAAGTCAAGCGTGGTTCACTAATCACATTCGCATCGAAAAAAAATGTGGTCTTTTGATTTTCATTTATTATTGACTCGAGATTTCTATCCTGAAAATCTAATGCCCAACGGAAAAATCAACCCAATCCAATCAGGCCCATACCTCCAATAACCGAAAACC
>ORJL010663673.1_pt1 | contig 23153 bp, 25 predicted proteins | sample 1779941 | NCBI WGS metagenome assembly ORJL01 (sample SAMEA104232317, study PRJEB22302) | groundwater metagenome | biome: forest; feature: aquifer; material: groundwater | place: USA | collected 2011-08-07 | depth 5.8 m
CTTATCATTGGCGTTTCTTTTATCGTCATGGGGGTCACGAAGAACGTCGTTCTGGCGCTGGTCGCGATCTCCCTGATAGCGGCCTTTGGCTTGACCAGAGGGACGCTTTTTCAAAATTACATGAACAAACATATTGAATCGCACAATCGGGCGACCGTCCTCTCGCTTGTTTCCATGTTATATAATCTAAACCTCGCTTTTTTGAACGTGATCTGGGGATACATGGTGGACTGGAACATGACGGTGACCTTGGCCCTTATCGGCTGCGTGGCCATACGCCTCCGGCGCAGGCTGATGCTCCCCCAACAAATAAGGCGCAAAACCATGCATTGACCTACTCCCCGATTATCTTGACCAGCACGCGTTTTTTGCGCTGGCCGTCGAATTCGCCGTAAAAGATCTGCTCCCATGGGCCAAAATCCAACTCGCCGTTCGTGATGGCCACCACCACCTCGCGACCCATGACGGTCCTTTTCAGATGGGCGTCGGCGTTATCTTCGCCGGTCAGGTTGTGTTTGTAGCCGGTCTTGTTGAACGGAGCCAGTTTTTCGAGCCATGCGGCAAAGTCCTGATGCAAGCCTCTTTCGTCGTCGTTTATAAAGACGCTCGCCGTGATGTGCATGGAATTGACAAGGCACAGGCCCTCTTTGATGCCGCTCTTTTCTATCGCCGCCTCGACCTTTGGTGTGACGTTGATGAACTCCAACTTGTTGGCGGTCTGGATCCAAATTTCTTCGCGATATGTTTTCATATGGTAGATCTATAGCCCAACTGCCGCCAAAAAGACAATAATTTCCGGCTGCGATGAAGCCGAGCCTTTACAATCGCCCAAAAATATGGTGGAACTAGCGCATGCTGAACGCAACGCAGATCAGGGCGGGATATATTTTAAAGCTCGACAACACGATCTATCGCGTGCTCAAGGTGTCGCACCTGACGCCGGGCAAGGGGAACGCGCAGGTGCAGGCCGACCTTCGTAACCTCAAGACCGGCATCAAGACCAACATTCGTTTTCGCTCCATGGACACGGTAGATAAGGTGGAGACCGAAGAGCGCGCGATGAGCTTTTTATATCAGGACGGCACCGTCTATCACTTCATGGATCCGGTGACCTTCGAACAGACGGAGCTGCATGAGGAACAGATCGAGGATATGCTCCCTTATTTAAAGCCCGAGGCCCATATTCTGATGCTCATTTGTGAAGGGGAACCCATAAGCATCCGTTTGCCGGACAAAATGAGCTTTACCGTCGTTTCCTGTGAGCCGCCGTCCAAGGGCTCGTCCGGCAACCTGAAAGACGCAACGGTAGAAACGAACGCGGTCTTCAAGGTGCCAATGTTCATCAAGCCGGGAGATGTCGTAGTGATCAACACCGAGACCGGCGATTATATTGAAAAGGGATAGAACCGCGTTAGCTGCAAGGAGGCAATGGGTGGGCGACCTGAACGTCGGCACATTTGTGCCGAAGAACCTTCGCCAATAGAAGATAGGAACAAAGGAATGCCTGCTTCATGCGAAGGGATCGCGCTTTCCGTAGCCTCTTCGTCACCACACAAAAATGGGATGCTGGTTACCAATCGATCATTGGCGAATTGTTTCGCGCCTGCGGTTTTAAATTGTTCAACTTTCTGTGCCGGAACATACCCAACCGTATCATAACTATCTTTGCAATCTGGGCGTCCAAAATCAATTGTGCCATAAGAGACGCCGCCATCTGGATAAACATCTTTCTTCTTATCATCCTTTAGACAAAGCGGGACGCTGTTTTCGCCGCTCGGAGTTGGATGTTGATTTTATATTTTCAAGATCTCTTGCGCCCTGTATTATGCGAGACGCGTCTTGTCTAGGAAAAAATTTGGGGAACCTTCGCTCGCAAAAGCTCGCTCAGGATGACAGGCGACTTATATCTTCTTTTGTCAAATAGCGGAAATCGCCGGGTCGCATGTGGTTATCCAGCGTTAGATCGCCGAACGCCACGCGTTTGAGCTGCGTGATCTCGTTTCCTAGGGACATGAACAGCCTTCGCAATTCGCGGTTCTTGCCCTCGGTCAATTCAACGACCAGATGCGATTCCTTGTTGCTGGCCTTGCGCAAGATCAACTTCGATGGCTTTAAAAGTTCGCCGCTATCCAAGATGCCATGCAGTGCCCGTTCAACCTTTTCGTTCGTGAACATCCCCCTAACGGTCACTACATAGGTTCGCGGAACCGCATGAGCGGGGTCGGTCAGATATGCCGAAAGCTTCGTATCGTTGGTCAAGAGCAAGAGGCCGGTAGTGGCCATATCAAGCCGCCCCACGGGATGAAGATTTTTTAACTCTTGAGGCAGCAGGTCAAATACCGTCTTGCGCCCGCGCTCGTCGCTCTTTGTGGTGACCACGCCTCTGGGCTTATATAACATGATCGTCCGCCATGGGTCGCCTCGTAATATCTTTTCGTCCAGCGCGAATTTGTCTTTTTCTGGGATGACTTGATAGAGCGGGTCGTTGATGGTCCTGCCGTTCACCTTTAGCCGCCCCGCTAATATCCACTTTCTGGTCTCGCCCCGCGAGGCGAGGCCCAATTTCGACAGGGCGCGTTCCAACGAAACTTTTCCGAGCGTTCTATTCATAGTCTAAATCGTCGAGCACTCAACTAATATCGCGATACTGGTTGAGTGCTCGACGATCTCCTCAGATAGTGCCATGCCTCATCACCGCTATTGCCCATATGCCTATATTCTTAACTCCACTCTCTTTCAGAGAGGCGTGGCGCTTGGCACGAACTTATCCATACGCCCGATCTTAAGCCAAATACAAATTTTTGCAAACTGCAAACTGAGGCTTTTTCACTTAAGGCTCACGTCATGTCCACGGAATTGGAAATAGGAATTAAAAATATTCTTGACATTAAATCAACTTTGCAGGAGATCGCCTATCAGGCCATGATAGACAAGAATATGACGACTTGCTTTAAATAAACAGGGGGATTTTTATAAACTTGACAAAAATGCTACAAAGTTGTAGCGTTTTTGCTGAAATGGCTGAATGGGATAACATTAAAAGTTTAGCGGCGGGCAATGAACTTCCGCCGGCAATTATCATTGCGGAACCGATGCAGATCGCCTTTTTGGACGGCTTTTATGGCCAAAAGGAGAGTCTGGCTTTTGTGTTTCATGGCGGCACGGCGATCAGGATGCTCTATGGCGGATATCGCTATTCCGAAGATCTGGATTTCTGCGTGCCTGATGAGAAGTCACTTTCCTTGCTGGATAACTTGGTAACAAAGGCATATCAACATGCAAAAGAACTAATTGCAGTCTATCTTGGCGTTATGGAAACCGAGTTAAGAAAGCAGGTTGGGCGAAAAAAGATCGCCACCTGGTGGTTTAACGTCATGCCGCCGGATGAACGGCGTAAATACCGTGTAAAGATCGAATTTGGTTCCTATCCAGTTTACACGAAAAAGACTCTGCCGGTAAAGAATATAAACAAGTTTCTCCCAAAACAACCGCTTGTGATATCAACGGGTCCGGATGAACTGTTGGCAGACAAGATCAATGCGCTGGCAGACAGGCCATATACAAAAGAAAGAGATTTCTTTGACATTTGGTTTTTAACGACCGTGCTGAAGGTGTCCCCTGATATTGCGCTCATCAAAAAGAAGATGAAGGATTATCGCGTCAACAACGCTAAAGCCGTTTTAGAAAAACGCATTTTAGAACTTGACGCGGAGCGGCTAGCAGAGAATATGACCAATTTCCTGCCAATTCAGCACCGGCGCATGCTTTCTGTTAATGGTTATGGCGAGTTAATTGATTCATGCCGCAAGGTCATGACATATGTTTTGCAACACCTATGAAACAGGCAAAAAAACTTGCCCTTGATTTTTGGGTCGGCGCATTAAAGTCCGGCCGGAAGTTTTATAAAATTTCTGATCTAATGAAGGTCAGCGGGCTTGGTTATGCCGCCTGCAGGATGGCGGCGGGGCGGCTTGCGAGCAAAGGCATACTGATTCGCGTTGGCAAGGAGCTCTATGGTAATTTGCTTGTGAACTTCACGTCGGAAGAGGCGGCCTGTCAGGCGTATCTGCCCGCGTATCTCTCCTGTGAATATGCCCTTTCGCGTTATGGTGTGATCGATCAAATGCCAACGGTGCTGACGGCGATGACATTGATGAGGGGTAAAAGGGCGAAGGCCGGCTCAATTGAAGTAAGCTATAGGCATTTAAGAAAAAATCTTTTCTGGGGATATGTTCGCGACGGTGATTCATTCGTTGCGGAGCCGGAAAAAGCCCTTTTGGACTGGCTTTATCTCGGGCGCAAAAAGCTTGAAACTGCCTCACTTGACGAAATAAACTGGGACGAACTTGATCTTGTAAAATTAAAAAAATATTCAACCAAGTTCCCAAAAGCGGTCCAGAGGCATGTCAGGTTATATATGGCGTCCATTTAAATTAAGGGAGCGATTATGAGATATAATAAAAGAAAGTTTCAGCCGGCAAGGCCGCAACCGGCGAGACCACAGGTCAAACCCAACAAGGAACCCCCGAGCAATAAAACGCTTTTGCAGGAGATCGCCTATCAGGCGATGATAGACAAGAACATGCTCCCGGAGTTCTCGCAACGGGTCAAGCAGGAGCTGGCCCGCTTCAATAAAGCGCCGGCGCCCTCCGGAAGGAAGGTTCAAGACCTGCGGCACTTGCAATGGTGTTCCATTGACAACGACGACTCTCTTGACCTGGACCAATTGTCCGTGGCGGAAAAGATGAGCGGAGGGCTGGTGAAGATCCGCGTGGCGATCGCCGACGTCGATTCGCTGGTCAAGAAGGGGAGCGCGTTGGACGATCACGCGCGGCACAATACAACCTCGGTCTATACCGCCGCCGAGATATTCCCGATGCTTCCGAGCAAACTTTCGAACGATCTTACCTCGCTTAACCTTGAAGAGGACCGCGCGGCCGTTGTTATTGAGATGGTGATTGACGAACGCGGCAAGATGAGGGGCTCGGACGTTATTCAGGCGATGGTGAGAAATCACGCCAAGCTGACATACGACAGCATCTCGGCCTGGCTCACCGGCAAGGGTCCGGCGCCGGAGGCCCTGAAAAAGATAAAGGGCCTCGAAGAGAACGTCAAAGTTCAGGACAGGATCGCCCAGCTGCTCCGAAAGAACCGCTATGAGAGGGGGGCCCTGGACCTTGAGACCATTCAGTCCCGCCCGATATTCATCAAGGACACGATAAGTTCATTGGCGGTGGAGAAGAGCGACCGCGCGAACGAGCTTATCGAGGATTTTATGATAGCAGCCAACGAGGTGACGGTGAATTTCTTGAAGGCTAAGGGTTATCCATCTTTTCGCAGGGTTGTTCGCGTTCCGAAAAGGTGGGAGCGCATTGTGGAGATCGCGGCGGAATATGGGTTCAGGCTTCCGCCACAGCCCAACTCGGAGGCGCTTGAGCGGTTCCTGGATAAAGAAAAGGCCGCCGACCCGCTAAGGTTTCCCGACCTCTCTCTTACGGTCATCAAGCTGATCGGCAAGGGGGAATATGTCGTTGAATTCAAGAACGCGAAGCCGATCGGACATTTCGCGCTGGCGGTCACCGATTACACCCACTCAACTGCACCCAATCGCCGTTATCCCGACCTCATCACGCAACGCATCTTAAAGGCTGCCTTGAACGGGGGCCCGCTGCCATACAGGCCAAAAGAGTTGGAGGATATGGCGCAATCGTGCACGGAAAAAGAGGACGACGCCGTGAAGGTGGAGAGGCGCGTCTCCAAATCAGCGGCGGCGCTGCTACTTTCGTCAAAGATAGGCGAGACATTCGACGCAATCTGCACCGGCGTTTCGGACCATGGCACCTGGGTGCGCCTCATCGACCCGCCCGTGGAGGGAAAGCTCCTGCGAGGCTCGAAATATATCGATGTCGGCGCGGAACTTCGCGTGGAGCTGGTCAAGGCGAACGTAGAGCGCGGGTTTGTTGACTTTAAGATGATATAACTCTTACTGTGCAACACACCCTGAATCAACAGTACACACCCCATCCACAAGATCGGCCGTGCAATTGCCTTCCGAATATTTTACGGCAGTGCAAGTTGGCCTGACGCCCATTCCGTGTTCCACAAATGCAGGCACATCGGCAAGGTCAACGGCCTCGGCGCTGGTAAGGTTTAAATTGCCCGGGTCGGCTATCTCCGCCAGGAACAGGCCGATCTCCAGCGGTTTGATAAGATAAGCCGTGTCTGTGGCCGCGTCGGTCACCTCCGTTCCTTCCGGAATGTTTATGATCTTGTCACTTAGCGCCTCTGTCATCACCCAATCATTCTTGCCCAGTTCCTGGAACATATCAGGCAGCCCTTGCATCCATCCGTCGAATTTAAGCGAAAGGGTTTTGCTCTCCCCGGCACCGTTCGTCGCGGTAATTGGATCAAAGCGCATCGGATCGTCCAGATATTTGTTAGTGCCATCTTCATTGATAAGATATGTGATGCTGCCCCAGCCGCCTTCTGAATCTGAATATTCCCAATTGAAAAAGGTCTCCGTGCCTCCTATGCTGGCCGATAAACCCCACATGCTGCTGGTTACGACACCACCGACCGCCACCCCTTCGTTGGCGTTGCCTTGGGAGTCTTTATCGTTATCGCCTATGGTCTTGTAGACAAGCTTCATGTAATTGGCGCTTGCCGGGTCCGTGATGAATTCGTATGTGGAGGCAGAACCTTGGCTGTCCCACCTGTTAATGAACGCAGTGTTCGCCGGAACGAACGTAGATGCGTTCGATGGGTTGGCCACCGTTTGGATTTCGAGCTGAACGATGTAATCGCTCCCGCTTCTTGTTACGACATAGTTGGCGCTCTGCATGTTAATGTAGAGTTCTCTGCCTTCGGGCAGAATATAGGCTAGGTCGCCGGTATCGTCGAACGTGGGTTGCCAGTTTATCGTGTCAAACGAGGTGAGCTCCTTTTCGACCCAGCCGTCGGTGGCCCCCTTATATTCTACATAGATACTGCCACTTATACTCACCCAAAGCGCTGTAACATTGGCCGTGTCTATTTCTGTGGCGGTTGCCACAAACCTGGGGCCGTAATCGGTCTGCATCTCGGTTGCCACATAGAGCTTTTGAGGGGCCGAATCGTACACAAAGTTTTGATTTATCTGCTCCGCCTCATTCCAACTGCCTATGTACACGCTCTTTTTGGTGTCGGTTGCCCCAACTACAAGCTTGTTCAGATCGAATGTCACAAGGTCAACGGCGCACTGGCCGCCTCCAAAGTCAAAGTCCTCGCATTGGCACCATTCGTTGCCCGCATTGCCGGCATTACATTCGCCATAAAACAGATTGAAGTCATCGCTCACCCATATCTCGACCGGAATATTCAGCACATCATTTAACGAGGCGGGCACATATTCTCTCTTTGCCAAAATGCCGTTGTAAGTCGGCCCGACAGTAAATGTCTGCGCCGGTTGGTCTGGCGGCAGGTCGTCGCGGGTAATTGTCGTTCCCTCCGCTATTGAACCGCCAAAGGTCTGTGTCCATATCTGGTGCCTGCCCTGCCACGCGCCATAATAGGCGTTCTGTGTGCCGTTCGCGTCTGTGTATTTAATGGGAAAACCGAACGACTTCGTCTTCATGACGTTTTCGCCGGTCTCCTTGTCAAACACACCATAGCGATGCGTCATTTCGTAAAAAGTAGTTCTATTCTTGAACTGCGTGGCCTCATCCCCCGCCTTGACCGCCAGGTGGTCTGCGTCATACGCGTACACAACGGTCTCGATCGGGATCTCCGTAGAAGCGAAGTCTGGGTCGAAGAGGGCCTCAAAATCCGGGAAACTGACCTTTCCGTAACCTGCGGTCGGGGCACGGTACATAACCGCCTTCATCTCCGTCGTTGGATTAGCAATAACTGACGTCAGTTTGTCAGAGTCAGGGAAGTCATCCAGAAATTTCTCGTGGATCATTATTACGTTTTCGCCGTTCACGACGGAAGAAGACGCAGCGAAATAGTCGTCACCGCTGTCGCCGAACTTCACGTTACCTGTCCATTCGCCGTAATCGGCATACGACCCGTCGGCGTTCCTTGTGGGTGGGCTCGTGATCTTGAACTCGGCCTTGACCCCGCCTTCTTCTTTTATCCACGCCCTTATTCGGAGCGCGGAGGCGGCTGCGCTATCTGTAACAACGGTTCCTGCCGCATCTATAAAGTCTGACTGCACAATCCATTCCTCGATCTTCTTTCTGTCAACTTGGACATCCCCTTGATTCTGTTCATCTTGCCACGCTACCTTTGCGAGATAATGACCGTTGCCTATCTCGGATGTGTAGTTCGTCTGGTTCATCGCGTCAAAGAGGGTTTCTAGCATGTCGAACTGCTCTAGAGTTTTTTCTTCAACGAAACGTGCTGTGACGGTATTTGAATAATCGGTGTTCGAGTCCGTTGCGGCCTTGGCCAGCGACTTGAGCGCGGAGCTAAGCGAGGCCGAGGCGTCCGTCTGTGTCGGGACGGCAGATATCTCGTCCGGCACGGAGTAGCCCGTTATGGAGCCGGTCAATCCTGCGGCATCGCTGCTACTGCTACTCCCCCCGCAACCAAAAGCAATGAATGCGCCGGCTGCGACTGTCGCCAACATTAATACGGTTAGTCTTTTGAACATATCCCCCTCCTTTATTTAGTTGCCCCTTTTTAATGGTCTCCCCTCTATCCCATTATGCGCCATGAGGCGCACGCTTTATAAACAAAATTCCACTATTGACACTCTTTCCAGCATATCTTGTGCCAATGTCGCGACTTGGACGAAACAGCTGATTTTTCAGTGATTATTAATTAACGAGCGGGGTTGGGGGGTGGGTATTTGTTTACCTTTCAGCGTCAAAAATACCCACACAATGAAAGGCCGCCCCGTGTGCCATTTTGTTGATATTCTCAAGGTCGGCAATAGAGAATCCGGCCTCCTTGATCAAGCAGACATAATTATCTATTAAGTCAAAGCCAAAGATCCGAGGGTCGTCGGTGTTGATGCTGATGGGGATGCCGTCTCTATAGAATTGCCTGATTGGGTGTTCGGAGATGTTGTCCACTCCGCCCATTCCCCCGACATAGTTGCAGAGCGGGCAGCTCTCTACATTAAGGCTTGATCGTTTCAGTGTTTCGTAGGCGGCGGGTGACTTGATGGTATTGAGCGCGTGGCCAAGTCGGTTAGGCGATAGTTCCTCCAGCGCCTCAATGGTCGTCTCGCCCGGCGTGAATTCAGAGACATGAACGGTTGACGGGATATTATTCTCTCTGGCAAGGCCGAAGGCCTCTTTGAAGAGCCTGTGTGGATATTTCACTTCGTCCCCGCCCATTCCTATGCCGCAGATGCATTTTGGTCTGCGCTCGGTTATCTGCCTAACATTGTCAACCGCACTCTCTGCGCCAAGGCGCCTTGAAATGTCGAGGATAGCGGCTGCCTTGACGGGGTATTTTTTCCTAGCCTCGGCTATTCCGTCTGCGATCGCGCCGGTCCATTCGTCAAACGGGAAGTTTAAAGTCAGATAGCTCCCAGACACAGTGAATTCAGAGTGGGTTATGCCCTGCACATACGAATCCTCCAGAAATTCTCGAACGATTCTAACCAGATCATCGCAGGATTTGATGCACGACCAGTGCCATTTATATGTGTTGTGAAAGAGCTCCCAAATGGCCTCTCCGTTGAAAAATTCCAGCGGTGTTGCGGCCGCCAAGAATATCTTTTTTGGCGCCGGAAGCGGGACCCCGTTTTTTTCCGCTAGCTCTGCAATGGTCGTCCTTCTGATCGACCCGCCAAGGTGGACATGCAATTCGCATTTCGGAATCTTTCGGATCTCTTCACGGAGAGAGGTATCTGCACTCAAGTCCTTTACATGCGCCAACCTTTCATGGATCATCTTCTTCAGCATAGGACCAGTCCCTCTTTTTTAGCCCGCGACCACGATTTTATCTCGGCCTCGCGCCTAAGCGCCTTGCCCTTGCTCCTGTAGGCCTCTTGATGGACGAGCGTGGCCGGCAGTTTACTTCGCGTGATGCGGCTCCCCTTGCCGGCGTTGTGCACCTTCAGCCGCCTCTGCACGTCGGTGGTGTAGCCCGTGTAATAGGACCCGTCCGAACATTCAATGATATAGACATAGTGCATCGTTATTTCGTTGCGGCAACAAGGGTCACGCCGTAGTTGAGGAATGTCCCTGAAGTTGGAAGTTCATCAATGAATGTTTTTATTTTATCAAATTCTTCATCGGTTAAAATATTCTGCAAGGCGGCTTGATAAACAAGAACTTCTTGCCAGATGAACTTTTGTAACAGTGAAATTTCTACGGTTTTGGTGTTGAGCGGTTCGAGCTCTCGCTTTATCGATTTAAAACCAGCGCTTTTTAGCATGCCGGTCAGCCTGCTTCCTATATTACTATCTTTGCCGTGGGCGTCACAGAATTTTCTCACCAGTCCTTTTATAAGTTCAAATGCCTCATTTGGGGGATTGCATACATAATGTTCCAGGTCCAGATCGATTATCCATAATCGGGCATTCTTTTTAAGAGCTTTAAATAACTTGCAAATCACGTTTGGTGTATCGTTAAGATGTAACAATACATAGCGCATCAAAACACCATCGACTTTGCCTATATCGGAAATGGTTTTTGGATCATGGACGTCTCCGATCAAACATTTGACATTCTTCACGCCGGCCTTTGAGGCATTGTCAACCATGTGTTTTTTATCATCAACTCCGATAAAGGAGATGTCCGGATGTTTCAGCGCAAGCGCGGTCAAAAAGGCCCCGTTGCCCGTTCCAATGTCCATGACACGGCGGCATTTGCCCAGACCGCTGTTCGTCATGAATTGATGATGGCACTTGAATTGCATTTTGACCTGAAGGTTCAGTTGGTCTTCAACGAGCTCGGCAAGATCGGTCCAGATGTTTATTTTCATGCTTATTTTTTCACCTTAGCAATAATAGAAAGCAACGGATACAAGCCGCCTTTTCTATCAAAGGGGCGAACAATGCAGGGTTCAAATCCGGCGTTCGTTAGCAACTCCAAGAGATCCTCCAGCTTCCATTCTTGAACGTATGTGCTCATTGGCCGGCCATTGCCATCGAAAAGGCCGCTTATCTGCGTTTTTTTGTAGGTTGTTGTTTTGTTGGTATGTATTAATAGACAGAGATATCCACTATTACACAAAACCCTTTTAAACTGTTGCAGTGTTTTTGTCGCATAGGCTTGTTTTACGTGAAGGAAACTAAATGACGCCCATACGCCATCAAAAGAGCCGTCATTAAAGGTCAAATGCCGCATGTCCATTTCATGGAACTTTGCCCTTGCCTCACGACCGGCGGCAAGGCTCACCATCTCCTTCGATATATCGATGCCCACAACGCTAAATCCTTTTTCTATAAAATAGGTCGTGTCATTGCCCGGTCCAGAGCCGACATCCAGGATCCGGCCGTTTGGCGGTAAAAACGCGCAAAACTTTGCACGATCAATTTCTGTAAAGTCGTGGGGGGCGGACCAATATTCGCAATACCTCTTGGCGCCCGTGTCGTACGAATCGGAGATGTGTTTTTCTTTCATAAGCTTTAACCCAAGGCCATGTTTGCGGCGGCTTCGGCGTGGATATTTGTGGTGTTAAATACCGGTATTGAAACATGCTCCTGCTTTATTAGAAGTGGGATTTCTGTGCAACCCAAGACAATTCCTTTAGCCCCTTTAACCGCCAGGGAGTTAATGATATCAATAAATAATTTCCGTGATATATCATTAATATTTCCATGCGCAAGGTCATCATAAATAACTCGATTTATTTCCGTTTTTTGCTCGGTATTTGGCAAAATCACATCAATACCGGCTTTTTCTAAGCACTTTTGATAAAAAGAATCCTCGATGATATATTTTGTCCCCAATAAGGCGACTTTATCGATTTTCTTCTCTCTAATTTTTTGGGCGGTGGCTTCGGCTATGTGGAGCATGGGCATGGATGTGGCCTTAATGAGTTGGTCTGCAAACTTATGTAATGCGTTTGCACAAAGAATAAAGAAATCTGCCTCACCAGTCTCTAATTTTCTGACCTCGCCAATGAGAGAATCCGTAATAGCATTCCAATTTTCTTCATTGGCCCAGGCCAATAGGGTATCCATGTCAACACTGGACAATATAATCTTTGCGGAATGATGGCCGCCTAGCCTTGTGGCAACGATCTCATTAATGATCCGGTAATATTCAACCGTTGAATGCCAACTTGTTCCTCCTATCATTCCAATAGTTTTCATAAAATTCCTTTGATAGGCAAGTCACTTTCTTAGAACAACCATCCTCGTGCAAAGATTGTTATATTCATCGCACAACAGACATTTTCTGCCCAGAAATTTTTCCAGCCGGCCTGTTGAAGTTAGCTCAGCGACCTTATAATCCGTAGCGTCGGTGAAGAAATCAAGGTCATATAAACGCCACAGGTTCGGCTTGTAATTTAAATGCCGTTTTGCATACCGGGTAAGCCTTTTAAAAACCGGACGCTCCTGAATATCAGGAGACCAGAATTCAATGCCCAGTTCGCTGCCGGAAGATTGCAACCTGCTTATGATGCGAAGCAATTGTTTCAAACGTTTCTTTCTAACATAATAAGTTATCCCCTCCAAAATAAAGAACGATTTTTTCCTTCCAATTATCTTAGACAGCGTCCGTTCAAGTTTCTTTAGATCTTTCTCACTTTGAAGGTCGGCTGAAACGAATTCAATATTTCTTTTGGGCAGCTTTCCGTTTTTGGCAAGCGCCCTAATCTTGCCGGTTTTATAGTCTATAATATGCGGCAGATCTATTTCTACGGATATCGTTGGTTTTAAAAGATAAGGATATGAAGCAAATCCGGCCCCGACGTTCACAACAACTGCCTGTGGATTTCTTGCAAGGAAACATCGCAGGTTTTCCAGAAAAAACCGGTTTCTCAAACATATCTCAATGTCGTCGTTATTAAAAACCTCCTTAGACAATTTTCTGGAAAGACTAATTGATTCTTTGGTAACCCAGTATTTTGAATAGACGTCGAGGCTTAGCTTTTCATGCTTAGCGCGATGATAGTTCACTAAAAACGCAGTATCTGAAATGTGTGGTTTATTCATTTCATCCTTATAGAATACCCTTGCGATAATAGCAAGTTGGAGATAAATCTGGGCAAAGATAGTGGGGATTCTAAAAACCGCCCCTCTAACATATTGATATTATAGCCAAAAAAACAGCTTGATTAACAATTCTTTACTATCCACATGGATTAGTAAATTAAGCTTTACTATCTCAACAAAATAGTAAATAATACTTTACTAGGAGGTGCTTTATGAGTGTGCCGAGAGAATCGGGCAGATATGTTATCTCGTCAACGCTGGGGGAAGAGGTCAGGGCCTTTGTTCCGTATGATCTTCCGCCTCAGCCGTCAATTGCGATGGATCAAAATATAAAAGGACTTCTTGAAAAGGCGTTGAAACAAATTGAGCTTTTAGACCTTGCGTCCCAGATGGTCCCCAATGCCGAATGGTTTATATATGGTTTCGTCAGAAAAGAAGCCGTTGTTTCTTCTCAGATCGAGGGCACGCAGGCAACGCTTGTAGACCTTCTTTCACATGAAGATGAGAAAACGCAAACACCCGATGTTAAAGAAGTGTGCAATTATTTAAATGCTCTTTACCTTGCAATAAAAGAGATCAAATCCAAAAAGGGGATTCCGTTATCGTTGCGCCTAATAAAAAAAATGCACTTGGTTTTGATGACGGGTGCAAGAGGGGCCAATAAAAATCCAGGTGAATTTAGAACTTCTCAAAACTGGATCGGAGGAACACGCCCGGGAAACGCAAGGTTCGTTCCTCCGCCTCCGAATGAAATGAATTCATGTCTGGATAAGCTTGAAAAGTACATATACTCAGAAGATGAAACACATCCGTTGATACGCGCCGGACTTATTCACGTCCAGTTTGAAACAATTCATCCTTTTTTGGATGGAAACGGCCGGTTAGGGAGATTGCTTATTACTCTATTGCTTCAACATTGGAATTTGCTCAAATCACCGCTTCTTTATCTAAGTTTATATTTCAAGAGATACAGAGATGAATATTATAATAGACTTAATATGGCAAGGGTCGATGGCGACTGGGAGGGATGGATCGCTTATTATCTTGAGGGTGTAATTACCATAGCTAAAGAAGCGACCGAAACAGCCAGAAAACTTTTTCAAATTTTCGAACGGGATCGTAAAAGGATCATATTACTTCCAAAAAGCACTGTGCCAGCCATTCGCTTGATGGAACTTTTGCCGGATCATCCCGTCGTAGAAATTTCAAGGGTGACGTCTTTGCTTGAAGTGACAAAACCAACGGCAATAAAAGCAGTGTCACAATTAACCGATCTTGGAGTGCTCAAGGAATCAACTGCTCGGAAAAGAGATAGGAAGTTTGTGTATAAAGATTATGTTGATATCCTGAGCGAGGAAACGGAGTTGGGATAAAGCGATCCTTCTTTGCTGCGGGGTGGCCGCATATGAAAATCATTTGTTTTGCAGATACACATAGATGTGTTGAAGGCTTGGACATGCCCAAGGCAGATGTTGTCATCTGCGCGGGGGATTGTTGCAATAGTGGCTCGTTGGAGGATGTCATTGCGTTCAATGGCTGGTTCTCACGCCTGCCGTGCAAACATAAGATACTCGTGGCCGGTAATCACGACGTCTGTTTTGAAAGAGAACCATCACTTGCAAGATCACTGCTAAGTAAAAATATTATATATTTACAGGATGAAGGCGTTGAGCTTGATGGTGTGAAATTCTATGGCAGCCCTTGGCAGTTGCCTTTTATGGATTGGGCGTTCAATCTGCCGGAAGACGACCTGCGTAGAAAATTTGAACGAATTCCAGATGGCGTCGATATCCTGATCACTCACAGCCCGCCGTTCGGGATATTAGACAGCACGCCGGCGAAAAGGGACTTGGGCAGCAGATCGTTGTTGGAGAGGGTTTATAAAGTCAAGCCGCGATATCACATCTTTGGGCATATTCATCATGGGTATGGTAAATACATGGACAAGGCCCGAAACATAACGTTCATAAATGCAAGCCTATTGAACGAAGCCTATGATTTTGTGAATCAGCCGGTGATGTTTGAGATTAGCAAGAATGAAGAATAAAATATATTACAGATCGATCGGTAAGGGGAGAATAGTTATCATGCTTCCTGGTTATGGTTTGGACCACAGGTCTCTTTTGGGATGCATGGAGCCCGTATTTAAAAAGCATGACGGTTTCAAACGAATCTATCTTGACCTGCCGGCTATGGGTCGCTCGCCCGCCTTGGGCGTCAAAAGCTCAAAAGACATATTGAACCGTGTTCTAAAATTAATTTCAGCTGTTGCATCTGATACAAAGCTCATTCTTGTCGGCTACTCATATGGAGGTTATCTGGCACAGCATATCGCCTTAAGGATGCCCGATTTGATCGATGGCATGCTGCTTATCGCGCCGGTTGTTTTTGCCAGCGCATCGAAACGCGATCTCCCAAAACACAAGGTGTTCGTTAAAAGATATCCTGTTAGTAGATTGAAAAGTCAGGAAGAGATCGATATTTTTAATGACCTTGTAATTCAAACGGCCTCGGTTTGGAAAAACGTCAAAAAATATATCCTATCGGGCTATCTTATTCGAAACGCATCGTTGCTGGATAAAATCCAAAAAAGGGCATATTCCATTCCCGGGAACATTACAAAGTTAAGACAAAGGATCGCAGTGCCAGCGACGATCATCACTGGGAAGCAAGATAGTGTGGTTGGATATGCGGACTCAAAAGTGATTTTAGGAAATTATTCCAATGGGAAATACATTGCTATAGATCGTGCCGGACACAACCTTCAATTTGAACAACCGGACATTTTTAGAGCTATAGTCAGGAAATGGATTGATGATCTGAAGAAAAGTCAACACAGCTTTCTTGACAGATAGATACGGTCATGATCGCTGGGAAAATCCTTCAGCGCTCCGAATTCAGTATACCCAAGTTTTTTATAAAATTTATGGGCTTGAAATGTGAAAGTGTCTACAACAGAGGAATGACAACCTCTGTTTCTTGCAATTTCTTCCGCCTTTTTTACCAACTTACTTCCAGTGCCGTTCCCTCGCAGATCGTCAGCGACCCATAACAATCGAATATTCAGCCATTGCCAATATGTGCTACCTTCAATGCCTGCGACAATTTTACCTTCTTCATTCCGTAAAAATATAGCCAGTGGTTTGTAATTTCTTGATTCGACATGTGGCGGCGTGGAATTGGTCAGTCCTGATTCTAGAGTCTTGATATCGTTTGCATCTGGATTATCACTTATTTCAAAGTTGTCCTCGCCGATCATATTCAACCTCCGTTCACAATTCTTTCTACTGACACGTATATCCGCCGTCTATACTGACCAAACCCCCTGTCATAAAACTGCTACCTTCGGACAATAAAAATGCCACGATGTTTGCAACTTCTGTCGGAGTCCCAACTCTTTTTATAGGTTGAGCCGTATTTACCGCTTCATATATTTTTTCCTTGGGCACATTGAACGTCTTTGAAAAATTATCGACAGCCCCGTGATATAAAGGCGTGTCTATCGTGCCCGGGCAGATGCAATTAACCCTTATATTGTGCTCTGCATAATCGATCGCTGTACTCTTGGTCAGCTGTCCCAGCGCACCTTTGGTCAGGCCGTAAACGGAGCTCTTGCCTTTTCCGATAAAGCTCTGGTCCGAACCCATTATTACAATGTTTCCCCTTTTTTGTTTTCTCATTATCGGTAATACCGCCTTTAATGTATAAAACACCCCCTTAACATTAATAGACAGCACATTTTCAAACTGCTCTACCGTGGTGTTTTCAATGTCTCCGACGAAATGAACCCCAGCATTTGCAAACAATAAATCAATTTTACCTTCCCGTTTAAACACAGAATCTACCGCTTTATGGACCGCTTCAAAGTTTCGAACGTCGCATTCTATGAAAACCAGATTGTTATTACTTCCCTCAATCGGCTTGATATCAAGGACGTAAATCCTGCAACCTTCCTTTGCCAGCGTATTGCTTGTTGCTTTACCGATCCCCGTTGCCCCTCCCGTTATGATCGCTACCTTGTTATTAAATCTCATTTTCTACCTCCCTAATAAAACCCCTTTTATTCCTTGCCGTTCCATTCGGCTAAAAATCTTTCGATAAAGACTTCCATATAATGATGCCTTTTCTCGGCAAGTTTTCGCCCCGGCTCTGTTTTCATCCGGCCCTTTAACAGAAAAAGCTTCTCGTAAAAATGATTAACGGATGTGGAGCGCAGCTTCTTATATTCCTCGACCGTTTTGTGCATCGTTGGTGATGTCTCCGGGTCGTGGATGATATTACCCAACTTTACCCCGGTGGCAAAACAACGTGCAATTCCGACCGCACCCAGCGCATCCAGCCTGTCTGCATCTTGAACAATTGCCCCCTCGATGGTCGGCATTGCGTCGCTAACACCGGCGCCCTTAAAGGAGATCCCTTCGATAATTTGGCAAACGTGTGAGATGGCATTTTTGTCGGTATCGAGGGACGTGAGCCATTCCAAGGCCTTTTGCGGTCCGGCCAGGTCATCTCCGTTTTGAAACTTCCAGTCGGCAATATCATGCAAAAGGGCGGCAAGTTGAACGACAAAAAGATCGACCCGGCCCCCCTTTTTGGCCTCTTCCTCTGCAATATGAAGCGAAAGATTATGAACACGCTTTGTGTGCCACCAATCATGGCCTGTGTTATCGTGGCCAAGAACTTCGCGAACGTATTGTTCCGTTCTTTGGATAATATCAGCGGGTTGCATAAGAACCTATTTCAGTTCACACTTCTTCCGAAAACCATAACAATAACTCTCTGAAATTGTTGTATAGAATACTCTTGCGATAATAGCAAGTTAGAGATAAATCCGGGCAAGAATGAAAAGAGTGCGAAAATATGGAGAGCCACCTTTTAAGGTTGCGGTTGTTCACGGAGGGCCCGGCGCCGCAGGGCAGCTGGCCCCTGTTGCTAAAGAACTCTCCAGAACCTTCGGTGTTTTCGAGCCGCTTCAAACAGCTGCGTCAATCGAAGGCCAAATCCAAGAACTGCATGACGTTTTAGAATCAAACGCGCATCATCCGGTCACACTAATCGGCCATTCATGGGGTGCAATGTTAAGTGTTTTATTTGCCGCTAAATTTCCTGCTCTTGTAAAAAAGTTAATCTTAGTTTCTTGCGGGCCGTTAGAAGCAAGCTACACATCATCAGACGTGATGAAGAACAGGCTAGGCAGGATGTCAATTGAGCAAAAGGCCGAACTGGATGCCGCCTTTAAAAAATTAGATGACCCCAAAGTTCAAGATAAAAATGCCGTGTTTACACAATTGGGGCGGCTGGCCAGCAAGACAGATTCATATGAGCCTATATCAGACGAATCCGTAGAAGCCCAATATGATATTTTCAAAAGCGTTTGGAGTGAAGCCGAATCCTTGCGTAGTAAGGGTGTTTTTATTGAAGCGGTGAAAAATATTCGATGCCCCGTTTTTGCAATTCACGGAGATTACGATCCACATCCTTTCGATGGAGTAAAAAGACCTCTTTCAACTTTTCTTAAGGACTTCCGAATCATCTTATTAGAAAAATGTGGGCATTATCCTTGGATTGAAAGACATGCCAGGAATAAATTTTATTCTATTCTACTAGGGGCTATGCCCTGTGAGTATCTAAACACAAATAATTATAAGGATTTTATGAAGTGTATAGTCACAAAAAATTATCAATCAGCTTACTCTGACCCTATCCGCTTAAGGCCCGGATCGGTTGTGACGTGGACTAATAGAGAAAGCGATTGGAAGGGCTGGGTATGGTGCAAGGATGCCGTGGGAAAGGAAGGCTGGGTTCCTGAATCATTTCTTGTAAAAAATGGAAATAAGGCATCAATTACGCTGGATTATGTCGCTAAAGAATTAACCGTAACTATTGGAGAAGAACTTGAGATATTGTCAGAAGAGGCCGGATGGTTGTGGTGCAGAAATAATATGGGCGATTGTGGTTGGGTTCCAAAAGAGAATGTTGAAATAAAATGAATCGCTGAGAGACACGGGACTTAATAAGAGAGAATTACGGGCATGAACATTCGAATTAGAAAAGCACGAAACTCCGATTTTGACAAGATTTGGGAGATATTTCATCCTATTGTATCTGCCGGCGATACCTATCCCTACGATCCAAAGATAAACAAAACTAAGGCGCGTCGCATTTGGTTGGAGTCGCCAATGGCTACCTTTGTTGCGGAAAAGAACGGGATAATTATAGGCACATATTATATAAAAGCCAACCAACCATCTCTTGGCTCACACGTTTGTAATTGTGGATATATGGTATTGAGAACGGCCAGAAATGAGGGGGTTGCGACCGCCATGTGTATCCACTCGCAAAAAATAGCGCTTAAATATGGTTTTAAGGCGATGCAATTCAATCTTGTTGTGTCAACTAACAAGGGCGCCGTGAAACTTTGGGATAAGCTAGGTTTTAAGACCATTGGAAAATTACCAAGGGCTTTTAACCACGCGCACCGGGGATATGTTGATGCCTTGGTGATGTATAAGTGGCTGAAATAAATTTTTATTCCGGGATGTAAATCGGGGGATACATTACTTAATTCAGCAAGGATCCCCCTTCCGTAAACGCTCGCTGACAAACGTCGTCAGCTCGCACTTCAGGGATCCATGGCTATAATCGCGGCGTCCATACAAAACATGTCCGCCGCTCAACAGTCGTGTGGAACCAGTTCCCCTCCGCCTGCCTGCCGGCAGGCGGACGGTTCTCACCACTGCCACAGAAACAAAAAAGCCCGTCGCCCCCGTGAAGGGGGCTTCGGGCTTTTTGCTCCGCAGGCAGGGATCGAACCTGCGACCAGCCGGTTACGAATGTTGCTTCAGGTTTCCCTGAAGGTTCGGACTATCTCATCACCATTGCCAGTTCGGCTTTAGGTGCCGGGCGCTATCTGAAGGATTATTCTTATCGTCACCTTCTAGTCTCTGCACCTTCCCTCCACCTTTCATGGTTCGACTGCGCTCACCACGAATATTGGAAGGCTTGGCTCAGGGTTGGCATTTTAAAGCTTTCCCTGAATTCACCCGGTTTTCACTTCACGGTTTCCCGTGGAGGCTGCTAACTTGGCCTCGTATTGCCGAGGCTCGTGTACAGCCGGCTGCTCTACCGCTGAGCTACTGCGGAGTATAACCAACGCTAATTGTAAAGAACGATGCTACTTTAATAATTCGTCTAAGAATTTTCTGCCTTGCCCTGATTTTAAAAACCGCTCCCTCTTTCTTGCTGAGAAACTATCATCAAACGCTTCATGGTATACAAGCTCAAGTGGCTTATTTTGTCTTGTCCACGTATTTGTTCCACTTAAATGCTCTATAAAACGAGTATTCGGGTCCTTGCTGGTGTAACCTACATAACGCTTACCATTTCTTAAGCTTTTTAAAATATAAACAAAATGCATAAACTTTATTCATTTACAGCCTCCGCCGGAGGCGGACCAGCCTTCGGCTGGGGCTGCTCTACCGCTGAGCTACTGCGGAATAAAAAACACTAATTTTAAAAGAACCGTTAAAGATTTTATCTTCTCGACAGGCTCGAAGAATAAAATCCTGTAAAACGCCAGCGATATACATTATTGGGGCGCGTCTGTCAACTGCCCGATGAATCGCCCGATAAATCGGGCAACTACACTCAATCCGGCAGCGCGTCTAAAATATCGTTCCTCGTCACCTCCAACACCCATTTGTCGCCGATGTCTTCTATTTTAAGTGCGCCGATCCGAATGCGTTTGAGCGATATGACGGGATGGCCGACAGCTTCGAACATCTGTCTGACCTGCCGCTTCTTCCCCTCAACTACCGTGATGCGCACGATGCAGGTCGTCTTTTGCGAGGCCGGTATCTTGATCCGCTTAAGCAGCTGGACCTTTGCGGGGAGCGTTTGATAATCCTCGTCATCGACATTTATCGTCACGCCGGCCTCGAGTTTGCCCATTTCGTTCTCGGTCAGGTTCCCGTCAACAAGGGCCTCGTATTCCTTTTCTATCTTTTCCACCGGCTGAAGGACCTTTGAGGCCAGTCCGCCGTCGTTGGTCAGCATCAAGAGCCCCTCTGTGTCGCGGTCTAACCTGCCGACTACAAAGACCGATCTCATCGCCTCGGGCTCTTCGCGCAGGATGTTCTCCAGCAGATCGGTGACGTTAGGATATTCGCCCCGTTGGCAGGAATGGCCCTTGGGTTTGTTAACCAGAAAGTAGCGCGTCGGTTGCATCTTGATGGGCTTGTCGTCCAGATAGACGCGCCTTCTCTTTGTGTCGAAGATGAACGATTCGGCGGTAACGATGTCGTTATCCACGCGCACGCGCCCCTTTTTAACCATTTGCATGATGTCAAAGTTGTTCCTCGCGACGCCGGAACGCGCAAGGAATTGGTGCAGGCGAAGTTTCATAAATTGTGGAGGCGGCGGGGAATTGCACCCGCGTCCGAAGATACATCACACCCGCTTCTACATGCTTATTCCGTGTACTTAGTTTTCGCCAAGGGCCGCTCCCGCGGACTAGGATCATGCCCAAGGCTATCCTGTAAAGGTTCTCGCCCCCTGCATTACAGGCGCTGCAAGGGGCCAGCCTGCTATCGACGTTGGTGACGCTCAGCAGGCGTCAGCGGCCAACGTGGCGCCATTAGTTAGGCGGCCATTGCCAGTGGTTCATTATAGGCAATTAATTTGTTCCCAATCAGTTTTACGACTTGACTGAGGCGGTCGGCATGCTGCTAGGTGCAAATGCCTATCTCCGTCGAAGCTAGGTTCGCCCCCAAAAGACGACTATCTTATATCTGCCACAGTGTTATTAGTCAAGGGGCACCTCTAAAAACCCCGTTTTACTCTTCGAGCGAGCGCAAGCGAGTCGAGAAGTAAAGGGGATTTTATCTTCTCGACAAGCTCGAAGAATAAAATTCACCAGTTGCCCCCAAGCTTACTTCCCGTTAGCTTTTATTATCTAAGACGCGCGCGGCGTTCAAGCGTTGCGCGGCGGTCAATTTCCGGGCCGCCGTTTTGGATGAAAATCCTGTCAACGGTATCTGATCCCGCGTTGCCAAAAAGGTCTTCCATCGTTCGCCTCAGGCCACGCTGTCGCACCGTTCGAACGGCATCTCTTTTTGAAGCCTGGCCGCCGTTCAAATGTTCTCTCACAAATTGTTCAAGTTCAAGAATGGCTCTCTCGCTTCCGGCGGCATCGGCAAAGTGTTTTAAAAAGGCGGTTTTTTCGCGGGGTGTCAACCGCCGCCCCAGCCTTCTGAGCGAGCTCAAGTCTTCATCTGTATGCCCGTCTGAGGCATCATTTCCGTCAAAGACCGATCTGGCAACGCTTATTTGAGGGTATCTGAATGTATATCCCAGCCTTAACGGTTCCGGCATTTGAGGCCTGCCGCCGGAGAGAAAGGAAGATATGTTCCCCATATGTGCGCGCAGATCGGTGGCGGCCTTCGATTCTCCTGCATCGCCAAAGGCGCGCGTGGCGCTTGTCAGGTCGTGCAATGATTCGTTATATTATCTTTGTATCTCGGCGGAGGGCGGCCCCGATGGAGCTAATTCATGTCTGATCCTTGCCGCGTGTTCCAATGCGGCGGCGGCCTGATAGTGCATCTCGGCGCTTCCGATCAGGTTCTGCATGTCCTTATAATGTTCGCCCGCCTTTCTATATGCGCCGGAAAGGCTGCGAAGCGTCGAGATCCGCTCTTCGGCAGAGAGTCCTTCATGTATATTTGCAAGTATCGCCTTATAGCAGTCTATTGCCTCGATCGTGGCCTCCAGCGCGTCATTCCCAACGAGGCCGTTGCCGATGGTCTCATTGATAGAGGCTGCGGCCTTCAGGTGTTTTTTTACGGCCTCCGCATCACCGGCCTTAAGTCGCGTCTTTGCCTCATTAATGTGGGTGTCGGAGATCTCATGGCTTGCATCGATCATCCGCAGCGTCAGTTCCGACTTGGTCCGTGACGGAGGGGAATCTTTCAGGAGCGAAAGACCTTTCTTAATTATTTCCAGCTCCTTCGTCATCCAGCCGACGCCGCTTTGGTCACCGTTCATATGATTGATA
>ORJL010172949.1_pt1 | contig 23141 bp, 26 predicted proteins | sample 1779941 | NCBI WGS metagenome assembly ORJL01 (sample SAMEA104232317, study PRJEB22302) | groundwater metagenome | biome: forest; feature: aquifer; material: groundwater | place: USA | collected 2011-08-07 | depth 5.8 m
ATAATATCGCCCGTCGGGTTATAGAAAATATAGGTTATAGCCATCCGAAATACGGTTTTGATTTTCATACTTGCGCCATACTTAACGCCATTCATTGTCAGTCTCCGGATATCGCCCAAGGCGTCGATACCGGCGGCGCAGGGGACCAGGGTATTATGTTCGGTTATGCTTGCAATGAAACCGAAGAATTAATGCCTTTGGCGATATCGCTTGCGCATAAATTAGTTAAGCGCCTGACAGATGTCCGTAAAAAGGGGATTTTAAAATATCTTGGCCCTGACGGTAAGTCTCAGGTTACTCTGGAATATCACAACGGTAAGCCTGTTAGGGTTGATTCTGTGGTTTTGGCTTCTCAGCACACCGAGGATATCCTGGATAAAACCGGAGAACGTATTACTCAAAAGGCGCGCAACGAAATTATTAAGTTAGTTGCTGAGCCGGTGTTGAAGAAATTAATCGATAGTAATACCAAATATTATATTAATCAGACCGGAAAATTCGTTATCGGCGGCCCGCAGTCGGATACCGGTATGACCGGAAGGAAAATAATCGTGGATACTTATGGCGGGGCAGTTCCTCATGGCGGCGGCGCATTCTCCGGTAAAGACCCGACTAAAGTTGACCGTTCAGCAGCGTACATGTCTAGGTATGTAGCCAAGAACATGGTGGCGGCAGGGTTGGCTGAGAAATTCCAGATCCAGCTTTCTTATGTTATCGGCAAGGCTGAGCCTCTATCAATAAAAGTTGAGACTTATGGAACGGGTAAATTATCCGAATCGCAATATATAAAGTTGATCAGGGATAATTTTGACCTTACTCCAAAAGGAATCATTAAAACTTTGAATCTCTTGCGTCCTGTTTATTTGGATACTGCCAGCTACGGGCATTTCGGCAGGACTGAGCCCGGTTTTACCTGGGAAGTTGTGGATAAGGTTGATGCTTTGAAAAAACAGGCAGCAAGGTTATAGAAGTTATAACTCCGACTGCGTCGGAGTTTCGCTAAATAAAAGATTAAGGAGCTCAAATGAACTACGATGTTAAAGATATAAAGTTAGCAAATAAAGGTGCGTTGCGTATTGAGTGGGCGCGCAACAGCATGCCCGTGCTTGGGCTTATTTCCGAACGTTTCAAAAAAGAAAAGCCTTTGAGCGGTTTAAAGATCGCGGCTTGCCTGCATGTTACCACTGAAACGGCAGTATTGGCCGATGTTTTAAAAATCGGCGGCGCGGATGTTTATGTCTGTGCTTCAAATCCTTTGTCTACTCAAGATGATGTGGCTGCTTCTTTGGTGAAGAATTCAAAAATTCCTACTTTTGCCATTAAAGGCGAGAATACCGATACCTATTATAAGCATATTAAGGCTGTGTTAGGAGTAAAGCCGGATATCACTATGGATGACGGAGCGGATTTAGTCAGCAGTATACATCAGGCACCGGCTAGCGTATATCCTAATATTATAGGAGGCACCGAAGAAACTACTACTGGTGTTATACGCCTGCGTGCTTTGGCTAAACAGGGAAAGTTAAGATATCCAATAGTTGCCGTAAATGATGCGCAGACTAAACATTTCTTTGATAACCGTTATGGGACAGGCCAATCTACTGTTGACGGGATAGTGCGCGCAACTAATAAGCTGCTTGCTGGTTCTAATTTTGTAATTTGTGGTTATGGCTGGTGCGGCCGAGGTGTGGCTATGCGTGCAAAAGGCATGGGGGCTAATGTATTCGTTACGGAAGTGGCGCCCTTGATGGCCTTGGAAGCGGTTATGGATGGGTTTCAGGTTATTCCGATGGCGCAAGCCGCTAAAATCGGAGATATTTTTGTTACGGTTACCGGCAATACGAGCGTAATACGTAAGGAACATTTTCTGGTAATGAAAGATGGTGCAATAGTTTCTAACTCCGGGCATTTTAATGTAGAGATAGATATCGAAGAGTTGAAGAAGCTATCGAAGGGCAAAAGGACTATCCGTGAGTTTGTCGATGAATATGTCTTAAGAAGCGGCAGGCGGGTATATCTTTTGGGCGAAGGAAGGCTTATTAACTTGGCGGCAGCCGAAGGGCATCCCGCGCAGGTAATGGATATGTCTTTTGCCAATCAGGCCTTGAGCGCCGAATATATGGTAAAGAATTATAAGAATTTAAGGAAAGATGTTTATAAGGTTCCTCAGAATATCGATAGTAATATTGCTTATCTTAAACTTAAGTCTATGGGCATAAAAATCGATACCTTGACTAAAGAGCAAGAAAAATATCTTGCCAGCTGGGATATAGGAACCTGATTTGCCTGTTTTATAAAATCTGGAGAGTGTAATGAAAAAATCCGTAATATTCTTCTGCGGTTTGTTTCTAGCTTTATCGGGTTATCTTTATGCTTCGGATGTTTCAACCGAATCCGTTATAAGCAAGGTTATTATCTATCCGGGTTCAGCTATGGTTGAGCGTACTGCTTCTTTAAAACTTTCTGCCGGCGAGCATAAAGTAAATTTTTCTGATATTATCCCGGAGGTAGATGAAAATACCTTGCGTGTTTCAGGAAACGGCAACGCAGAAGTAAAACTTTTCGGAGCTAAGGTAAAGAGAGAATACCTGCAGGAGGAACCGGCAGAACGGATAAAACAGATTAACCAGGAAATTGAGAAACTAAAAGATGAGGGAAGAAATCTTAATGCCCAGAAGATGATTTTGTCGGATGAAAAGAATCTTTTGGATTCTATAAGGTTGTTTTCGAACCAGCAATTACCCAAAGATTTAGTTACTAAAATTCCGGCAACCAAAGATTTGGATGATTTGTTGAAGTTTCTGGATGTAAAACTAAAAGAGAACTATTCTCAGGTTTTGGACTGCGAAATAAAAATAAGAGAGCTAATACAAAAAATCGATGTATTGACGCGGGAATTAAATAATATTTCCGGCCCTTCGCGTAAATTAAAAAGGTCGGTTGAAGTAGGAATCCAGGTTTTAAAGCCGGGTAATCTTGACTTGAGTATTTCATATCTTGTGGGTGGTGCTAGCTGGCAGCCGGTTTATGATGCCCGCGCAAGTTTTGAGAAATCAGAAGTTATTTTAGATTCTTACGGATTAGTTAAACAGTCAACCGGGGAAGATTGGCAGAATGTTGAAGTTTCTTTGTCTACTGCCAGGCCTGCTGTCGGAGGGAATCTTCCTTATGTTTCGCCATGGATTTTAAGGCCTTATCAGCCGCCCCAGGAAATGTATAAGGAAAGGCGCATGCCTATGAAATCAAAGGCTGATTTGGGTATGCAATATGCGGCATTTTCCGATGAAGAAGCGGTTGGCTCAGCTGAGCCGGAATATGCTGTTGCCGAAGAAAAAGGAGTTTCTGTCGTCTATACGTTGCCTCGTAAAGAAACAGTTAAATCCGACGGTTCTGAGTATAAGCTTGCAATTTCTTCTCAGGTTTTAAAAGCCAATTTTCAGTATTCAACATACCCGAGGGTTTCTACTTTTGCTTATTTAGGAAGCCGTGTGGCTAATGCCAAGGGGTTACAGCTGCTTGGGGGGCGGGTTAATATTTTTACGGAAGGAGATTTTATCGGGTCTTCTAACATTGAAAATATCGGCCCAGGAGAGGAATTTGATTTGTATCTTGGCGCGGATGAAAACGTAAAAGTTAAAAGGGAACAAATTGAAAAGAAAGTTGATGAAACTCTTGTTGCCGGGATCCCTTCTCCCAATAAACAGATTATATATAGGTATAAGCTTACTGTTGAAAATTATAAATCCAAGAAGATTTCTGTAAAACTATTTGAGGCGATGCCTGTTTCTGAAGATGACCGTATAAAAGTAAAAATCGATAAGGTTTCTTTAGAACCAAAAGAAAAAAATTGGAAAGATAGAAAGGGTGTTTGGCTTTGGGAATTAGACTTAGAGCCTAAGGCGAAACAGGAGATATTCTTTACTTTGGTTATTGAACACCCTCGACAAATGGAAGTGGAAGGATTGCAATAAATGGCTTTAAAGAAAATAGCGGTTTTGACTACTGGTGGTGATGCCCCGGGTATGAATGCAGCTATCCGTGCGGTAGTACGTACGGCAACAAATAATAAATTGGAAGTAATGGGGGTTTTCCGCGGCTGGTGGGGTTTGATCAACGAAGAGTTGAAGGTTTTTGAACATCGTTCTGTTTCGGGGATACTCAATTTAGGCGGCACAATATTAAAGACGATGCGTTGTCCGGATTTCTATAATGAAAATAGCCAAAGCCGCGCATTCGCCACGATTAAGAAACATGGGATTGATGCTTTGGTTGTTATAGGCGGTAACGGTAGTTTTACCGCAACCAACGCATTTTCTAAGAAATACGGTATACCTGCTGTAGGTATAGCTGCTTCTATAGATAATGATGTCAACGGTATTGATGCTACGATAGGTTTGGATACGGCTTTAAACACCGCGCTTTTCGCTATTGATAATATACGCGATACCGCCACTTCTATGGAGAGGATATTTGTAGTCGAGGTTATGGGTAGGGATTGCGGTTTTATAGCTTTACAGGTTGCTTTGGCTGGAGGGTGTGAAGATGTAATTATACCCGAGCGTAAATATGATTTAGAAAAGATTTGCCATGATATTGTCGAAGGAAATCTAAGAGGTAAGGTAAGTTGGATTATAGTCACAGCAGAAGGAGCAGGATCTGCAGTTGATATTGCCAAAAAAATTACTGAGATTACTACCTTAGAAACCAGGGCTGTGGTTTTGGGCCATGTGCAACGGGGAGGCCGCCCGACGGCTAATAGCCGGACCTTAGCCGTTGCTTTCGGAGAGGCAGCGGTAGAATCACTCTTAAAGAATGAGTCTGGGGTTGCCATAGGTTTAAATGGCGGCAAGATTGTTAAAGTGCCGTTTGAGGTTGCGGTTCAGAAAAAGAGTATAGATACTGAAAATTTACTCCGTTTGATAAAAACAGTCACTTAAAACCAGGGTTATATTATGCCGCTTATAATGGTTGTGGATGATGAAAAATATGTGCGTGAAAGTTTCGGTAAGATTCTGAATAAAGAAGGCTATGATACAAAATTAGCTGCCAGTGGTGAAGAAGTGTTGACTTTATTGGATGAAGTTACTCCGGATTTGATCCTGATGGATTATAAAATGCCGGGTATAGACGGCATAGAAACTTGCCGCAGGATACGCAATAATAATAAAACCAAATCCATACCTATTATTATGGTTACCGCTTATCCGCAGGAAAGAGAGCCGGCTTTTAAGGCAGGGGCAGATGATTTTGTGACTAAACCTGCTGACCCTAAAGATGTTCTTATACATATAAAAGCTGTATTAAGGATCCAGGAATTAACTAAAGAATTAGCAAAGGCAAAGGCATACCTGGAAGATTTAAGGAAAGAATATAACGAGTGGTAATTTTGCGGAGGTCAGTATGTCTCTGATAATGATTGTGGATGATGAAAAATATGTGCGGGAAAGTTTCGGTAAGATTTTAAATAAAGAAGGCTATGAAATAAAATTGGCGGCAACAGGCGATGAAGCGCTTGTTTTATTAAATGAGGTTAAGCCCAATGTTATTCTTCTTGATTTTAAAATGCCCGGGTTAGACGGGGTAGAAGTTTGTAAAAAAATACGCTCTAATGCGGCAACCCGCGCTATACCTATAATAATGATTACGGCTTATCCGCATGAAAAGGTGGAGGCTTTACAGGCAGGGGCAGATGATTTCTTGAATAAGCCTACTGATCCGGTTGATGTTTCTATGCGCATTAAATGTGTTTTAAAAATCGGAGAGTTAACCGACGAATTGGAAAGAACTAAAGCTTATTTGGAAGAGCTTAAGAAAAATCACAAAGACTGGTAACGTCATAGGAGGAAAGTAAAGATGGGAAGAAAACCTTTGGACATGGATAATCTTGTAATGGGGATCATTAAAACCGACGATGTTAAGGAAAAGAAAGCCCTGGCAAAAAAAGTTCTTAATATTGCTTATAAAAAAGGCGTTTTTCTTTCCAGCATCCATCAGTTGTATGCTGCTCGCGGTAAAGGAGAGTTCAGCGGTTTTACCGTACCGGCGATTAATTTAAGAAGCATGACTTACGATTTGGCCAGGGCATTATTCAGGGTTGCCAAGAAAAATAACTGTTCTGCTTTTATATTTGAAATTGCCAAATCGGAAATGGGTTATACTGCCCAGCCGCCGATTGAGTTTTCCAGCGTCATAGTCGCAGCCGCAGTAAAAGAAGGATACGCTGGTCCGGTTTTTATCCAGGCAGACCATACCCAAGTTAACCATAAAAAATACTTGGAGAATCCGGAAAAAGAATTGGATACCCTCAAAGCCTTGATTGCCGAAGCAATCGATGCCGGTTTTTATAATATCGACATTGACTCATCTACTTTGGTTGATTTAGCGCAGGCAGATATAAAGAAACAGCAATATTTGAATTATGAGGTTTGTGCCAAGCTTACACAGTTTATCCGTCAGGTACAGCCAAGAGGTGTTGAAGTGTCTGTCGGTGGGGAGATCGGTGAAGTAGGCAGTAAAAATTCAACGCCTGAAGACTTAAGGGCTTTTATGGAGGGTTTTAAAGAGAGGTTACGTAAAGGCAGAACCGGCATAAGCAAGATCAGCGTCCAGACTGGAACTTCTCACGGTGGAGTTGTTTTACCGGATGGCTCAATTGCCCAGGTAAAGTTAGACTTTGAGACTTTAAAAACACTTTCCCGCATCGCGCGTGAAGAATTTGGTTTAGCCGGTGCTGTGCAGCATGGAGCATCGACATTGCCTGCGGAGGCTTTTCATCATTTTCCTGAGACAGATACCGCGGAAGTACATTTGGCCACCGAGTTTCAGAATATGATTTATGAGAGTAAATATTTTCCCGCTGACCTTAAGGCCAAGATTTATGAGTGGCTGAAGGTTAATGCTGCCTCGGAGCGTAAAGAAGGCGAGACCGAGGAGCAATTCTTTTATAAGACCCGTAAAAAAGCTTTAGGGCCTTTTAAGAAAGAAATTATGGGCATGCCTCAGGTAACCCGTGATGCAATTGCCGCGGAACTCGAAGTTAAATTTGAGTTTCTTTTTAAGCAGTTAAATGCTATTAATAATAAAGAATTGGTAGATAAATATGTAACTTTAAAACGCGTAATTCTTCGTAAAAGAGAAGATGCCGAGGCAGTTCATCACGACGGAGAAGGCGCGGATTAATGAGGCCATAACTTAGGGAGCGCGAAGCGCGACATAAGTTATTAGGCCGAATTAACCCCGCAGCTTGCCCTGAAAATATCAACAATATTTTTAGGGCGCTTAAGCAAGGGGGATAGAGAGGATAGATATGCGTTCAGACAAAATCAAAAAAGGTTTGGAGCGGGTTCCGCATCGCGCACTTCTTTATGCCACAGGATTAGGCAAGAAAGATCTTGATCGGCCGTTTATCGGGGTAGCTACTTCTTTTACTGACCTTATTCCCGGCCATGTCGGTATGCGCGATCTTGAGCGTTTTATTGAGCGCGGAATATGTTATGGCGGGGGCGCCCCTTTCTTTTTTGGTATTCCCGGTATATGCGATGGTATTGCTATGGGGCATTTAGGCATGTGTTATCCTTTGGCCCTTCGTGAATTAGTCGCCGATACCATTGAAACAGTCTGTAACGCGCACCAATTAGATGGCATTGTTTGTTTAACCAATTGCGATAAAATTACTCCTGGCATGCTTATGGGTGTTGCCCGTTTGAATATACCTGCGATTATTGTTACCGCAGGGCCCATGATGTCAGGGCGTTTTAACAAAAGAAAATTAGCTTTTGTGCATGATACATATGAGGCATTAGGCAGGGCAAAGAAAGGCGAAATTTCTAAAGAAGAGTTATCTTGTTTGGAAATGGAGGCTTGCCCCGGAGCAGGTTCCTGTCAGGGATTGTATACTGCCAATACCATGGCTTGCCTTACGGAAACCATGGGCATGTCACTTCCGGGCTGTGCGACAGCTTTAGCTGTATCGGCGAAAAAACGCCGCATTGCCCAGGAAAGCGGCCAGAGGATTGTGGAATTGGTTAAAGAAAATGTTACATCACTGGATATTATTAATAAAAAATCTCTCTATAATGCTATTGTCGTGGATATGGCTTTAGGCGGTTCAAGCAACACGGTTTTACACTTAGCTTCTATTGCTCATGAAGCAGGTATTGATTTGGATCTTAAGACTTTTGATAATATCAGCAAAAAAACACCGCATATTACTTGTCTTGAGCCGGCGGGCACGCATTTTATGGAGGATTTGGAATATGCCGGTGGTATCCCCGCTGTATTAAAGAGGTTAAAGGCCAGCTTAAATAATGTTATTACGCTTAGCGGTAAAAAGGTTTATGATATTGCGGATAGCGCTAAGATTGTTGATGAGGATGTAATTCGGCCTTTAAATAAGGCGTATCATAAGCAAGGCGGTATTGCTGTCCTTTACGGTAATCTTGCGCCTAACGGCTCAGTTGTGAAACAGTCGGCAGTTAACCCTAAAATGATGAAGTTTACCGGAATAGCACGCGTTTTTAACCGGGAAGAAGAAGCAATGCAGGCGATTTTAAATTCTAAAATTAAAAGCGGAGATGTGGTAGTCGTGCGTTACGAAGGCCCTTCAGGAGGCCCCGGGATGCGCGAGATGTTGGCTCCTACTGCCGCTATTGTCGGGATGGGCTTGGCTGATTCAGTTGCTTTGCTTACGGACGGAAGATTTTCCGGCGGGACAAAAGGGCCCTGTATTGGCCATATTTCTCCGGAAGCCTCAGCTGGCGGCCCTATTGCTATTTTAAAAGATGGAGATATAATTAATATAGATATCCCGAATAGGAAATTGGAAGTTAAATTAACGGATATTGAAATCAAAAAAAGATTCCAGAATTGGAAACCGGTTGAACCGAAAATCAAAACAGGTTATTTAAGCAGGTATTCCAGGATGGTTACTTCTGCTGATAAAGGCGCGGTTCTTAAATAGGGGATTAAATGAACGGAGCACAAGTTCTTATTGAATGTTTAAAGCGGGAAGGTGTTGAGGTCATATTCGGATATCCCGGCGGGCAGGTTTTGCCTATTTTTGATAAACTGTATGATTCGGATATAAAGTTTATTTTACCTCGGCATGAGCAGGGCGCAGCACATGCTGCTGATGGTTATGCCAGGGCAACCGGTAAAGTTGGAGTTTGTCTTGCTACTTCCGGACCGGGTGCAACTAATCTTACTACCGGCATCGCTAATGCTTATATGGATTCTATCCCGATGGTGGCGATTACGGGCCAAGTGAAATCTTTCTTAATCGGTAATGACGCATTCCAGGAGGCAGATGTTACCGGTGTTACGCGTTCGATAACTAAACATAATTATTTGGTAAAAGATGTAAGAGACCTAACACGTATAGTTCGCGAGGCTTTTTATATTGCTTCGACCGGAAGGCCGGGCCCTGTGCTTATTGATATTCCATCGGATATTCAGTTGACTGAAACTGATTTTGTCTGGCCGGAAACAATCGAGATGCGCAGTTATAAGCCTACGTATTTCGGGCATCCCGGACAGATTAAGAAAGCAGCAAAAATGATTTCTTCCTCTGAAAGGCCGATAATTTATGCCGGAGGCGGAGTGATTACCTCAGGCGCGCATAAAGAATTAAGAAAATTGGCCGAAACAATAAAAGCCCCTTTAACCTGGACGCTTATGGGTATTGGTTGTTTTCCGGCAGAGCATGAACTTGCTTTGGGGATGCTGGGGATGCATGGCACGGCTTTCGCCAACCATGCGATTATGGAGTCAGACCTGATTATTGCGGTGGGTGCGCGTTTTGATGATCGTGTGACCGGGAGGCTTGATGCTTTTGCCCCGCATGCCAAAATTGTCCATATTGATATTGACCCTTCTTCTATTAGTAAAAATGTTAAAGTTGATGTGCCGATAGTCGGGGACGCTAAAAATATTTTGGGTGAATTATTAGAGCAGATTAAAGATATTCCGGAAACTCAAGAGTGGCTGAAAACCGTAGATGGGTGGAAGAAAAAATATCCGATGCGTTATAAAGTAGACGGTAAGTTGAAACCGCAGTATGTCGTTGAGCAGATCGATGCGGTTACTAAAGGTGAAGCGATTATTGTTACTGAAGTAGGCCAGAATCAGATGTGGGCTGCCCAGTGGTATAAATATAGCCATCCGCGGACATTTATCTCTTCCGGCGGGCTTGGTACTATGGGTTTTGGTTTTCCTGCAGCCATGGGAGTTAAAGTCGGCTGCCCTGAAAAAATAGTTTTTGATATCGCCGGTGACGGGTCAATTCAAATGAATATACAGGAATTAGCCACTTGCGTTTATAATAAAATCAATGTTAAGGTCGCGATATTAAATAACGGTTATTTAGGAATGGTCCGCCAATGGCAGGAGCTTTTTTATAATCGCCGTTATTCACAGGTTTGTATTACCAGCCCTGATTTCGTGAAACTTGCCGAAAGTTATGGTGCTGTGGGCATACGCGTGACTAAGAAAGATGAAGTAAGACCGGCAATTGAAAAGGCCATATCTATTGATAACACAGTGTTTATTGATTTTGTGGTAGAGGAAGAAGAGAATGTTTTCCCGATGGTCCCTGCCGGCAAGGCAATTAATGAGATAATCGGAGGGCTGGCTTAATGAAACATACTATTTCGGTATTAGTAGAGAATAAATTTGGAGTATTGGCGCGCATTTCGGGATTATTTAGCGCCCGTGGGTATAATATCAGTTCTTTGGCGGTGAGCGAAACCATGGACCCCGAGATATCTTATATGACTATTGTAGTGGATACCAAAGATGAGAAAATTCTTGAGCAGATTAAGAAGCAATTGAATAAGCTCATTGACATTATTACTGTTACGGATTTTACCAATAAAGAGCATGTAGACAGGGAATTGGTTTTGATCAAAGTTAATTATTCTTCTAAAGATAAGGGTAAGCTGGAAAGTATAATTGATAAATTTGTCGGTAAGATTATCCAGGCTAAAGGCGATACCGCCATAATAGAGGCAGTAGGCGACCAACACCAGATTAAGCAGTTGCTTGATAATTTAAGCCAGTATGGGATTAAAGAATTGGTTCGGACGGGAAGAATCGCGATATCAAACTAACTTAGGAGGGGAAATGATCAAGGTTTATTATGACAAAGACGCGGACTTGAATTTATTAAAAGGAAAAACTGTCGCTACCATCGGTTATGGGATACAAGGTAGAGGGCAAAGCCTTTGTTTGAGGGATAGCGGAGTTAACGTTGTGGTGTCGGAACTAAAAGGTACGCCGAATTTCGCGCAGGCGAAGAAAGACGGTTTCACTGCTCTTTCTGCAGAAGATGCGACTAAAAAAGCTGACATTATTCAAATCTTGACCCAGGACCATGTCCAGGCTCAGGTTTATAAAAATTCAATACAAAGAAATTTAACCAAAGAAAAATCGCTTTGTTTTTCGCATGGGTTTAATATCCATTTTAAACAAATCGTGCCTCCGAAGTATGTTGATGTTTTTATGGTTGCCCCTAAAGGCCCGGGTGCTTTAGTAAGAAGAATGTATGAAGAAGGCAAAGGCGTACCTTCATTGGTTGCAATATACCAGAATGCCAGCGGCAAGGCTTTGAATTTAGCTTTGGCTTATGCAAAAGCATTAAAAGCAACTAAGGCAGGAGTTATTAAAACGACTTTCAAAGAGGAAACCGAAACTGACCTTTTCGGCGAGCAGGCTGTACTTTGCGGCGGCGTATCCGAATTAATCACTGCTGGTTTCGATACTCTGGTAAAAGCAGGCTATCAGCCGGAGATTGCATATTTTGAAGTATTGCATGAGTTAAAATTAATCACTGACTTGGTCCAGGAGTTTGGCATTTCCGGCATGAGAAGAAGGGTTTCTAATACTGCCTGCTACGGCGACCTTACCCGCGGCAAGAGAATCATTACCAAGAAGACCCGTCAGGAAATGCAGAAAATATTAAAAGAAATCCAAACCGGTAAATTTGCCAAAGAGTGGATTACCGAGAATAAAAAAGGCAGGCCTAATTTTAATAAGTTGATCAAGGCAGGCGATAATCATTTAATCGAGAAAGTGGGCAAACAGCTTCGCGATATGATGCCTTGGATGAAACATTAATAATATGCTGGAAAAAATATTAATTTTTGATACTACGCTACGCGATGGAGAGCAGGCGCCGGGCGGTTCAATGACTAGCCAGCAAAAGCTTGAGATTGCTTTTCAGCTTGAAAAATTGGGCGTGGATATTATCGAGGCAGGTTTTCCTGTTGCCTCTCCCGATGATTTTCAAGCAGTTAGCGTTATTGCTAAGAACATTAGAAAAAGCATAATCTGTGGCTTAGCAAGGTGTATCAGGAAAGATATCGAAGCCGCTTATAATTCACTAAAAAAAGCAAAGCATCCGCGTATCCATTTATTCCTGGCTACTTCCAAGATTCATCTGAAGTATAAATTTAAAAAGGCTGAAGATGAGATTTTGGCAATTGCCAGGGATTCAATACGCTTAGGGAAAAAATTCTGCGCTGATATTGAATTTTCTACCGAAGATGCCACGCGCACGGAAAGAAATTTTATTTTCCGGGTTATTGAAATGGCTATATCCGAGGGTGTTTCTACTATAAATATACCCGATACTGTCGGTTATACATATCCTCAGGAGATGTATTCGTTAATCGCGGATATTAAAGATAATGTTCCTAATATCAATAAAGCGGTGATTGCTACGCATTGCCATGATGATTTGGGTATGGCGGTGGCAAATTCCATTTCTGCGGTTTTGGCCGGAGCCCGGCAAGTTCATTGCACGATTAACGGTATAGGCGAGCGCGCCGGGAATGCATCTTTAGAAGAAGTAGTTATGGCGATTAAAACCCGCCGGGATGTTTTCGGTAAGTTTTACACTGGGATAAATACCAAAGAAATATTCCGTACTTCAAAGTTAGTAAGTAGCCTCACCGATTTTATTGTTCCTTTAAATAAAGCGATAGTCGGCAAAAATGCTTTCCGCCATGAATCCGGCATTCATCAGGATGCGATAATAAAAAACCGCACTACTTATGAAATTATGGATCCCAAAGATGTCGGTATATCCGAAAGCCAATTGGTTTTGGGCAAACATTCAGGCCGGCATGCTTTGAAACAAAGGCTTGAATCTTTGGGTTTTCGCGCTAACGATTCCCAAATGGAAAATATTTTTGTGCGTTTTAAAGAGCTTGCCGATAAAAAGAAGGATATTTTTGACGATGACCTGGCAGCTATCATGGAAGATGAGATAAGTATTGCCAAACCCCTGTGGCAGCTGGTTGATTTCGAGGTTAGTTGCGGCAAGAAACAGGCGCCTAAGGCAGTAGTAACACTTAAAAAGAAAAATAAAACTTTTTCTATCCAATCTTCGGGTGATGGGCCGGTGGATGCATGTTTTAGGGCAATAGATAAGATTACCGGTATTTCCGGAAAGCTTGAAGAATTCCGCCTGGAAGGGGTTACTTCCGGAAAAGATGCTTTGGGGCAGGCTGTTTTAAAATTAAAGGCCAAAGGCCAGGTTATTTCCGGAAGGGGCTCAAGCACCGATATCGTCGAAGCCGCAATTAAAGCTTATCTAGATATAATAAATAAACTTCAAAATAAATGACACAGCTTAAAATCTACGGTTTAATCGGTTATCCCGTTAAGCACAGTTATTCTGCTTTTATGCATAACGCGGCATTCAAGGCCTTTGAGATTAATGCGGAATACAGGCTATTTGAAATAAAACCCGAGGAATTGGATAAATTGTTTCTGACTGAAAATTCTCCAGTTGATATTAACGGAAATTTAGTCCAAAAAGCAGATCTCTGCGGGTTAAATGTTACCATACCGCATAAAGAGGCAGTCCTGAAATATCTTAGCTGGAGGTCTTCGGAGACCAAGTTTACCGAAGCAGCCAATGTGGTTATATTCAAGAATAAAAATTATATTGAAGGCTGGAATACCGATGGCCTGGGTTTTCATAAACATTTGGCTAAGGATCTTAAATTATCATTTTTGGATAAAAAGGCGGCGATTCTGGGAGCCGGAGGCGCGGCAAAAGCCGTGGTTGATCAATTAGCGAAAAAAGGCGTAAAGAGTATAATTATTTATGATCTTGACAAGGCCAGGAGCGCAAGGATAACCGATAAGATAAAAAAAGAATACCCTTCCGTTGAATCTTACGCCGTAGATTCTGTCGACGGGTTAAATATAGCCGGCGCGGAGTTATTGATTAATTGTACTCCGGTAGGTATGAAGGTAGAAGACCCTTGTTTGGTCAGCCCGGAAATGCTCCACCGCGGGCTTTTTGTCTACGATTTGATTTACAACCCCCAGGAAACCAAGTTGCTAAAGCTAGCCAAAGAAAAAGGCGCGCAAGGTTCTAACGGCTTAGGCATGTTGCTTTACCAGGGGGTGCGGACTTTTGAAATATTTGAGGCAGAGTTTATAAAAGAAAATGAAATTTCCATTAATGATATCGTAGAAGTTATGCGCAGCGCGCTTATGGAGGCAGTAGGAAGATGATAAATAAAATATTTATTTTTTTGTTCGGCTCTATGATAGGAAGTTTTTTGAATGTTTGTATTCACAGGCTTCCGGAGGAAGACCCTAAAAAACGTTCCGTAGTCAGCCCCCGTTCACATTGCCCCAATTGCGGCAAAACTATCCGTTGGTATGATAATGTGCCTTTTTTAAGTTATATTCTTTTAGGCGGCAAATGCCGTTTTTGTAAAGCCAAGATATCTATCAGGTATTTCTTAGTTGAACTTATCACTGCTTGTTTCTTTTTATTATTTTTTAATATTTATGGCGCCAGTTTTTCCTTTGTTTTGTATACAATTTTTATATCCGGCTTGATCGTTTCTACCTTTGTCGATATAAAACACCGTATTATTCCCGATGAAATATCCGTAGGCGGAATATTTATGGGGTTGCTTCTGGGGTTGGTGCATAGTTTTAAACTGAACCCCTTAGTTTTTAATTACCGTCCTTTGCTGGATTCTTTTTTGGGCGTAATTATCGGAGGAGGGATAATTTATCTGACCGGGTTTTTGTTTGATGTGGTTTATTTTAAGCTATTAAAAAAACCTCCTATTCAGGGAGAGACATCTTCTATGGGCGGCGGCGACGTAAAACTTTTGGCGATGATTGGTGCTTTTCTGGGATGGCAGAAGGCAGTATTTACTTTTTTTGCCGCACCTCTTTTTGGTTTAGTTTTTGCTTTGATAAACCTGGTGGTTAAAAAAGACCATACTATGCCTTACGGCCCATTTTTGTCCTTGGCTGCGCTTCTATCCATTTTTTATTTTGATAAAATTATAGCCCTGCTTTTTCTTTAATTACCCCATAAAAATATATGGCTCATCTTGATGGTACTGAATTTTATATTTCTAAACGGTTAGGTAAGGCGACTACCGATTATAATATGATTTCAGACGGAGATAAAATTGCCGTTTGCGTTTCCGGAGGCAAAGACAGTTTAACTCTGCTTAAGGTTTTAAACGACCGCAGGGCGTTTGTCCCGATAAAGTATGAACTTTTAGCTGTGCATATTGATATGGGGTATCCTTGCCAGCATCCTAAGATACTGGCTGAGCATTTTAAAAAGCTCGGTATACCTTATCATATTGAAAAGATTGATATACTTAAAGGCAAGACCCGTAAGGATATATCCTGTTTTTGGTGCTCTTGGAATAGAAGGAAGGCTATATTTGAAACCGCAAACCGCTTTGGCTGTACTAAGGTAGCCTTTGGCCACCATAAGGACGATATTGTCGAAACTATACTTTTAAATTTATTTTTCCAGGGAGAAATATCTGCCATGGCGCCAAGGCAGGAATTATTTGACGGTAAAATAGTGATTATCCGGCCCTTGGCTTATGTTGAAGAAGGCATGATCGTGCGTTTTGCCAAAGAAGCGGATTTCCCGCATCATAAATGCGCCTGTCCTAATTCAGTTACTTCTAACCGTACTAAAATCACCGATATTCTTACGGATTTAGAAAAAGTCTGCCCCGAAGTAAAGACCAATATTTTTAGGAGTGTCAAGCGTATCAAGAAGGATTATTTGCTGTAAAGAATTAGCCAAAGTGGTATAATTGAATTTATGATCTGGATATTAAGCATTTTACTGGTTTTAGTTTCATGCCTTTCTCTTTTCTTAATCCTTAAGATTTCCTCTCAGGTTAACGACCGCCTCAGCCAAATGAATAATTCTATCCAGGAGGCGAATAAGATAATTAGCCAGAATATGGGCAGCGCTGCAAATATTTTCGGTAATGTCAGAGAACAGCTGGGTAAGCTTGAAGAGACAAACCGCAGTATCTATGATATAAGCCGGGATATATCGCGCCTTCAGGAACTTTTGCGTGCCCCTAAGTTTCGCGGGCAGTTGGGCGAATCTATGCTTGAGGCTATTATCTCCCAGGTTTTACCGAAAGAATATTACCAGATGCAGTATCGGTTCAAGACCTCAGATACCGTGGATGCGGTGGTGCATTTGGGAGGAAAGATTATTCCGATTGATGCTAAATTCAGCCTGGAAAATTTCCAGAAAATGCTTGATGCTCAAGATGAGCCACAAAAAGCCTCGTATCATAAAAAGTTCATGCAGGATATTAAAAACCGCGTAGATGAAATTGCCGGCAAATATATATTGCCGCAGGAAAATACTTATGACTTCGGTTTTATGTACATACCGGCAGAAAATGTTTACTATGAGATTATCGTCAAGGAAGATATCCTTTCTTATTGTATATCCAAGAAAATAATCCCGGTTTCTCCGAATACATTTTTTGCGTACCTGCAGGTGATTTGTCTTGGGTTAAAGGGTCTTAAAGTCGAAGAGAACGCCAAAGAGATACTTAAAAACTTGAGTGCGCTTACTTTGGATTTAGCCAGGTTTAAAGAAGATTTTAATCTTTTGGGCAGCCATCTTTCTAATGCAGCGCGTAAATATGACGATACCCTGAAACGGATGGAAAGATTTTCGGATAGGCTTACCAATATCCAGGGGCAAGGCGCCTAACATGGTTATTAGCGTAAAAGTAAACCCAAAGGCGAGTAAGAGCTTGGTGAAGCAGGAAAAAGACGGTTTAAGGGTTTATCTTACTAAGCCGGCATATAATGGGTTAGCCAATAAACAGTTGATAGAAATACTCGCAGAGCATTTTCGGGTTAAAAAATATCAAGTCAGGATTATCCAAGGTGAAAGCTCAAGAAATAAGCTTATCGAATTATCAGGGATTTGAAAATAAATTCAGCCGGGAGATAGTTTCCTCTGCCAGCTCTATGAGGCATGGCAATATGTCTTTGTCTTATGGCTCCATGGGATCTTCGCTTGGCAACCGAAAATTGTTCTTGGAGGAGCTGGGAGTTAATTATTTAGATTTGGTATGCACCAGGCAAACCCATAGTGCCAATATTAGGCGAGTTTATAATCTAGACAAGGGATGCGGCGCTTTATCAAAAGATGATGCCCTGGCAGATACCGATGGGCTTATCACTGACCAGCGAAATTTAATTTTATCCATATTTACTGCGGATTGCCTTGCGGTCTCTTTGTATGATCCGGCATCGAAAGCTATAGGTTTGATTCATACCGGTTGGCGCGGGACTAAGGACAGGTTCCTGGTTAAGGCAATTAAATTAATGCGTAATGAATTCGCTAGCCTGCCGGAGAATATTCATATAAGTTTTTCGGCGGCAATCAAAAGCTGCTGTTATGAGGTTCAGGAAGAATTTAAGGCTTATTTCCCCGGAGAGGTTATTTCCAGAGGCGGGAAATTTTATTTTGATCTTGCCGCGGTAAATAAAAAGCAGGCTGTTGATTGCGGCGTTGATGCCAGAAATATATTTGATCCCGGTGCCTGCACGCAATGCCTAATACAAGATTATTTTTCGTATCGGCGCCAAGGCAAGGATTGCGGCAGGATGATATCAGTCTTGATGCTGCGCTAATTTAGTGGTATAGTAATTAAAAGGTAAATTGATGCACAATATAATTTTTATTACCGCGTCTAAAAATGAGGAGGCAGAGAATATTGCCAAGGGCCTCATTGAAAGTAAATTGGCTGCTTGTGTTAATATAGTCCCCGGAGTAAAATCTTATTTTTGGTGGGAGGGTAAAATTGACCGGGCAGATGAGCTTTTATTGATAGTCAAAACCCGTAAATCTTTGGTGAATAAACTGATTAAGAAAGTGAAATCTTTGCATAGCTATACTGTGCCGGAAATCGTGGTTTTCCCGATTATTGCCGGTAATAAAGATTACCTAAGGTGGATAGATGATTCTACAAGATAATTCCATAAGTTACCTGGGTGCATTTTTAGGCGGTTTGGCGGTGAGTTTCTCTCCATGCGTTTATCCGCTTCTTCCTATTACTTTGAGTTATATTGGGGTCAAAGCCGGGACTTCCCGCAAGAAAGGATTGTTTTTGAGCCTCATGTATGCGTTCGGCCTTTCTGTGACTTATTCGGCTTTAGGCTTGATTGCCGCGCTTACCGGGAAGATATTCGGCCAAATTGCCAATTCTCCGCTTCCTTACCTGATTGTCGGCAATATCTGTATTGTCGCCGGGCTATCATTTTTGGATGTTATTAATATTAATTTTACGGGTTTGAGGTTGCTAAATAAAGTTGACCCTAAGGGAGGGTATTTTTCGGTTTTTCTTATCGGCATGGCTTCTGGGCTTGTTGCCGGGCCTTGTACTGCGCCTGCCTTGGGCGTCATACTTTCTATAGTTGCCGCTAAGCAAAATATTTTCTACGGAGCAACGCTTTTATTTGTCTTTGCTTATGGCATGTCTTTTCTTTTGGTCCTGGCTGGGACTTTTAGCGGGATATTCTTGGGATTGTCAAAGAAAGCGCAAGCCCTTGCTTTTATCAGAAAACTCGGTGGTTTTATTTTGATTCTTATCGGAGAATATTTTATTTTTACGGCAGGGAGGATGATTTGGTGAAAAAAATATTGGGTTTCGGCTTAATCCTATTTTCTTTAGTTTCTTTTTCTTTTGCGGCCCAGCCTATAGCTAAGACCGATAAATCCGAAATGGCGACGGATTTTACTTTGCCGGATTTAAACGGTAATAAAGTATCTTTATATGAATATAAAGGTAATAAGCCGGTGATTTTATTCTTTTGGGCTACATGGTGCCCGCATTGTCGTAGTGGAATTGAAATTCTAAAGAATATGCATGGTAAATTATCCGCTGACGGCATAGAAATATTGGCAATTAATATCGGCGAAAGCAAGGAAAAGGTCATGAAATTTGCAAATTCCATGGGTTTGAAATTTAAGATACTTTTAGACCTGGATTCTTCTTTGGCAAGCGTTTATTCCGTAATGGGTATCCCTACTTATTTGATTATTGATAAAGAAGGTTACATAACTTTCCGCGGGCATTATATGCCGGAAGATAATTATAAAGATTATATCAAGTGATGCCTGATATCGGCTCTTTGTTAAGTTGTTGGGAAAAAAGGAATATTAAAGGGCATAGCTGCCCGGATAAAAAAGCCGCCCTGGATAAGATTTTGAAAATTATCCCGGATAGCGCTTCTGTGGGTTTTTCCGGGTCTGTTACTTTGGACCAATTAGGAATAGTGCAGGCTCTTGAGAAAAGAGGCAATAAGGTATTTAATCAGAATAAGCCCGGGATATCAAGAGATGAGAGTTTAAAGGTACGCCGGGAAGGGGCCTCGGCAGATTATTATCTGGCCAGTGCTAATGCTGTATCTTTAACCGGTGAATTGGTTTTTTTAAGCGCTTACGGCAATCGCACCAGCGGTATTTCTTACGCTCCTAAAGTTATAGCAGTCTGTGGAATAAATAAAATTACGGCTGATTTGAATGATGCACTTAAAAGGGCGCGGGAATACGCTACTCCTTTAAATTGTAAGCGCTTGAATTGGAATACGCCATGCCTTAAAGACGGCATATGCCATAATGATATTTGTATTTTTCCGGAGTATAAAAGGATGTGTTGCCAGGCATTAATTATCGAGGGCGAAATTATTGATGGCAGGTTCCAGGTTATTATGGTCGGAGAAAGCTTAGGTTATTAATATGCTAGCGAAGAAAATAGAAGAATTCTTAAAACACAGGGAATTTATAAGCGCGGCTACTTGCGATTTAAGCGGCAGGCCCAATGCTGCCCCTAAGTTTTTCTTAAAGTTGGAACATAGCCATATCTATCTTATCGATTATACCTTAAGCAAAACCTGGGAAAATTTAAAGATTAATCCGCATATTTCCCTTTCGTTTGTTGATACGGAAGAGTTAGTGGGTTATCAGGTGAATGGCACAGTGACCATAGTAGAAAAAGGCGCGGAATTTCAGACGATATTGCATGAGTTGCGCCAGAAGGCAGTTAGCCTTTCGGCAAAACGTATTATTGAGGGGGTTTCGACTGGAAAAAAGCATAAGAGTTTTGAAATTAATATACCGGATAAATTTGCAATATATAAAGTTAAAATAGCGGAAGTTACTGAAATAGGCCTAAAAGGGGATTTGAAGAAAGAAAATATTTCATAAAACAAAGGATTGATAATATGCTGGATAAGATTAAGGCGCTTATGGATATGCAAAAGAAAATGCAGGAGATAAAGAAAGAACTGGATAATACGGTTTTTGAAGCGGCAAGCCCGGATGGTTTGGTTAAAATAAAGATGAATGGTTCTCAGGAAATGAAGGAAATCACGATAGAAAAAGCGCTTTCGGAAATTGATAAAGATACGCTTCAAAAATCCATTAAAGAAGGTTACAACAAGGCTGTCAAGCAATCCCACGAAATAGCTGCCCGAAAAATGAAGGATATCACAGGTTTGAACCTTCCGGGAATGCCGTAAAAATTTGCGATATAAAAAAATAGTAAAATTTGTTGACAATTTAAAATAAAAGTTATACCATAAAGCATCGTTTTTGCCGGACCTATTTTAATGTTGTTTAAGGAGATATTTTGATGAAGGAAATTCGTATACATGCGCGTGCAGGACAAGGTGCTATTACCACTGCTACGCTTCTAGGCTATGCTTATTTTATAAAAGGTATGTATCCATACGCTTTCCCGCATTTTGGCGCAGCCAGAATGGGCGCTCCGATGAATGCTTTTGTGCGCGTGGATTCTGAGCCGGTAAGATTGCGCAGCCAGATATATGAACCGAATTATGTTTTAATCGTAGACCCGACGCTTATGCGCGGGTTTAATTGTTTTGCAGGGTTAAAAGATGATGGTGTAGTTATCATAAATGATAAGGAAGGCGCGCAGGCGCCTAAGGTAAAAGCTAAGCAAAAAGTATTTGTGGTTCCGGCTAATGAGATTGCCATGAAAACAATCGGCCGCCCTTTGGGTAATACCGCTTTAATCGGGGCTTTTGCTGCTGCTACCGGTGAGTTGGATTTGAATACTTTAATAGAGGTAGTAAAAAAGAAATTCTCCGGCAAAGTTCAGGAGGCCAATATTAAGGCTATTCAACAGGGTTACGAGTTTATAAAAAGTAAGATTTAATAGCATCCGAGCTTAACCCGAACTTATCGGATAGTTCGGTATGCCGCTTTCTGCGGCAATATGAGCGTTAGGCGTAAACCGCTGTTTAACTATATATAGGTATATAAAATGTTTGGACCGTTAATAGTAAGGCCGGCTAAGAGTAAAGGTGTTAAAACCGGTAGCTGGAGAGTACAGGTAAAGCCTAAATTTTTGCAAAAGAATTGTATAGGCTGTAAAATGTGTGCTTTGATTTGCCCGGAAGGTTGTATAACCGGACAAGGCAAGGTTTATGACGCTGACTTTGAGTATTGCAAAGGCTGCGGTTTATGCGCGATAACTTGCCCGAAAAAAGATATTGAAATGGTGGATGAAGGAGAAAATAAGTGAAGGAATTTGTAGAAGGTTCGCACGCTATCGCGGAAATAGTTAAAAGATGTAAGCCCGGAGTAATCTCGGCTTATCCTATTACCCCCCAAACTCATATAGTCGAAGATCTGGCTCAATTTGTAGCTGACGGCCAATTAAATTGTTCATTTGTAAACGTTGAAAGCGAGCATTCCGCAGCCTCCGTGGTTTTGGGAGGGTCTGCAACCGGTGTGCGTACCTATACTGCTACCAGTTCTCAGGGATTGTTTTATATGGCAGAAGTCCTATTTAATATTTCAGGCTTAAGGCTGCCTATAGTTATGACTTGCGCTAACCGCGCGATTTCTGCTCCGATAAATATCTGGAACGATCAGCAGGATTCCATTTCTATGCGTGATTGCGGATGGTTACAGCTTTTTGCCGAAAATAATCAGGAAGCGGTAGATTTCCATCTGATAGCTTATCGCATAGCCGAAGATAAATCAATTATGATGCCGGTCATGGTTTGTATGGACGGCTTTATCCTGACTCACGGCATGGAAACATTAGATATGCCGGAACAGGAAAAAGTCGATAAATTTCTTCCTCCTTACAAAGCTCTTTATAAGCTTGACCCGCAAGATCCCATTACTATGGGCATATTGGCTGACCCGGATTGCTATTTAGAGACCAGATTTGCCTTGCAGGAGACTTTTAAGGATCTGTTAAAGTTTATCCCAAAGGTTTCCGAAGAGTTTAAGGGTGTATTTGGCCGTGATTATAAAGATTGCTTAGTTGAAGAATACCATATTAAGGATGCGGAAAAAGTTATTGTTGCCATGGGTTCAGTATGCGGGACTATTAAGGAAGTTGTTGATAGCCTTAGGGCAAAGGGCAAAAAAGTAGGGTTGTTAAGAATAATTTCTTATCGTCCTTTTCCGTACGCAAGAGTTTATGAAATACTGAAAGATGTCCCTAAGGTTGCAGTGTTGGATAAAGCGGTTTCTCTGGGCGGCTATGCTCCTTTGGCAGTTGAAATTAAAGCTACTTTCTGCGGTAAAAAGAAGTCTCCAAAAGTCGTCAGCAGTTTTGTCGCCGGATTAGGTGGAAGAGATATAACTCTTGAATCCGTAAAAGAGATTTTTACTAAATTGAGTACACGCGAAGTTAATCTTGAATTTATTGATTTAAAACCGGAACTTTTAAAGGAAGACTATGGCGAATAATACGTTATTTAAACCAGGCCATACTGCTTGCGCAGGTTGCGGGCAAGCGACCGCCGCGCGTATGGTTATTGACGCAGCA
>ORJL010357543.1_pt1 | contig 23141 bp, 18 predicted proteins | sample 1779941 | NCBI WGS metagenome assembly ORJL01 (sample SAMEA104232317, study PRJEB22302) | groundwater metagenome | biome: forest; feature: aquifer; material: groundwater | place: USA | collected 2011-08-07 | depth 5.8 m
CGTTCCGTCCGCGGCAGGCTTTGGTAATCCACGATCTCCACCCTGCCGCTTACAAGTGTTTCCTTCCGGAGAGCGCGCTCGATCCTGGCGGCCAGCGCCGGGTCTTCCTCGGGCCTTCCCCCGCTCTCCCGCTCCACTTTGAGCACCATGTAGTCCTTGCCGTCCTCATGGTGGTCGAGGTGGATCTGGAATTCGCTTCCGACCCCTTGCTCGCGAGAGAGGATTTCGTCGATGTGGCTGGGGTAGATGTTCACCCCGCGGACGATGAACATGTCGTCGGAACGCCCGACGATGCGATCATGGCGGGGAAGGGGTGAACCGCAGGAGCACTGCCCGGAGATCGCCCGTGTCAGGTCGCGGGACCGGTAGCGGATGAGCGGGGCGCCCTCCTTCCTGAGAGTAGTGTAGACCATCTCGCCCACCTCTCCCTCGCTTACCGGTTCCAGGGTCTCCGGGTTGAGGATCTCGAGGATGTAGTAGTCCGCCCAGTAATGGATACCCGAGTGATGGGCACAGTCGAGGCCGATGCCGGGACCGTAGACCTCCGTCAGACCGGGAATGTCGAAGACGTGGTCGGCCCCCGTCAGGGACTTCACCTTGAGCCGCATCGCGTCACTTGACCGCTCAGCGCCGAAGATCACTTTCTGCACATGGATCTTATCGCGAAGGCCGCGCTTATCGATCTCCTCTGCCATAAGCAGAGCCATCGACGCGGTGCAGCACATAACGGTTGTTCGAAAATCTACGAGAAACTGGATTTGCAGGTCAATGTTTCCGGGGCCGGCCGGGATCGCCAGCGCTCCGAACCGCTCGCAGCCGAGTTGAAAACCTACGCCCGCCGTCCAGACGCCATAGCCGACACAGATCTGGACCCGGTCTTCGCGGGAAAGTCCCGCCGTCTCGTAGCAGCGGGCGAACATATTCGCCCAGTCGTCTATGTCCTTGGCCGTGTAGACGAGGACCTTCCGCTTACCCGTCGTTCCCGTGGAGGCGTGGAGTCGGACGATCTCCGCCATCGGCACGGAGAGGAGCGGCCAGGGGTAGTTTGCCCGCAGGTCGTCGGCGGTGACAAAGGGAAGCCGCCGGAGATCGTCGAGGCTTTGTATCCGATCCGGGGTGACGCCGGCCTCCGTGAGTCGCTGCCGGTAGAAGGGAGAGCCCTCGAAAGCATGGCGGACAGTCCATTTCAGGCCGGCCAGTTGGATGGCAGCCAGTTCCTCTTTTGTTTTGAATGCGGTCATGAAGCTTCGGTTCATGGCGACTCCTTCTATATCTTGCTGCCGTTGGCTTCACGGCACGCCCTTTCCCGGGCAGGCTACCCCCGGTTCCTTCGGTCGGGTGGCGATAACTAACACATCCGGCAGGCAAATTCAACTCCGGGCCCGGAGCGCATAATTGACAGTTGGAGAAGAAAGGATGTAGGATAGGGATTGATGATAGCAGTATTGGCTGGCTGCGGGGGCAGCGGGGGGGGCGACTGGTGCCACTAATAGCACCGCTTCTTTGGCAGTAAATAACGACATAGTATTGAGCTTCGATGAAATGCGTTCACACCTACCAAGTCTTTATTCGCGGGATTAAATCTGGTCTTATAGTTATTTATTGAAGTCGATAATTGATGCTGATTTGCTTTCTTACCAGCGTTCCTCCCGTAATGAGCAGAAGGTCACTAACACCACATGCATGACACAGCGGTTTATTTAGAGGCATATCGGCAAAATCATTTCATAGAACTAAAAAGAATATTTAAGTAATCGTAGTCTTCTTTCTGCTCCGGAAACAGAATATGCTTCTCGGCAAATTTCGTCCTGTCCCAGGTGCCGTCGTTGTCGTACCGTTTATACAAATCGTCATAAGACGTAGCGGAAATGATGAACGAATCCAGGATGATATTCTTCTTTTTGCTTCGCTGCCCCATTTCCTTTGCCAGCTCCGGAAGTCGTTCGTGCAGTCGCGCTTTTTCGTCATGAATGTAGGCTTTCGCATGAAGCATGCCGTGCGGTTCTATAAAAACTATCCGCTGGCTTTTTTTGCCATCCACCACCCACAGGATAAAGTCGGGATAAAATCCGCTTTCTTCAAAGAAACCCACACCGTTGCCGCGGCTCAGGTTGCGAAGCAGAAACACCTCTTTCCCTGCCAGCGATTTATCCTTCTCCGCCGTCCAGTACACCTTTAAATGACGCACGAATTGCGCTTCGCTCTCTTTCAATCCCGGAGGGACCGTATGCGGCTTGTCGCTTTTCTCCAACAGGAGCGGCAGATACAGGTGCCGGTCAAAATAGATGCGAGGCAGTTCATTCGTTTCTAACTTGCGTAAACGGTCCACGTCTTCGCGTAGTTTTTCTATGGCAATGATCAATTCCTTATCGGACTTCAGCACTTTGACGACGTAGGTTCCCTCCGGGCGCTCATGCACCGCCTCGTGGTTGAATGCCAGGTTCGGATCACTTTTATCGAGGGTTTTGTACACCAGATTCCGACTTTCCCACTTCTCGCGCCTGTTTCGGTAGAAGTTATCCGCATATTTACGTAAAATGCAGGTTACGGCTTCCTGAAGCAAGGCGCGTTCGGTAAACGAGCGCGGCTTGACGACGGCTTCATCCGCCACCAAGGTGTAGTTCACATTTTCGATAATCTTTCGCAGCGCCTCAGCGCGAATAACAAAGTTTTTCAGCCCTTTGCGTTCCTTGTACGCCAGCAAATCGAGATAGGCCCGCTCCCAGTCCACCAGCGCGAGGCTTTCGTGTGGAATGGTTTGCCCGGCGCCGGTGCGGACTTCCGCCGTCTGTATTCCCACAGCACTGCTTTCCAGGGCCTGCACCTTAACCGACATATCCACAGCCACACGCACTGCCGGATCAGCTTCGAGCAGATGGTCGGTCTCTTTCGCAAAATCGCGTCCCTCTTCCGGTCGCGGCACGACCAGCCCTCGTTTCAGGAACTGCTCATTGGCCCAAACGAACAGCGGAAGATCAATGGTTTCTTCGGTCTCCACCCCTTCCCGTTCCAGATAGTCACGGAACTGCGCCATGTAGTTGGCGCGCACGGCAAATATGTTCAGCGTTTCCAGCAAACGCACTCGCGGCGGATGTGTTCCTTCTATCGCTGCACTGCGCTTGAGCGAGTAACCCTGGCCGCGCAAACGCACGCCGCGGCCAAAGAGTTGAATAATCTGAGAACCTTCCTTCTTGCCGATATTAAGCAAGCCCATGTTGGAAACACGCCACGAATTCCAGCCTTCCATGAATTTCTTCGCGCCAATCAGGATATTGACCCGAGAATCGGACCTGTTGATGTCCGCAAACAAAGAACCGGAAATGACGTCCTCCTCCAGCACAATGCCTGCTTGGTCGCTTTCCACCAGTTTTTTAAACTCGGACGTATCGCCGATGTAGATGAGGCCGAAATAATTTTCCACGCCCGCAGCCTTCAATCCCAGCTCGCCCGTATTGCCGCGGATGTCGCAGAGGTGAAGGCCGCCTCCACCGGGCGAGTGGAAAAGCCGTGCGAGAATGTCTGCGTACAGGGCTAGGGAAGCAAGGCCGGGTTCGCGCAGGGATTCAAAGCGCCCGGCAAAGATGTCCATGCCGTCCGGCGTGACTAGGCCGCTCTTACCCTTGAGCAGCTTATCAATGCCTTTCACCACCCAGCCGCGCTTGTTTTCCAGCACGTGATGCAGAAAACGCGCCACGGTCAAAACGTCGCTGCGTTTCTCCTTGTCTTCGCTGTAGACGGCGTTTACCGTACTGCCCACGAACACCCACAATGGCTTTTCCAGGTTATAGGGGCGTAAGGCGTCGGCCTGTTCCTGAAAGATGCGCTGCTGCTCGTAGAACGAAAGCAGATTACCCAGAAGGAGCATTTCTGTTTGCTCCTCGCGGCTGTCTTCCTTCAGGTTGAGAATGCGAAATTCCTTGCCGTAGCCGTCGCCGTAAAAGTAGCGGTAAGAGTAGTCGAACAGAATAGCCTTGCCGTATTCCGCGGTGAGCGGATCGTTGCGCGCTGCGCTTAATGCCTGTCCGAAGGTGGCGCTGTACTCAAAGGTGAAGCCGGTCGCGCCCAGCGCGTCGCGGTACCTGCGCCAGACCTCGCCGCCAGAGCCTTTGTGTCCCTCGTCCACAAAGATCAGATTGCGGCCCTCAAAGGCCTCCACGGGAACGCTCACCCCGCCGCCGCCGCGCCTTTCATCCACGAGTTTGGTGATTTCGATGACCTGCACGGCATTTCTGCCACCCGTAAACAGACCGCTGTGATTCAGGTCAAAGCGCCGGGCCGGTATGCCGGAAGCGGCCAATTCGGTTAGATGCTGTTCACTCATGCCCTCGTTGGGTGTGATCAGGAGGATGTTATCCAGCGGTTCGGTGTTATAGTGCAGAAGCTGGTGGTAGTTGAGATGCAGGATCAGCGTCTTGCCGCTGCCGGTCGCCATCCAGTAGGCCAGTTTGGTAAGATCGGATGCGACAAACGCTTCGTCGGGCGGCTCGCCAGGTGCTTTCGCGGAGTTGCGTTCGTGCACAAAGGCATTCAGGTCGGCCAGCAGTTGGGCGCGACGATTGAAATAGCGGTCCATGACAATTTCTGTGTAGAGTGCGGCCAGATACTGAAAATAACGCAGGGTAATCGGCTCGGTGCGGCCGCGGTTAATGGACGTCAGGTGAGAGCTGATGTTCTCATCGTAGCGTTCAAGGTCCTCGACGGGAATTTTGACCTGACTGCCGCAGCCGATAAAATGGTGATAGAGGAAACACCGCCCCGCAGCATCGAAGCCCTCGGCAGCACCTTTGCTGGTATCAGCCAGCAGGTCTTTATTGCGCCTGTAACCCAAAAGGCTGTTGAGCCAGGCCAACAGGACCAACCGGTTTTCCAGTTTGACGTACTGCTGAAGACTGCTTGGCGATGCCGCTGAAGGTGAAGTCGTTTGCGATCGTGCTTTACGCAGCATCACGGCTCCTCCGGCGGCACGAGCAATTGAAGGTGATCAATGAGGGACGGCAGGTCGTCTTGGACGGTTTCCCAAACCTTGTCAATATCCACTTCAAAGTAGGCGTGGATCAGGCGATTGCGCATGCCGATGATCTCCCTCCAGGGGATTTCGGGGTGATCCGAGCGAAACATATCGGAAATCCTCGAGGCGGCCTCACCGATGGTCTCAAGCGCTTTGAGCGCCGCCAACTGGTGTATCCGGCGGCTTTGGAACTGCTCTCGCGTCAACTGCTCAACGACACTTTGCGCGTCGCGGGCGGAAAGCAGCATATCCAGAAGATAGGCTTCATCACGCTGCATAGATCGGCTCCAGGCTGCTGAGAATAGCTTTACGGCGTAAATAGTTGCGGCTGCGTTCTATAGCCGAGCGCTCGACAAGGTCAACCTCTCGTCCGAAAATCGCTTTCAACTCCTCCTCCATGTGCATCATATCGAACAGGTCCCAGCGCGCCGCCGGCGAGAAACGGACCAACACGTCAATATCGCTGTCCAGCTGAAAATCTTCCCGCAGCGCCGAACCGAAGAGGGAAAGCTCCTCGATGTGCCATCTATGGCAGAATTCAGCGATCTCTTTGCGGGGTATTTCAATGTTTGGTTTCATGACTCAAACCTCCACAGGGGCAAACATTAGCTCTTTGAACAACTTTTCCAGGGCCCGTGCGCCGGGGATGTACGAATCGCCATTGACGTACACGTCGTCCATGCCCTCGGTCAGTTTCTGCGCGGCCACGAACTCCTTATCCCGCTTATAGTCTTTCTCTTTCCAGCTCTCGGTCTCGCGCCAGATGATGGCCACCTTGCGCCCCTCGCGGGTAGCGCCGCGATAGACCAGGTAGCGCCGGTCGTTCTTGCTTTTGCCACTTTTACTTTCATCAATAGAAAACAGTGTTTTCCACTCCTCCCACTGCGCCTCGCAGGCGGCAATCTCCGGGTAAAACTCCTCCGGGATATGGCCAACGGTGATGCAGTAAAAGGTCTCAGTGATGAATTTGCGCTTCTCATAGAGTATCTTCTGGAACTCTTCGATCTGCGCCAGAAACGCGATGATGTGGCCGCCCACCTTCTTGATCAGACGCATCATCTGGAACCAGCCCTCGGACAGCCCAATGCCTGCGGCTTCCATCTCCTCCAGGTTGAGCACCTCGTTCTTCAGGTAAAAGTCCAGCTCGCGTGCCAGAAAGCCCCGCAGGTCTTTATGGATGAAGAAGTCGCTGGTGTTGCGCCGGGTGTATTGGCGCAGGTGATGCTCCAAATGAGTGACGCTTTCGCTGTCCGCGGTGCGGCGTTTCTCAGCTTCCAGAGCGGCCAGAGCCAATGGCGCGGTTTTCACCAATCGTTGTTTGGGGATGTTTTCCACGGCCCTGGCGATGATCGCTTCCTGCTGGTTCCTTCCGCTGTAGGTGATGGCTTCCTGGCCATTGAGAGGGCGGAATTCAAAGGGAATGGTCAGGTTCCCGGCGGATCCGTCCCAGACAATCTCATCGAGCTGCGGCAGGAAGAAGCGCTTGTCGCCCTTCACGTTGTTCTGCTCCACATCGGCGGCGGTCAGCTTGAAATGGACGGTCACGCCGTTCGTTGCTTTCCAGGTGTAGTCGGTAAAGTACTCGCCGGTCTTGATATAGTACTGGTCGTGATTGGCCCAGTAAAGCGTCACTTCCTCGCCGTTGTAAGGGATGGCGTAGCGTTCACGCTTGGAGTAGCGGCGCTTGGAAATGAAATCGCCGTCCTGATAGTAACGGCTGAAGAAAGCATACAGATGATTGTAGATGGCGGCTTCCAGAGCCTCATGGCCTTTGGTGGATTTTGCTCTTTCCAGGGCGGCCAGATACTCTTTGCCGGGCTTCGTGTCGTGGTACTTTATCAAATTGCCCGCCGCGTCAATGGCGTCGTCAAATATTTCCAACACCTTCTTTTGGGCTGCTTCCAGCTCTTTGGCTGCTTGTGTCTGCCCTGCCAGCGCACCCTGCGCCAGTTCTTCGGATATGGACCTGGGCAAAGCTTCTTGGATAAAACGCTCGATCACACCGCGTTTGTAATTCATGATACGATAGATGCCGAAGTCCAGGTCTGCGGCGTCGAATTGAAAAAGTTCTTCAAGGAGGCCCTGAAATTTCTTGATGCGATCCATTCTTACCTCGTATGGAATTTATCCCTAAAACATGGTGGCTGCTATCAGATGGAGCTGTTTCTCTATCACGATACACACAAGAAGACCACAGGAAACGAAAAGTTAGATAGGCTGATTATAGAAAGTATGTCGGATTTTGCGCGAATAGAAACAATGCATACAGACATGTGCACACTTCAATAAAATTCAGATGTTGTCAAAAGTAAACAATAGTATTTGAAGTCTTGTATATTGACAAAAAAAGAATTTTTCAACCTTTCAGGAAGGCTTCCACAGGCATCAAGGTGATAAAATGAGCTGCCAAGCCTTCGTATGCTTCAACCCGTAAGTCGCATCAATCGGGCGAGTCTTTCATTTTATAGGCAGAGCCTTTCCATTCAAATGGTCTTGATCCATACAGGGACATTCAATTTGGCCCGCAATCCCTTAACAAAGGTTCAAACAATTGCGAATTAGCGGAGGCTTGCTTATGCAGAGACGAGGCAGTCGCTGGTCTCCGACCTGCGGCTGCCGCCAGAATCTATGGATCGTAATTCAGTCACCCATCATGATAATCGCGGGAACGTGTCGCCCATCTCGTCTGGGCTATCTCCTCTGGACAGGGTGTCGCCGATTGTATTTCCGCCTGCTGCAGCATCTAACTGCTCATCCGACAACTCCTCGTTGGACGGCTTCTGTGGCAGTATGAAATGAAAAACCTTATCCGAATTCTCCACTATTCGCACCTCGATGCCGGGAGGTATCTCCACCCCTTCCTCCTTGAGGACTGCCGTCGAATCGGCCAAAAGCCTCTGCTTGAAACCCTCGTCAATTGCCGCCTTGGCAGCGACCTTTTGCATGTTCTTTTTCTGCTCTCCCTGCTCCATCCAATCCTCCTTTCCTGAAAAACTGAGGTTCTTCATCCTCGAACAGTGATCATCGCACTACTTCCCTAATTGATGATTACCATCGATAAGCAGTACGAGACACGTCAGCCTCTCATCTCATAGCCCTTCTCATTGAATAGTCTCAGACATGCAGCCACCACATTGGAGTCGTACTTGGAACCGCTCTGGGATGATACTTCTTCCAGAGCTTCACTTAAGGGAAAAGCATCTCGGAAGGTCTGCTGGCAGGTCAAATCTTCAATGGCGACGGCAACTGCCAGTATTCTGGCTTCGAGGACGATGTCTGGCCCCCGCAATCCCTGGGGGAACCCGGAACCGTCAAAACATTCCCGGTGTTCCAGGACAATGTAGGCGACCGGCGAGGGGAAATCGACTTCTTTTAAGATTTCATAACTAAGTTGCGGATAATTGCGATACATAGTCAACTTACGTCCGGTCAGCTTTTCAGAATTCCGAATGACGTCATCAGGCAGATTCATAAAACTGATGTCATAGACATAAGCTGCCAGCCGGAGTCCATCCAGCCATAATTCGGCAAGATTCATCTCCTTGGCGATCGCCTGTGCCAAGGCCGCGACTCGCTGGTGATGACCGGGGGGGCAGATTCCGCGCAATTCAATGGCCCCCGAGATGGCTTCGATCGTCTCTTTGTAACACTTTGCCAGACTGTTCAGATAGTCTTTGATTGTCTTATCTGCCTTGTGCTTGTAAAGGGCCATCTCGATATTGGTATACAGTTCCTGCTCTTTGAAAGGTTTAACCAGATAAGCAAAAGGCTTTGTATGTTTTGCCCGTTCTAAGTATTCCTGATTTGTGTAAGCGGTAAGATAAATAACCGGGATATCGAACCGCAAAGCGATCTTATTGACGGTACCAATCCCATCCATTTTACCCTCCAAAACAATATCCATCAGGATCAGATCGGGCCTTTCCGTTTCCACCAACCTGACGGCATCATCTCCCGTGGATGCTGTCGAGCAAACCTCATAACCGAAATCTTTCAGATTGCTGCAAATCTGCTGGGCAATAATCCATTCATCCTCGACTACCAAAATCTTCTCTTTGTTCATAACGACCCCTTACCATAAAGGAAATATTATGCGAAATTCTGTCCCTTTGTCTCGTTTCACCTCTATCTGACCGTAAAGTTGATTGTTGACCAAACCGTTCACCAGGTCCAGCCCCATAGACTGGGGGTTGTGGATATCAACCTCATCCGGCAGTCCCAAGCCATTGTCATGAACGACGATCTCGATTTCCATATCTTTTGTTTTGCGAAGGCTAATATCTAATTCACCGGGTCTATTGCCGGGAAAGGCGTGTTTAAGCGCATTGGAAATTAATTCATTCATAACCAAGCCGCAGGGAATCGCCTTTTGAATATTCACAAAAATATCCCCGTCGCCTTGGATGGTTATATCTATGTTCCCGGGATTGACACTGTAGGATTGCAATAACTGCTGCGACAAGGATCTTATATAAACAGTCAGATCAATTCCCGAGAAATCGCCTGAATTGTAAAGCTTTTCATGGACCATCGCCATGGCGTGGATGCGATTCTGGCTTTCCTGAAAACTTTCAGCCAGTTCCGGATTATTGCTTGCCTTCGCTTGGAGTTGGAGAAGACCGGATATCACCTGGAGGTTGTTCCTCACCCGATGGTGAATCTCCCTCAGCATCGTCTCTTTCTCCAGAAGCGATGCCTGAACCTTCTTCTCCACCCGCTTTTGCTCGGTGATGTCGGTCGCCAACAGGCATATCGACGAAACGGCGGACACATCGCCATGATCGCTGAGAGAAAGCAGAACGGGTATAAACGTTCCTTCCGCATTCTGAAGGAAGCTCTCCATCCTCTCGCTTTTTAATGCCCGTCGGATGAACTTTTCAAATAAATTCCTTTCCTCCGGTTTGATGAACGGGTAGATGGAATTTCCTATTATGCTCTCGACCGGTGTTTTGACCATAGCGGCGAAGCAGGGGTTACAATAGAAAATTGTACCATTGGGCTCCATATTCAAGGCGCCTTCACTCATGGTTTCGACCATGATCCGATAGGGTGTTTCGGCTCCCGTCAGAGTAAAAACCCGCTCCCCCTGTGCCGTTTCAATAACAAACGCGTCCACCTCCCCACTGCGGATTGCCCGAAGAGTTTCTTCAGCTTCAGCCAGCCGCGACTCAAGATGCTCCACCTTGGCTAGGAGATTTTCCTGAGGCGGTTTTTGACGTTTGCCCATGACCTTCTCCACGACTTTCTTAACGGCAAAGCGATTTCTGCCGGGAACGATTCCCTATCGGCCTATCCCCGATGAGCCTACTAATCTGACGTTCTTCCTTTTTCTCTCTTTTCCGGGAATCCGTTGCCTGATAAGCTTTGCCCAGTCGCGTCATCTCATCCTGGTCCGGGTAGTCATAATCCCCGTAGACTGAAACATTATGTTTCGATTATAATCGCAAAATTATTTTGGAACAGCAAGGATTACTGATTGCATTGTATTGGAACCGAAGAAGTGTCGCTATCGCCGCATCAGGCCGCATGTTGGTCCCGGCAGGACTTTTCCAGGTAATATTCGTAATTACCATTGTAGATAAGCATCTTACCATGATCAATTTCGAAGACGCGGTTGATGAGACTGCGCAAGAAGTGACGATCATGGCTGACGAGCACAACCGTTCCGGAAAAGTTTTGTAAAGCGGCAAGCAGCGTTTCCCGGGACTGGATATCAAGATGATTAGTTGGTTCATCAAGGATCAACAAGTTGATTGGCTGCACCAGCATCTTCGCCAGAACCACCCTGCTCTTTTCACCGCCCGACAATTTGTCGATCCGCTTGTAAATATCATCACCTTGAAACAAAAAAGTTGCTAAGAGATTGCGCAGTACGCCAAGATGTGCTTGCGGCATGGCATCCTGCAAGGTTTGCAACACAGTCTTTGAGGGTTCGAGTATATCCAGGGCATGTTGACTAAAATAGCCGGGGTAAACGTTGGCTCCCAGATCCAGGATGCCGGTAGTTGGTGCTTCCTGCCCCGCCAGCACCTTCAAGAAGGTAGATTTACCGGCACCGTTGACGCCGACGACAGCGATTTTTTCTTGTCGCCGGATAATCCCGGTCACGCCGCCAAAGACAGATTTTTCTCCCCCATCTGGACGGGGCCAAACTTTGCCAAGGCTACTGAGCTTGACAACATCATCGCCGCTCCGCGGCGGTTCGTTAAACTCGAAGCTGATGGTCCGCTGTTCGGCCGGGATCTCTATGCGTTCAATCTTGGCCAGCTTCTTGACACGAGACTGCACCTGAGACGCATGGGATGCCCGCGCTGCGAAGCGGGCAATAAAGTCCTCTTCCTTGGACAACATTTCTTGCTGGCGGCGGTGGCTGGCCAAAAGTTGCTCACGCCGAATTTCCCGCTCACGCAAATAGAAATCGTAGTTGCCGCTGTACGTAGTGATCGTGCGGTTCGCGACTTCAATAATGCGCGTCACCACCCGGTTCATGAATTCGCGGTCATGGCTCGTCATTAAAAGTGCGCCCGTGAATGAGTTGGAAAGCCACTCTTCCAGCCAGATAATCGATTCCACATCAAGATGGTTGGTTGGTTCATCCAATAAGAGTACATCCGGATTGATCGACAAAATCTTGGCCAAGGCAATGCGCATTTTCCAACCCCCGCTGAACGTTTCCACCGGGTGATGAAAATCATCCGGGCCGATGCCAAGACCCGTCAATATGATTTGTGCGCGGCTTTCCAGATCGTAGCCGCCGCGATGCTCAAACTCTGCCTGAATGTTGCCGTAGCACTCCAGCAGATGCGCCATTTTGTCTTCGGCCAGCGGCTGGCCCATGGCTGCCTCCAACTCCTGAATCCGCAAGCCGAGCTGCGTAATGGCATCGGAGGTGGACATGACCTCCTGAAGAGCCGAGCGGCCGGCCATGGCGCCAACATCCTGAGAAAAATAGCCGCAAAGGATGTTGCGCGCTTTCGTAATTTCTCCGGAATCGAACTCCTCCTCGCCCATGATTAGACGAAAGATACTTGTTTTTCCTGCGCCGTTTGGCCCGACCAAGCCGCTACGGCTACCGGGCAATATCTGAAAACTGGCATCCCGAAACAGGACTTGCGGCCCATACTGCTTACTGATGCCACTAAAATGAATCATAGAGAGATATCCCTTCTTAAAGTGGGGGACTGCTAACACATCCGAGGTGTTGCTGCAAGATGTTTTGCTGTGATGCTGGGCATTTTTCGCTAATAATTGCTCAGTCCCTGCAGATAATAAAATTGCTCAAAAAGGTGTGGTGAAAATTGCTTAACAAGAGTTTTGACCCACTATTAGCCTGACATTTAATTCTCATTGCTCCGGACAAGCTATCTCATTAGTATTTAGTCAGTTCTGCAATGGGCATAGTATCTCAGGGGCATTCGGCTTTTCTGAAGGGGACAAACAATGAATAGACTACTGAAAAATCGGCTTTCCGCAGGCATGAGCATCGTGATTTTCTTAGCCACCCTCATCGCTTGCGGGGATGGGGGAAGCGACGGCAGTGCCCCGCCCACCGCTAGTGACCCCGCAATTCAAATCGCCTTTGCCAGCGGGGCCATGGGAGGCGCGGCGGCTCTCCAGGCAGTTCAGAGCCAGACCATCACTGCCTCCGGCCAGCGTTTCGAGGCCGAACAAACCTTTACCCCCGGCGACCCTCCGCGGACCGTTTCCGGTTTTCAGCTCACCCTTTCCCAGGATTTTACCAATAACCGACTCCGTTTTGACTGGCTGTGGAACGTCGTTTATCCCTTTACAGCGCAACTCCAGTTTTCCGATGTGATGGACGGCAACAGTGGGTTCGTTGACGGACAGGACAGCACTTCCTCACCGGCCCAGGCCCCCATGCCGTCCGCGCGTCTGGCGACCATGCGCAAGCTGCACCGGCTCTCCTCGCCGCTCTTGCTGATGCGCGCGGCAAATAACAATCCCGGGGCCATCAAGGCACGGCCGGACGAGGTATTTCAGGGAAAGGCGCATCACGTCATCGCCATCCCCGCTGCGGTGAGCCCGATCCGCATCTTCATCGACCCGGACAACGGGCTGCCGGCCAAGGCGGACACGATCGAAGACGATCCCTATTACGGCGACACCCTGTTCGAAGCGATCTTCGCCGATTGGCGGCCGGTGGGGGAAATCATGATGCCCTTTGCCCTCACCCTCCGTCTCCAGGGGATCGTCTTCCATACGGAAATCAGGTCCGCCATACAGAATAATCCACCCCTTGCCGCGAATAATTTTACCATCCCGGCGGCGCTGCTGACGACTTTTAATGCGGTCGATGCCCTGCGGGGCGAACGGCGCTCCCAGTGGTTCTTCCGACGGCAGGCCCTCGGTCTTCCGGGCTATGCGGACCAGGCGCTTTCCGTTGTATTCAGCGAAATTGCGCCGGGAGTATTCCATGTGACTGGCGGGTCACACCACACTCTAATATTGGATATGGGCGATCATCTCATTGCCGTGGAAGCCCCGCTCGATGAAGCCCGCTCCCAGGCGGTCATCGAACAGGCCAAGACTTTAATACCGGGAAAGCCGATCAGATTTGTGGTGAATAGCCATTTTCACTTGGATCACGGCGGCGGAACCAGGGCCTATGCAGCAGAAGGGGCCACGGTAGTGGTGGGCGAGGCGGGCCGGCAACGGTTTGAGGAAATCCTGCAGGCGCCGCATACACTGGTCCCGGACGCCCTGGAACTTATCCCCGGGGTACCGGCGATTCTTCCAGTCAGTGCCACGGCTCCTGTGACCCTGAACGGCACCACACGGACCCTTGAGGTCTATCCCGTGGCCAACAGCCATTCGGCGGACATGGTGGTCGCCTATCTGCCCCAGGAACGGATCGTTTTCGTGAGCGATCTTTTCAGCCCGGCCGGTGATTTCACCCTCGCCAACCTGCCGGCGGACCTGACAGCGGCTTTCAATCGCTTCGGCCTGGCAGTGTCTCGGATCGCCGGAGGACATGGAACCGTGGGCACGCTCCTTCCCCCGCCGCCCTAAATCAGCCATCAGGTGATTCAAGCGTTCCACAAGATGGGGGCTGCAAATTGCTGCCTGTCTCAACACAATATTAGTATTTGTTGTCAGCAAGACTGATCATGATTAAAGAGTAATGAAGGCTGCGGGCGGACATTGCCGTCACCCATAAGTCAAGGGTTAACGACAGCCGGGCCTGATCGCTCAGGCAGCGATACCCAGTCATTGGCTCTTCCGGAACGGATACATGCGGCAAACATCTTGGGCAGGGGCGCCCGGATAATCATCGCTTTTTTGCTGAGGGGGTGCAAAAAAACACGCTTGGCGGCGTGCAAAGCGCAGCGCGGCAACACCAGCCGTTTTTCGAGTTCCGTGGTGAGCCCGTGCTCGATGAAGGTGAGGAAAGCGGCCTCGTCCCTGCCGTAGAGCTTGTCGCCAACGATCGGATAGCCCGCGGCCAGCAAATGGGCGCGTATCTGATGCAGCCTTCCCGTTTCGGGGAAACACCGTACCAGGGAAATATCACCGGCGGTTAGGACTTTCTGAAATCGCGTTCGGGCCCCTGCCGTTCCGCCGGGCCAGGCCTTCTGTTTCTTTCGCACCGCTGATGCAGTATCAGGTCCAAGAGGCAGATCGACGATCAATTCCTCCGCGGGTAAATGCCCGTGCACCAGGGCCAGATACTCATTTGATCCCTTGGATTTGGACAGATTCCCGGCGGTTTGGCCATCGAAGGCAAGAAGCATAACCCCCGATGTTTCGCGGTCGATACGGTGCACCGGAAAGACCTTGCACCCGTAACGGTCCGCCAGCATCGCCACGAGTGTATTGTTGAAATACCGTCCCGCGGGGTGGACCGGCAAATTACCCGGTTTGTTGACGGCCACCAACCATTCGTCCTCGTATAGTATGTTTATCGATCCATCAACCGCCGGTTCGACGATCCCGCTTCCGTCCCAGGCCAGCATTTCGCCGCCTTGCAGCGCAGTCGCCGGATTTAGGACGATCAGTCCACCCAGCGATACCTTTCCCTCAAGAATCTCTTTTCGCCATTGATCCTGGGTCAGGTAAGTGAAGCGGCCAGCGCAGTAGCTATCAAGAGGTTCCCCGGATTTCAGGAAGGGAATCCTGGATGTGATGATTCTCGTTCGCTCCATGGGTAAAACATATTTCCCTTTTGAACTGTTGCCTAGCCAAGGGCAATCGGAAAATCCCGTCTGCGCCTAATTAGTCGCTACGTAGGCCTCGATCTCGACCAGGGCATCTGGATTGGCGAGCCGGGTAACACCGATAAGCGTTACAGCCGTGGCAGTCTGGTCTCCCGGTACCTTTCCAAAAAGCTCGGGATATTTCTCACAAAGCAGGTTCCGGAATTTCAAGAACTCCCCAACATCTGTAGTGAAAATTGTTATTTTCATGACGTCTTCCAGGGTGGCATCGGTCAGTTCGACCTGTGTCTTCAAGTTTTCCAGCGTCTGTATCAGTTGCTCGTACATGTTATTCTTACCCACGAGGAACCCATCTTTATCAACAGGTATTGCTCCGGAGATGAAGCTGATACTTTTCGGATTCTTCAGTCTGGTGGCATAGGAGTAAACGGCGGCCTTGCCTCTGAATTCCGGGTGGTCTTTTTCGACTTTCTCATACTTTAGATTCCACAACTTCTTCCCGCCCTTAATGATTTCTTTAGCCATCTTTTCCTCCTAAAGTGTTCTTGAAACTATGGCTCAAAACAGACCCTGTCTTTACCGTTCTTTTTTCCCCGGTACATGAGTTGGTCCACCCGGTGAACGAAGGCCTTCATCTCCTCCTGCGGCTTGTATTGCCCAAGCCCGATGCTCACCGTCATATGGACCTCTTGATCAGGCAATGGGGAGAAGGGCTCCTTCTTAAACTCCATCCGGATTCTTTCCGCGATGACGGCGCCATCCGCGCACGTTGCCATGGGCAAAAGGATAGTAAATTCTTCGCCGCCGTAACGATAGGCAGTGTCAGTCTGGCGCAGACAACGTCTCATCACCTGACCGAGTCGCATCAAGACCCGATCTCCTTCAATATGGCCGTAAGTATCGTTGAACCATTTGAAATCGTCAAGGTCGAGAAGCTGCAGGGTCAAAGGCTGTCCGTAGCGGTTCGCCCGCTCGATTTCAGTTTCCAGCTGATGATAAAAATATCTGGAATTGTAGAGTTGGGTAAGGGCGTCAACGATGCTCAGTTCCCGATATTTGTTTTCGCTTTCCCGGAGCGCCTCCTCGGCACGCATGCGGTCGGTGACGTCTCTGACAGCAGCATACAGTAAAGTCCCGTCGGGGGAAGGAATCGCATTCCATTCCAGGAATTTATAGGAGCCGTCCTGGCAAAGATAGCGGTTGATGAAGTTAATGGTTGATTGTTTCCCTATCTGTCTTGCCACTTCAACCATGGTCGCAGGATAATCATCAGGATGAATAAAGTGGGAGAATGGCCGAGACAATAGCTCATCTACAGTAAATCCCAAGGTCTTCTCCCAAGCTTGATTGATTTTTTTAAAATATCCATCCGTCGAGGCAACACAGATCAAATCCGGCACCAGGTCAAAGATCGACGCCAGTTCCTCCTGCAGCAGCTTGCGTTCGCCGATCTCCTGGAGCAAGGTCTTGGTCTTTCTTTTTACTTCCCGCCGCAACATAACGATTAAAATCAACGTCATAGTAACGATGGTCAGGATGAAAACAATAAGTGCGTATTTAACCACATCCTTAAACGCGAGATGTTCCTGAATGAAGGGGCCAAACCATTTCTTGTGCAGCCGGTCAAATGTTCCATTGCCAATCACGATTGATAGACCCTCATTCAGGGTCGACAACAAAGTTTTATCGCCTTCGCGAACGGCAAAACAAAAATCTTGCGGTAAATCATAGAGAACGAAGTCTAACGGAGCTACTTTCTTTATTCTCATCTTATTCAGCAAATAAATCCCCATTAAGCGCTGAGCAATGACAGCATCGTACTTCCCCGCTTCCAGCAACTGCATCGCCTGCGCGTAGGTTCCTACGGCAATGATCTGGGAGGAAATGTTTGTGCGCCGGGCAAATTCTTCAGCATTATCTCCCCGCATAACCAAAACAGTTTTATCCGCCAGATCGCTCACTTTTTTTATGCGGGTTTCACCTTTTCGTACAAAGACTGCGCCATGGAGGGTTAAATAAGGAAAGGTAAAATCAAAAACCGTTTCTCGCTCCGGCGTCCGACCAACCAGCGGCAGAACCTGGATAGCTCCGGCGCTAAGTTCTTTTTTTAATTTATCCCACTCACCGATTTTAAATCCTACATCCAGATTGAGGACGGACAAGGCTTCTCTTAAAAGTTCAACAGAAAATCCATCGGCTTTACCGTCTTCGGAAACAACGGAAAAAGGCGGGTAATCATACTCCGACCCCGATTTAATGACTGCCCTGCGGTCCGCATAGACTTTTTCGATTACCGCAAGCTGGCCAATAAACAGCCCGGCGATCAGCAAGCAAATAATTCTCCTCATCCCGCCTTCCACATTAGTAGAGAAATTAGGCCGTGCCTATCTGCACCATCGCCCTGTTACTTTGCTGTCTCTGCCTTCCCGGTTTTTACTTCCTTTTGCTCTTCCAGGAGATTCTGCATGATATCCTGGAGGTACGGCCTGTCCCTGTTTCCGATATACTTGGCAGGGAATTTAATGATCCGCAGTTCGGCATACTGGCTGATACCGTTCCCCTTGAGATCCTCGTAATCCTTCAGGAGCTTCCTGTCGAGCCTGTTCTTGAACCTGTCCATATCGACTGTCGCTGCATATTTCGAGAGTACCACACCGACCCGCATGTCCTTGTCGAGCACGCTGTTATCGATATAGGGCAGATCATAGAACGTTATGATGAAAGACGGGGCCTTAAAGCCCGAATCCGAGGTCTTGCTCTTCTTGTACTCCAGGGCTATGTCCACCATGCCGTCGGAAATGTCATGGGCCTTAATCTCCAGAGGAAGAGTGGTGCCATTGCCATTCGACACGGACTCATCTTGTATGACCTGGAGATCTCCGGCATCGCCCTTCAAGAGCACATACCTCGTGACCTCGCTACCCGGCAGGGAGGCCAGGGCATTGAGCTGTCTTATGGAGAGGTTCTTGCCGATCAGGCGCAGCTCGCTCCGCAGGGTAAAGAAATCCCCGCGCTGCTGGACAGAAACTCCGGTATCAGAAAGCTTCTTCGTAAGATTGCCGTCCAGGTCCTCGAAGAGAGGCTTTATATCGATGGTGTCGAAGTTACGGGACAACAGGTCCATGAACATGATCCGCTGTTTAATTATGTTAATGCTGTCAGGGGCATTGTTGCTTTCCGTTCCCATACCCTTGCTGAACATGGCATTCAAGAGCATCTGGAACATGGTGGCGCGAATGGAATTGTCAGAGGTCTCGCGCTGAGCCATTATATTGGTATACACCTGGAGCATCTCGGATGACTTGGCGATGGATGTCTGTTGGGTATTGTACATGATGCCCAACACGGCCACCACGGCGGCGATAATGGCGGGCCCCAAGGCGTTTAAGATATCCCAGAAATCCTTCTTCCCTCTGGCTGGTTCCGGCATAGAGGTTCCTCCCTGTCCTTTCACTTCAGGTTGAAATCCTTGCGGGTCACACCTGGCCCCACAAAGATCTTCCACTGGTTCTTGTCACCCACTGTTACGATATAGGACATGGGTTTGATCTCCATAAAAGCATAGGAACCGTCCTTACCGGTGGTTATCGGTGCGCCCACCTGAACACCGTTAACATCCTTGAGTATTACCTGAATGACCACGGGTTTTCCGTTCTTGTCGGTTACGATCCCGGACAGCTCGGCGGCGTGAAGTACAGAGAACCCGGCGATACCGGTGAGTAGGACAAAAGTTATTAATAGTCTTTTCATTGAGTTTCCTCCTTTTACGTATTTTTCTTGGCCCTGCCCGCACAGTGTCATAAATACCATAGGTATCAAGAAAATCATATTAATGATTGCCACTTGAAATTCTCTATTTTTGCCGGGTTGCTTAATTGCAATACGGGAACATGCTGAAGGACCATTGAGGCCCATTAATATTTATGGTAGAGAGAAATCAATGGCTGAAAGTTGGCAGGATAAAATAAAGAACGCCCCCCGCGTGCCGGGGGTGTACATGATGAAGGATGCTGGGGACAAGGTCATCTATGTGGGCAAGGCCAAGGACCTGGGCAGCCGCACGCGCGCCTACCTGAACGGGACGGACAAGCGCTTCATGATTCCCTTTCTTACCTCGCGGATCGCCGGGCTGGAGTTTATTGTTACCGGAACGGAGAAGGAAGCCCTGATCCTGGAAAATAACCTGATCAAGGAACACCGGCCGAAATATAACGTCAACCTCAGAGACGACAAGACTTATTACAGCCTCAAGATTGACATGCAGCAGTCCTTTCCGCGCTTCCAGTTGGTACGGCAGGTGAAAAGGGACGGGGCGCAGTACTTCGGTCCCTACCCTTCCAGTGCCGCCGCTAAGGAAACACTTTACTTTCTGCAATCCATCTTTACCTTGCGCACGTGCAGCGACCGGCAACTAAAAAATCACCGGGAGCGGCCCTGCCTGGAATATCAGATAAAACGTTGCCTGGCCCCCTGCACGGGCCTGGCGGGCCGCGACACTTATGGACGCCTGGTCAGGGACAGTATCGCCTTCCTGGAAGGCAAGGAGAAAGGACTGCTGAAGAACCTCGCCGCCCGGATGAAAGCGGCTGCCGGCTCACTCAACTTTGAGGAAGCAGCCATTCTCCGGGACAAGCTTGCCGCCCTCGAAAAGACGATCGAGAAGCAGCGGATCTCTTCGACGCAGTTTAAGGATCAAGACGTCTTCGGCCTTTACCGGGAAGGGGACCTGACCCAGATTTTCGTTTTTCACATCCGCAAGGGCAAGCTGCTGGGTAAGAAAGCCTTTCCCCAGGTCGCCCTGAAGGCCCCGTCGGAAGAGATACTTTCTTCGCTTTTGACCCAGTATTACGACGGCAATATCGACGTACCCGCCGAGGTCCTCCTCCCTGTCCCGCTCGAAGATGGGGAAGTTATTGCGGAATGGCTGACGGATAAGAGAGGGAAGAAGGTGGTCCTGCTGGCGCCGCAGAGGGGCCCGGCAAAGGATCTATTGCTGATGGCGACGGGCAACGCCGAGAGCACATTGAAAGCGGAACGGCAGGGCCGGGAAAATACGGAAGCGGCCCTGGCGCAACTCGCGGATAAATTGGGGCTAAAGAATTTACCCCGGCGCATCGAGTGTTTCGACATCTCCAATATCTCCGGAAAATATGCCGTGGGTTCCCAGGTCACTTTTATCGATGGACGCCCTTTCAGGGACGGTTACCGGCGCTATCGTATCCGGACGGTCGCCGGGATGGACGACTATGGCATGCTGCGAGAAGTTCTCGACCGGCGTTATAAAGAGAAGCGGGATCTACCCGACCTCGCAGTGGTGGATGGCGGCAAAGGGCAATTGCAGGCGGCCGCCGCCCTTTTCCGGGACCTGGGTATCGACGGTGTGGACTTGATCGGTTTCGCCAAGGAAAAACCGGCGGACCGGCCTTCGGCGGTTAACAAAGCGGAAGACCGGGTCTATCTTCAACGCCGTAAGGAGCCGCTTTATACGTCCCGCTGGCCTCAGGCGCATTTCCTCCTGCAGCAGGTGCGCGATGAGGCCCATCGTTTCGCCCTCGCTTATCACCACAAGTTAAAGGAAAAACAGGATTTTCATTCCCTCCTGGACGAAATCCCGGGCATCGGTGCGGACAAGAAAAAGAGTCTGCTGGCCCACTTCGGCGACGTCAAGAAAGTTACCGCCGCCTCCCCGGAAGAGTTGCAGCAGGTTAAGGGAATCGGAAAAGAGTTGGCAATGGGCATCCGTAATTATTTGCGGGAGAGGAGCAGTATTAATCGTGGTTAATCATTACTATAGTGTTATCGACTTGAATCTTGGCCCTGTGGGACTGGTCTGGCGAGAGGAAGGATGGCCACGGCTCATCAGGGTTATCCTCCCCGAGGACCGCTTGTCCATCGCCGGCCTCGTTGAGGAAAGCTTTCCCGGAGCCAGCCCCAAGACGCATTCGGCCATCGACGAAATCGGCCGGACACTCGGGGAAGACGATGCGGGCAAAGAAGCCAAGTCCGCCGTCTCTGCCCTGGAGCTTCAGCACTGGAGCAAGTTTTACCAGTGCGTCTGGATGGCCTGTGCCGGTATTCCCAGAGGAAAGGTCAGCACCTACGGCCGCCTGGCGACCGCCATCGGTTCCCACCGGGCCGCCCGCGCGGTGGGAACGGCGCTGGGAAAAAACCCCTTTCCCCTGATCATCCCCTGCCACCGCATCGTACAGGCCGACGGCGGGTTAGGCGGCTTTTCCGCCGGCGGGCCGGCGGTCAAGCGCCGACTCCTGGAAAGGGAGGGCGTCGGCTTTGACAGCCGGGGCCGGGTAAAACTGGCCGAGCACGCCCATCAGTAGCCCATTTTCTCCCGCGGCCGCCGTTCCGGAACGTAGACATGCGGCACCCGGCCTTCGTTCCATTCCCGGGAGACATAGAAATTGCAGTAACAGCTCCCGTATTCCGCCACATCAGGAACCCGGTAGACACAGGGGCAGATGATGTCCCGGTCCTTTTCGCGATCGCCGGAGGCAAGGCGGCAGGGACAGCACATGTATCCGTAACGGGCCTTATTGATCAGCAGGTCATGGATAATGTCCATGGTCCGTCCGAGGTCGGCATTAAAGTAGTAGCCCTTGGGCTCATTAATCTTCTTTAAGGCCTCGTAAAGCTTCTCTTCTTCCGTCATAAACCAAGGGCCTTCTTTATTTTGTCCTCCTGAAATCCCACGATCACCTGCTCGCCAATGATGATGGTCGGAAAGGAACATTGGGGATTGAATTTCTTGACCTCTTCCAAAACAGCCTCTCTTTCCTCACCGGAAAGCAGATCCACGTCGGTGAATTCGTACTTGACCGTGCACTCGTCCAGTAATCTTTTCGCAGCCTTGCAGTGACTGCAGGTACTCAGGGTATAGATTTTTATTTTGGGCGCCATCTCATCTCTCCTTTCTCATCTTCAGGTTTCTTATGCGCTGCAAGCCGTCGTCAAAGAGGTCATAGGCCGCCGGGACAACAACCAAGGTCAAAATCAGCGAGGTGATCAGACCGCCGATGACGGCAATACCCATAGGTGATCTCGTCTCGGCGCCTTCGCCGACGCCGAATGCCACGGGCAGCATCCCGAATATCATGGCGATCGTCGTCATCAGGATGGGCCTCAACCTCCGGGGTCCGGCCTGGAGGAGGGCCTCCTTTCTGTTCATCCCGCGCTCCCGCAGGATATTGGTATAGTCAACCAAGAGGATCGAGTTCTTCTTCACCAGCCCCATGAGCAGGATCATCCCGATCAAGCTGTAGATGTTGATCGTTTTCCCCGTGAGAAAAAGCGCTCCGAAGGCGCCGACGAAGGAAAGAGGCATCGCCAGAAGGACCGTAAAGGGATGAATAAAGCTTTCAAACTGGGCGGCCAGAATCATATAGGCCATCATGATGCCCAGGATGAGGGCAAAGACCATGAACTGGAATGATTCCCCCATGGTGTCGGCGGCGCCTTTATATTTGGGAAGGTAATCAGGGGGTAGGATCTTGGCGGATATGGTGTTCAATCCCTCCATGGCCTCCCCCAGGGGGATCTTCTCCAGGTTGGCAAAGACGGTGATCGCCCGCTGCCGGTCTACACGGTTAATGACGCTCGGCCCCCCCCCCTCGCTGATGCTGATGATGCTGGCTAGTTGCACAGCTCGGCCATCCCTCGCCCGCACATAAATCTTCCCCACATCGCCGGGATCGTCCCGGTCTTCGGGGTTGAGACGGACCCGTAAATTGTAACTTTTACCCCTTGCTTCATCCTTGAACTGCGTAACGTCCACTTCGCCGCTGACGAGGAGATTGATCGCGTCAGCGATCGTTTTTACGTCGATGCCTAAATCGGCGGCCTTGTCGCGGTCGATATTCACCCTGAACTCCGGTTTGCCCATTTCCAGGGAGGTATCCACATCCACGACACCCGGCAGCTTGCTGAACTCCGTCGATATCTCCCGC